>Ga0206888_1048_pt1 | contig 36090 bp, 26 predicted proteins | sample Alteio_BWOrgHeat_90_FD_153258 | JGI IMG/M metagenome (GOLD analysis project Ga0206888, IMG submission 153258) | Enriched cells from forest soil in Barre Woods Harvard Forest LTER site, Petersham, Massachusetts, United States - Alteio_BWOrgHeat_Nextera4 ... | reverse complement strand
TCGCTGGCCGCCTGCTATCGCGAGTTGAAGATGGAGAAATTATGTGCGGAGCATATCGCCGAGGTGCGGAAACAACTGGCAGCCGACCCCGATAGCACCATCAGCACCTATGACCGGTCATGCGTCGAAGCCCTCTGCGGCGATACGGAGGAAGCCCTGCGGCTGCTGAAACAGGCGCTGGACAATAAGGAGATCTGGCAACGGTATGTCCAGCGGGACAGCGATTTCTATTTGCTCCAGAATAATCCGGCGTTTATGCAACTCGTAGGGCTGCAGGCCGCGCTGCCGGCGTAGGGATCAGGCGTGGATCCATCAGGCGCCTGATTTCCTCATATACTTCTTCTTGGGATTTCGCTTCTGATGGAAAATGGAAACGATAACGACTGTAGAGTGAGCATCGTCAACGTAGTAAATTACCTGATGCGGATACTTTTTCAGTGGCAACTCCCGTAAATTTTTGTATCCGCTACGATAACGGTAAGGATCGGCACAAATCGCGGTTATAGCTTCCTGAACACGAATGATAAAGTTGTCTGCGGCTTGATAGCTTTTCTTTTCGTACCACTTAAATGCCTCTTCATACTCCTTCGACGCCATTGGATCGAACAGATAGGAATACGCCATTTATTTTCTTTTTTTGCGTATGCTTTGAAGCCGCTTATTCATGTCTGCAGGGCTAACCATTTTGCCACCCTCCAAATAGTGAGTGACTCGGCGGTCTAACTCGGATTTTAGGCTGGGAGTATAATCGACGGGCTCGGCATCATTGATCTCATCTTCGACCATAACGTAGATGGCCTTCAGTTTTTTTTCGTCCGCGATCCTGATATAATCGGCTAATCTGGCTCGAATTGTGGCGGTGGTCATATAGATTAATTATACCCTACAAAGATACAAAATAAGAAAAACCGTCTTGAATTATTTAGCCCACCCTTCATACCCGAATATTATTGGTGATTCTGTCCTTTTTACTCCCTCCCCCACCTCTCTTTAACATACCGATACGCCTTCTTCTCCTCCGGCGACTCGGGCTTCGCCAACGCAAGATAGCGCCGGTAATACTGCCGCGCCAAGCCGGTATTATGCAATTCCGTCTCGGCGATGCGCCCGCAGCTATACAGCGTCAGCGGGTCCTTAAAAAGGTAGAAGGCGGTATCATACGCGGCCAGCGCCTTCTTATATTCCCGCAAATTCTCAAAATTGCCCCCCAGGTCATCATAATACCACTCCATGGTGGGTGACTTTGCTTTTGCCAGCGCCTGTTGCAGGAGGTCATTGCTTCCCGTATAATCCTTCATCTTCGCCTTTGCTCTCGCCTCATAATAATACACCGCCTCAATATCCAGGCCTATCCCGAAGATGCCTTCGCAGACGCGGATACAGTCGGGGTATTGTTTTAGGTTGTAGTAGGACAGGGCCAGCCATTCCAGTGAATTCGTCGAAGGCTCGTTGAGTTTTAGGAGTTGCTCGCCGGGCACCAGCACCTCGTCATATTGTTTCTGCCAATAGGCGCTCCGCACCCGCAGCTTTAGCAGCGAGACATTCAGCGAATCCTTTTCCAGCGCGATATCGACCATGCTGTCCGCCTTCGCATAGACCTTCCCATCACACAGCAGGTTGCCCAGCGCCACCACCGTCTTTACATCCCCCGGCGCGATGGCATAGGCACGGCTCAGGTAGGCGAGAGCCGAGTCGCGCTGCTGTGTGCGGCCAAAGAGTTCCCCGGCGGTGCGCCACCAGGCGGCCTTGTTGGGCTGGAGCGCGATCAGCCGGAGGGCATGCCCCAGCGCCGCACCGGCATCTTCGCTTTGCTGCAGCAAAACCAGGTAATGCAAGGCTGTCAGTGAATTGCTGTCTACCCGCAACATCCGTTGGTAACAGACTTCCGCGGCCGGTTCGTTGTCACTCATATAATAGGCATAGCCGGTATAGTTGAGCACCGGGACATTGTCCGAGTCGGCTTTTAATACCGGCGAAAGATAATGGAGGGCCTCCTCGAACTGCTGGTCCTGGAAAAGGTCCATCACCTTGCTCTTGTCGACCCCGCCCGCATAATTCGCGGCGACGGAATAATCTTTTACTTTCAAAGGAGAGGTGTCCGGCTGCGCGATGGCGGCATACCCAAACACCCCGGAGAAAAATAGGGACAAAAAAGCCTTCCTCATAATGATAGTGGTTTTCCCGGGGATGCCGGTCCCGGCGAATTCCATACCTTTTCACTACCTTTATTCCATCACCATGTCCTTCCCGGTAAAATTCACCTGCGCCCTCACCGGCACCATCTCCGACCTGGACGTTATCATCCAGGGAGACCGCGTCGACTCGACAGGCAACAAAGTCTCCCTCACCGAAGACTATTCGGACCATGGCGCCCTCACAGTCAAATACCAGATCAGCGGGGACAACGGCACTGACTTCAACATCGCCTACACCTGTACCACTGCCGGCAAGGACGCCGCCGATCCCCAACAACCCTCGCCCGTAAAAGGCAGGATCATCAAAAACGGCTACACCGAATTGACGCTAACCTTCGATGTTTAAAACACCGCTTATGCGACTTTTATTTCTATTTCTCGCCCTGCCCTTCACACTCCGGGCGCAAGACTATTTCGCCGACCGCAATGCGACCGCCACCCCCATCCTCCTTGGAAAAGACAATCATGCCGGCCTCTTCCAGGCCAGCGGCAACATCGGCGACAACAGCGTCAAGGTGAATTTCTTCAAACAATACTGGCTCAACGAATCCACCTACAAGGCGGACCGGCTCCCCCGCGCCAAGAACTACTTCGGCTGGGGCCTCTCCGCCAAGGCGGCCACGGTCAACGGTCTCGGTACCATCTTCAGCTACGGCGACTTCAGCCCCACCTTCAACGCAGGGGCCTATCTCTCGTACAGCCGCAAAACCTGGAGCCCCTCCGGGGATGGAACGGTCTTCGGCAGTTGGTCCTTCATCCTCGCGGGCAGCTTCACCACCTGCGATTACAATATCTATACTCCGGCCAACACCTTTAGCCATCAACTCGTCGACACCGCCTTTCACGCGCTGGGCGTCTCGCTCTCCTTCGTCGACTGCATTTACAAGGGCGAAGACGATCTCTTCGTCGGGGCATCCGTCGCCGTCCGCCGCTTGAACAACTACCCCTTCCTTACCAAGGTGAATATAAAGAACGACACAGCCTACACCAATGGCGGCAACGGTGGCAGAGCCGGAACCACCCGCACCGTCACGGCGATCAACAGCAATGGCGACACCTATGGCGTCGGTCCGTATCTGCAATACACCGACGTCAATATCCGGCTTAATCTTTCCTGGGTACCCGCGGCACTACAACATAATCTCGCTTTTATCGTTTATCCTTCTTTCGACCTGTCAAAACCGTATACCCCGGTCTACAATGTGGGAACAAGCATTGCGTGGTTAAAAACGGGAAGTCCTTCGACACCCATCGCCGCAGTGTTCTTCGAAGTCGATGATTTGAACAACGCGTACGGAAGTAGCTATGCCTTTCTCAAACGCAGCTTTCGGGTCGGCGTCTCCACCACGTTAAATATTTTAACAGGTTCCTTGAAATGAGTTACCATTTTCTTTGGCATACAAAATGAATCATATATCTTTGCGCAGTATTTACTAACCAATTAAATTTCAAAATTATGGCAACAGCAAAAAAAGCAGCCAAGAAGAAAGTCGCTAAGAAAGCAGTAAAGAAGGCCGCCCCCAAGAAGGCCGCTAAAAAAGCAGCTCCTAAAAAGGCCGCTAAGAAAGCAGCGAAAAAGAAGTAGTTCAATCGTTAACTACAATAGCAAAAGCCCCGTCAACCGGGGCTTTTGTCGTTTAATTCATCAGTGAGCCGCGGCTTATCTTAAGAGTCTATTTAGTATTCATTTTCCTGCAAGTCCTTAAAAGGAATATCCCGGCGGAAGTCTAGCCTAAACCGAGGGATAATGTCTTCAAAAGCCTTTAGACCCGCAATCGACTCATACGAGGTCGGCGTCGATGGAATGGTTATCAGATCGTATCTACTCAACCGATCAGCCTCCTTTCTATGAATATCCCAATAGTCATAGCCGACCAGCCCTCTTCTGGATAGATAATGCCAACTTCGAAACGAGCCTTTCGCTTTAATATAAAGCGCCGAAGAACCGATTTCGGGCAAATTATTGATCAGTTCCGCCAATTCAATGTATTTCTCATAAGAAGTAAGAATCTTTTTCGGCATATAGGCCTGACCATAAGTAGAAAAATAGCCGACCCTATGCGCCTGGTCTATCCCGATCCATCCAAATTCGACGGGATTGGCGCGATCAAGTAGCCAAGCCCATTCCTGGGGAGTTAAATTTGATTGCATGTTGCGATTTTGTGGCAAAACCTCAGCTTCGTCAATCTATCAGGCCCCGAAGCGGATTTCTTCCTCCGATTCTGCGCCTCTTTCAGGGCGTATTGGATCCATAATAGTACCTGACTATTTGTAATGGGTAATCTTTCTGACTTTTAAATTACTCCTTGAGATTTCAATATACACAGTTCCTCCTAGAAAGTCGCGTGGCAAGGTGCCTTCCACAATCCAGACGGAGTCAAAAACAAGCTTGGCAGTCAAAGGCGATTCACCATCGATTACATTGTGCCCATACACTTTAATCGCAGTGTCATACGCGATTTCAAACACCTGCCTTTCTTCGCTGTTTTTCGCTGTATACGTAGAAGTCAACCACGGCACTCGCTTTCCCAAAAACCCCAAAATACCAATACAGATTAATAATGTGATGAGACTAAGTAGAGAAAATAGAACTATCTTTTTTTTCATAATGCTTATTTATCTAACCTTATCAGCTTCTACTAAGGTTAGAAATAACGTCGGTCTAAGAGAAAGGTACGTTCGTGTGAAACGATTGGGCTATGGAGGCGCAAAAAGCTAAGATACAAGGGATACTTGCCTCCTCCGTTAAAACCTACCTCAAATGGATTTTCATCAATTAAAAAGGGATTAAACCCTTTCGGCAACTGGCTCATGACTGGCCGAAAAATATCCCAAAATTCTTCGTCCCACCGATGTGAATCATAAATTTTTTTTCCGTCATAATATATTTCCACTCGTGGTGCATCGGAATGATGATCCACAACGAGTGGCTTTTTGCTCAACACTGTTAACTTGCCGAAATATACCTTTGAGGGATCAATTCGAAATATTCTACTTGTGTCCGCAGAAAAAATTACAAAAGAATCATTATATTCTGAGGATTTCCCCTTTATTACATATGAATCGCCGGATTCCTTCGAGCAGAAAGAATAGAATCTATTGCCAAATCGAAAGTCTACACGTGTCTTATATTCATGCATCTTGTTGGCATGGCCAACACATGCCCAAAAATGAAAGATAGACAGTAATAATATATTAATATAAAAATACTTATGGCGCATTAGGCCCTTTATATGCCAATTTTCGAGTTTGGTGTTGTTCATATCTTATGCCATTTTCGTTAGGATATACAATTCCTTTCTGCGAAGGTCTGGGCCTCCCCTGCACGCGCATACATCATCTCCACACGATTATCATCCGAACACTCACGTCCAGAAAATTCTACCCATTCCCCTCTCCCCTATCCGCACCCTCCTTCGCCCCCTGCAATCCCTCCTTGAACAACCCGCCGAGCAATCCCAACGACGAACTCAACGCCGCGATCAGCGCGGAGATGCGCTGCCAGGCCTCCTGCCGGGTAAAGAAGAGGAAGGCCGCGGCGATCATCAGCAGGATCAGGAAAGGCACCCTGAACTTCTGCCAGGCGCTCCGCCGGATAAACGACTTCTCCAACTGATCCTCGTTGACATGCGTCAGCAGATAGGCGCGGAAGCCGCGGCTGAACAGTTTCACCTGCTCATCCTGCACCACCAGCACCCCATTCTGCAAAAGATGATCGATCTCCACCACATTCTTATAATTGAGGAACCCGTTGCACGCAAACTGGTAAAGCAGGTACTTCTCCTTCGCATTACACCAGCCGAGCACGAGTTCAAAATAGCTCTCCCACTTCCGGGTACAATGCAACGTATCGAGTTCCAGCGAATCGAGGACCTCATCGTCCCCCCGGGGTTGCAGGTCCTTCATCACCTCCGCCCGCATCGTGATCTCCCGCGCCGCCCGCTCTTCTTCGGTCAACTGCTCCTTGTCACAGTACGCGGCGAAGCAGGGGAGTAATCTGCCAGAACCGGCAACCACAAACTTCTGCAGGAACATCCCCGCCGAGATCCGCCGGATCAGCCGGTAAAGCCCATACAACAACGCGGTGATCAACGCCAGCAGCAACAACCCCTTCCCGAGGCTGGCGAGGTAGATATACCGCTGCGGCATCACCGACGAGATCTGCAACACAGCAGACCGGTCCTTCTTGTAGTAAAATTTCATTTCATTTTTCACCGGCGCAACCCACTGCCACCGGCCATCATCACTCCCCCCGGCCAGCACGGGCACATACTCGGGATCATAATAGTCATTCGCCAGCCAACCGGCCACCTGGAAATAGGTCGAAGCCACCCCAAAAGCGGCCGACGCGGGCGGCATCGCCCCCACCACATCGAGCTTTTCGTTGTTCAACGAATAGATCCCCCGGTGATACTGCCAATCGCCATACAGTGTCGGCCCGGCCACCCCGCTATCCAGCGAGACAAAATTCTTATACAGCACCGGCTCGCGGCTCTCCAGCGCCCCGGCCATCAGCAATTGCTCCTTCTTCACCGATTGCAACAACTCCTGGTTATTGGCATACCAGGTAAACAGCGCCGCGGGCAAAACGCCCATCGCGAGCACGAGTGTCTCTATCAGCAGACAATAATGGAACAGATGATCCAGCGGCCGCCGCGTGGAAGTTTCAAAAGGCTCCTCGGGCACCAGCAAAATGCCCTCTTCTCCATGCACGGCTTCCACGGGGGGAAAGATCTTGTCCCGCCGCATGCGGATGATGGTCTTTAGTCCAATGGTCACCAGCAACGGCGTCAGCCATAAAAGGATCAACACGCGCTGGTTATTATTGGGTCCATAAAAGAAGGAGGCGATCACCGCGATGGCAGTGACGACGACATAGGCCGCGAGAACGGCCCATCCGGTGAGATAGATGCGGGCGGCGCTTCGTCGCGGAACGATCCATGGCAGAAAATCCATCACCCCGAACAGCAGCGGCCGTTCATTCCACCGCCGCCGGAAAAAGGTGAGCCACATCGCGCAAAAGATGAGCAGCTCCATGCCGCAACCGGCCAGCGAAAAGATCAGGATGCGCATGTTCACGGGCTGGATATACCCCTTGTCGTAGTAGGTGACGAGATAGTACGGCAGATTGGGGACGGGGGTTACCATCAGGCCGTATTCGCGGCCATAGAATCGCGTATCGTCGAGATACAGCTCCTGTCGCGCCTTCATCGCGCTCCGCAGGGCGGCGGCATCGGCTACTTCCTCGATAAAGTTCTCGTTCAGCGAATGGAGGGGGTCGGAATGCACCTGCACTCGCCCGTCGGCGTCGATCAGACAGAACCCATAGCCGGATGGCAGGATGGTCCGATTCACGGAATACAGATCGGTGGACAGGGTCGTGATAAAAATATTGGGGACGACGCTCCGCCGGGCAATGATCATCCGGGACGCGCCTTCGGTCCAGGTGGTCACGGGCTGGATACTCACCAGCGCGCTGTCATTCCCCGGGAGGGGATAACAACTGTTGTTGAGAAAGTCGGTATAGTATTTTCGCTTAGACACATCGATGTACAGGGTGTCGAGATTCCGGTCGAGACTGGCGTTGATCACCTGCCGCCCGCTGTCGCTTACCCAATCCAGCCGATCCCAGTTGGCATAGGCAGTGTCGCGATGTTGCGCCATGTACCCAACCAGCGCCGGCGTCACATCCAGATTGCCCTTACGCGGGTCGCGCGGCTTCCCGTGCTCGTCGGGTTGGAGGGCCAGCGAGTCCATCGCGGTCAGTTGATGATAGGCCCGGACCAGCTCCTGCTGAAAGGAGCCTTCTATCTTCCCCGACAAAAGATGCAGGTGCTCGTCCTGCCTGATCTGGCCGTCCTTTAATAAAAGCACCTGGATCACTATCAGCGTCAGCAACATGCTCCCCGCCACCAGCGAGAAGCAATAGCCGGTGAAGTCGCGCAGCCGCACCTTCTCCCCATGTCCCATGATCGACAGCTTGATCAACGGCAAAACGATCAGCAGCAGCAATAAGGCGATCACGATCGGGTAAACAAATCCCGGCGGGACGGCATGGGTAGCGTCGTTATACTCCTCCGCGGCCTTGATCCCGCAAAGCACAAACCGCTGGTTGCCCAGCGACACGGGGATAAAAAAGAGTTTATAGTCAAGATCACCGGCATGCAGATCGGCCACGCCGGGATAAAAGGCACTCTTGCTTCCACGCAACAGGCTGTCCGTGGTGATCTCCGTCCCCAGCGGGAGCCCGGCATTCTTATAGATGGTGATCGCGTGTTCGCCGGAGATCTTCAGGAAGAGGAAACTCTCAAAGAAATCCGAGGCATGACTGCCCAGCAGATCGCTCATGAATTGAGCTACGGGAATGGTCAGCGCGATGGTATCCTTCCCCTGCTGGAAATAATAATAAAGGCGATCGTTGCGGATGTCGGCCAACTGCCCCGTCACCACGCTACCCTGCATGGCTTTGCGGTTAGGCAGGATCCCATGCGTCGTGTCCCCATCGCGGGCCTTCGCTGCCGCCGGAGTCGACTGGGCCACCGGCCTCAATACACTATCCACGCCAAATGCGTTTAGCCACCGTGTCTGCCTGCCCAGCCGCCGGTCGGCCGGCTCCTTTCCAAAGGCCGTCCGCACATAGTTGGAGAAGAGATCGACATTGCCCTTTACCTTATACTGAATGGACGTCTCCAGTTGCTCGAGCACCAGGAAGCCATACTTGTTGAGACTCGCCTTATTCGACGGGACATAGTAAAGGTAAAATCCTGCGAAGAACAGGAACAGCACCACCAGCGACAGGAAGAGGACGCTCAGCTTTTGCATCCTTAAATATACAGAATTCCGCTGGCGCCGCGCCCACTTACCGTATTAGTACGACCGTCCCCTTACGTGTAAATACGCCCCCCGACGGACAACTCATCTGCACAAAATAGGCATAGACGCCGGTGGGCGCGGGCTGTCCATGAAGCATCCCATCCCATTGACTATCGGTGTCGGCGGTATAGAAATGATCGCGCTCGAAGACCTTCACGCCCCAGCGATCATAGATGACGATGTGATCCACGAACCCGATGCCGAGAACGGTAAAGCGGTCATTGTGTCCGTCGCCATTGGGAGTAAACGCCTCGGGGATGCGGACATGCGCCTCGATACAAAGCAGCTTCACCTGCACGGTGTCGTGGGCATGACAACCGACATCATTGGTAACGGTCACGGTATAGGTCTCGGGCTTCTTTGGCGTACACAGCGGTTGGCCACAATCGGTACAATCCAGGTACACCGCCGGCGTCCACTCCCACTTGACGACATCGGCGCTGCCGGTTGCGGCCAGCGTCACAGGCTGTCCCTGTAACACTTCGACATTCCCGCCGCCATTGACGGTAGGCAGGGGTAAGACGGTGACAATGATCTGCGCGGTATCGCTAAAACAGGCATAGGAATCGCTGCCCACGACATGGTAGTGTGCGGTTTCCGTCGGCTGCGCCACGGGGTTATTGCTCGTCAGACTGCTCAGTCCCTCGGTGTCACCGATCCATTGATAGACATCGGTGCCCTTGGCATGCAGGGTCAGGTTGTCCCCAAAGCAAAGACTGGTCGAGTCGGGACTAACCGCCAATGTCTCGGGTTGGACGACCAGGATATTCGTACTCGCCTGTCCCTGGCAACCATTGTCGTCGGTGACGAGGACGAAGTATTGGGTATTTACCGCCGGCGAAGCGATGGGGGTGGCAATGCCGGGATTGTCGAGACCGCCCACCGGAGCCCACAAGTAAGTGCTCCCGCCCGTGGCAGTGAGTTGCAGCGAACTGCCCAGGCATAGATGCGGATCGGCAGGATCGATGGTCACCGTCGGCAGGGGATTCACCTGAACGGCAACCGGCGTCACTGCCGCGACGGAACAACCTACCGTATCGACGACGACGAGTTGGGCGGTATAGGTACCTGGATTCGTATACAGGTGCGTCACCCCGCTGTCGGGCCCGCTGCTCACCAGCCCATCCCCATAGTCAAAGACAAAGTTCAGCGCGCCCCTGGCCTTCCCCTGGAATTGCTCGGGCTGCCCGAGACAGATAGCCGGGCTCTTTCCGGTGACGCTGGCCGATGGCTGACGCACAAACACCGAGTCGGTATACTGCGCGATCAACCCGCCGGAGCCATAGACGGACAAGGTCACCTGGTAGGCGCCGGGCTGAGTATAGACATGGCTGGGATAATAGAGATTGCCGGCCGTCGACCCGTCGCCAAAATCCCAGCTCACGCTGCTAAAATTGATAGAGGTATTGGTAAACTGCGCCAGCACCGGCGGGCACTGGCCACTCGTCAAATAGCTCGGCGCAATCTGAAAATGCGAATTAAAATTAAGCACCGTTATCGTCTGCGTCATGACCTGGCTACAGGCATTGGCCGCCCCGCCATTCGCCGTCAGGGTCACGGTATAGGTGCCGGGCGTCGCATACAGATGGCTGGGGTTGACGGCCGTCGATGTTCCGCCATCGCCAAAATCCCAGGTATAGGTGGTGTTCGGCGCGCCGTAGGTATTGGTGCCGTTGTAGAAATAAACGGTGTTTCCCAGCAGCACGCGCGAAGGGGAATAGGTAAAGTTGATCTGCGGGCCGTTGACCGAAACATTCGCCGAGCCATATGCGCTGGCTGAGGAACAGCCGCCCTGATCGACGACTGTCAACCCGGCGGTATAGTTGCCGGGGTGCGCATAGACATGGGTGACGGGGCTGTTGCCCGCCGCCGTCTGCGTCGCTCCATCCCCAAAACTCCATTGCCAGGACACGATGGCATTATTCGGACCCGGGGTCGACGCATCATGCAGTGTCACGGCGTTGGTATAACATTGGTTCGCGTTGGTCACCGTCAACCCCGCCGTCGCCGAACCCTGCACCGCCAGCGGCATGGTGTTGCTCATATCCGTACAATTGAATCCAAAAGATTGGGTGACTACATAGAGCCCGCTCTTCCCCCGGGTGAACCCGCTGAGGGTCCAGCCAAAGGCGCCATTACTATAGGGGGTGGCGGAGTTCGTAAAGGTAACGCTCCCGGTGAACGGTGTTCCATCGCCATAATAGAACTGCGGGGTATAGTCGTAGTAGTAGCCGTAGTTCTCCATGGGATTCCTTTCGATGGCCAGCGAGACATTCAGGCTGCCGCCGGCACAGACCGTGGCGGGCCCCGACAATTTCGGATTTTGCTTTAGCAGCACATAGACCGCGTCGGAGTTCGAGTGGCTACAGGTGCCGTTGGTGCTGGTGACATTGATATAATAGACCCCCGAATGCGGGTAGGTATGCGTCGGGTTCAGATTGGTGGAGGACGTCCCATCCCCAAAGTCCCAGATGATCCCCGTCGCCCCGCCCTGCGTATACGAGAACGTAACAAGATCCCGGTTGGCGGAACAGGTATTGGTATGCCCGTTGTACTGCCCGGGCGCCTGGAGGACGGTAATATACTGGGGCTTCGACACCGTGGTGATACACCCGCCGGTGTTTTGCAAGGTAAGCGTGACCGTATAGACGCCGGCGCTATTAAAGCTATGACTCACGTTGGTGGAATACCCCTGACCGCCATCCCCAAAATTATAAGTAACGTACAACGGGTTCGCGGCATCTGCCGATGGACTGCTAAACGCAACCGTCGTGCCGGTACACACCGTCGTTGCGGAGGCCGCAAAATCGATATTGTTCATCGGGCTCGAGATCGTGACGCCGAGGAGGTTGGCCGATGCCCCGCTACACCCATTGACATCGGTCCAGTGGAATTGGATCGTATACTGCCCCGGGGTGGTCCAGGTATGCGTCGGGTTGGCGGAAGTGGACGTCGTCCCGTCCCCAAAATCCCAGCTATAGGATTGCAGCGGCACGGTAGTGGGCCGCACGGCCAGGGTCTTGGTGATGGGGGTATTACAGGAAGTACTGGGGGTTGGGTTGGGTTCATAGATGCTGACGCTGGGCGCGTTGATAAAAAGGGGCTCCGAGACCGTGCCCGTGCAACCCGCGGCATTGCTCACCGTCAGCTGGATCGTAAAGGCGTCATTGCTGGTGAAGGTATGGCTTGCGACCGGCCCCGCGGTCGGCAGTTCCGACGGAGGGCCATCACCATAGGTATACAGGAATTTCCAGTCCCAGTTGGTGATGCCTGGTCCCGGCGAGTGATCGGTAAAGTTCACTACCGCCGGCGCCCCACAGGAAGTCAGTACGCTCATAGTAAAGGGCGCCGTCGCCGGAAGCGTGTTCACCGTAAGTTGTTTGGTCGCCAGCTGCGGACAGGTTCCAAAGACATTCGCCAGTTGGATCGTATGCGTCCCCGGGGTAAAGAAGGTATAGCCGAAAGGATCATACGTGGATGCCGGCGCCCCGTCTATCGACCAGACCCGGCTCGTCGCCGTGGGGCTGCTGGCATCGGTGAAGTTGACGTAAGAGTTCTGACAGATGCCCGTGGAAGGGAAGCTAAAATCCGTGCTGTAGTTGGCCACGTTCAGCGGGGTCGGCTGGGTCGCGCTGACTATGCAGCCTACGCTGCTCGTGGCGGTCAGCTTTACATTATAATTCCCTTTTACCGTATAGCTATGCGCGGGATTGGTCGCCGTGCTGCTGGTGTTGTCACCAAAATCCCAGTTGTAGGTGATCGTCCCCGGGCCGTTGCTGCTGTTCGTAAATTGTACTGCGTCGGTGACATTACAAAGCACTTGTTTGTCCGAAGTAAAGACCGCGTTCAGTCTGGGGTAGACCTGTACGATATTCGGTATCTCCGTGCTGGCCGTACATCCGTGGTTGTCCGTCACCGTTAGTTCTACGGATTGTAGCCCCGTGGTGGGGAAGCTATGGCTCACGGAGGAGCCCGCCTGTTGGGTGCTGCCGTCTTCGAAGTCCCAGAGCCAGCCCGTGAGATAGCTGTTGCCCGTCCCTCCCGTCCCGCCTGGCGCACCCGGCGTCCCCCCCGGTGTACTTGGCGTCACCCCCGCCGTCGACGTGCTGGTAAAGACGGCCGCGGTGCCGCAGACCAGGGGCGTGGAGGTATTGAAACTGGCTGTCGGTGGCGCATAGACGCTGATGGGGTGGATGGCTGTGCCGGTCTGGCCGTTGGCCGTAACGGTAAGCGTGACGGTGTACGTGCCGATGGTCGTGTAGACCGCCTCCGGGCTGGCGATGGTGGCGGCGTTTCCGTTGCCCAGGTCCCAGTGGTAGGTGGCGCCTGCGCTGGTGCCGAAGCCATAGACGGCGGCGTTGAATTGGACCACGACCGGGCTGCAACCTCCCGTCTTGTTGCTGGAAAAGTCCACCGACAGTTGGGCAAGGCCGGTTTGGCTACAACATAGGAGGAGGGCTAAGGCGGTCAGCAGTCGGTGCATAGGTTGGGCTCGTGCGGAGTTAACGACTCAATATAACGGTTTTGCAGCAATGCATAGTATAAGGAGTACCCAGAATCCACTATGCTCCCGCGGGATGCGCGTCTACCCCCGGATAGCCGCCCCCACAACCATCAAGACGTCCATCCCCCGGACAACCATCCTGCACTGTCCTGCTTGCGCGCACCTCCGCCTTGCGCGAACTACACAATCCCGTCAGCAAAATAGGCAATGCCCATCGTAATAACCCGCGATCAAGCCAACCCGAATAAGATTGGCCGGAGATTTGTGGCCATTCCGGAATATGAATTCCAAACAAAGCGCCGGTATCCTCCTGTACCGTCGCCCGGAGTCCGTTTTGGAAGTGTTCCTTGTTCACCCCGGGGGCCCTTTCTGGAAGAATAAAAATGCCGGTTGCTGGACCATCCCCAAAGGGGAATTTACCAATGACGAGCCGGCATTGGATGCGGCAGTCCGTGAGTTTCGGGAGGAAACCGGTACAACCCTAAAAGGCCCGTTCCAGGCGCTGAGCCCCATCCGCCAGAAAGGCGGGAAGCGCGTCTATGCATGGGCCTCGCGCGGGGACATCGACCCTCAAACGCTGGTCAGCAATACTTTCGAGCTCGAATGGCCGCGCGGGTCGGGAAAAAATACAACCTTTCCCGAGGTCGACAAGGGAGGATGGTTCTCCCTCGTCGACGCAAGACAGTTTATCAACCCCGCGCAGATCCCGCTGCTCGAAGAGTTGGAAGAGACCGTCCCCGGGAATGGAAAGTAGCCGAACCCATTTCGGCGTAAGAAAAGATAAGGAAAAAGGGCCGCGCGGCCATAAAGAACCGCACACAAATGTACCAAATCGCCCAATGAAGAACAATATTTCTGGGCCCTATTCGGGTTTACTCTTATCGGCGCTTTTAAGCCTCCATTCCGGGCACTTCTTCACCACCGGCCAGAGTTCGTCCAGCGTATCTCCGTCATATAAGATGCCGTCCTTCATGACATAGCGGATCTCGCGCGTGTTGTGGATGTCGTCGAGTGGGTTTTTGTTAAGGATGACCAGGTCGGCAATTTTGCCGACCTCGATGGACCCGAGATCCTGCTGCACGCCAAGGCCTTCAGCCGCGAGGATCGTGGCCGAACGCAGGGCTTCGAGGTTGGTAAGCCCGCCCATCTGGAGGGCCCAGATCTCGTTGTGGGCCCCGATGCCCTGGTCCTCCCCATGGCTCCCCATCGTGATCCGGCCACCCTGGTGGGTAATGCGGGCATCGATACGCGTAGGTGTAAGAAAGCCGGGGTGGAGAGAATCGGCGGAAATGGCCTTTGTTATTCTTTCAAGGTTCAGATCGGGAGTAAAGCACCTTAGTTTGGTGTCCGGCTCGTGCCAATAGGTATAATCAAAATATTGCTTTGCTTCTTCCTTCCCATAACAAGCTTGCAATGCAGGGGTAAGGTAGATGCCTGTCTTTGAAAACAAGGAGATGAAGTCCTTATACACATCCCCCCAAACCGGGTTATGCTCCACCCCCGTACTGCCGTCCTTTATCATGCCAACTTGCAGCATGGGATCATAGTCGCCCTCGTTTGTCATGTTCAATCCGGTTTCCTTTGAGGCCATGAGCAGCCATTGCCGCTGGATGCGATTGGGAAGTGTATATTGCTTGATGACCTTTCCACCGAATAACGCCCTTTTTTGCACTATTGCCCGGGCATCGAAAATTGTATTGCATCGGACATTTCCTGGGGAGACAGAACGTCCTACGGTAAATAGGCGGGGCCCGATCATTTGGCCAGTCTCCAGCAGTTCTCCATACCCGAAGGAATCAAAACTCAAGGAAGGGTCGCGGACAGTTGTCACTCCATAGGCCAAATTGGCGAGGTACATCCAAGATTGTTGCGGAAAGACATCCGGGGGAATCCGCATATGCGAATGCAAGTCCACGAAACCGGGGATGATCGTTGTCCCTGCCAGGTCTAATTGTTTTGCCTCGGCAGGAATATGCACTAGCGAAGACGGCCCTACCGCTACAAAACGTCCATCCCTTATGACGATACTTCCGTGTTCAATGATCTTCGGCCCCTGCATCGTGATAATCTTCACCCCTTTCAGTACCAATGTTCCGTGTGCAAAGGACCTGGGGGTCTTAACATTCATCTTGATCACCTGGTCGGGATTAACCAACGACGTAATTATATCGTCATCAGGCTGTTCCGAGGTTTCCCTTTTTTGAATCTCCTTGGTAGCTTTGCTAATTATTTTTTGGGGGGCAACCCGGTAAAAACGGTTGCCATAATTCCAACTTAATACAGCCCCGCCTTTCTCCCAATTGGGATCTACACCCTGTGCAAATCGGATCACGGAGAATTTTTGGCTTGGGGAATATAATACAATAGGCCCTCCAACTGTACAGGTAGGCACAAGGTAAAGATCCTCTCCTGCTGAATAGACAACATACTTGCCATCAGGGGAAACTGTTCTTTGGAAAAGAGGAAGGTTAAATCTGCCTGGCTGGCGAACTGCCAGAACCTGTATATCTTTCCCATCCAGGTCTTTTGAGATTATTTGAGTATTACGGGGTAAAGTTGATTTTTTACGGCTTCCTGGCTCATAAATTATTCTCTTCCCATTACTCGAAAAAGTCAACTGATTCCACATGGGGACAGTATCGTCGATCACCCGGATGGGTCCGTCGTCCATCGGAACAAGCTCTAGTTGACCTTGGCCCTCAGAATCCCTGTCACGGAGCACAGCATCTCCTTTTACAACAGCAAGGAGCGTTCCATCTGGTGACCATGCTGGTCGCTGATATTGCCCTGGAATAGAGGTAAGCCGTTCGGGTTGGCCACCTGATGCAGAAACCCGCCAAAGATAGCCCCCAATAGTATCGTTCCAGGACACATAGGCGATCCATTTCCCGTCTGGAGAATACACCGGCTGGAATTGACCAACCGGTTGGTCGGCCAAAATCCTCGTCTTCCCAGAGGGGATGTCCTCCACATATAGTTTGGCGAGGGCCGAGAACACCAAATGTTTTCCATCGGGGCTGGCATTTGCCGAGCGGGTATATTTTACTATTAGCGAGTCGTGGGATAGCCGGTATGTGTTGTAATTAAACGGTCCCAGATCTGCGTGTACGTTAGCGACGAAAGGAACCACCTTGTCTTCTCCGTTAGCAATATTGATATGGTGAATCTTTCCGCCATAGCCGATGAAAATGCTTTTGGAGTCAGGAGAAAAAGAAAAGTGCTGAGCCGGCACAAATTCAGATAGGTAAGAAGAATCCTGTACGCAGAAAGAGGGGATCAGGATGCGCCGGGTATTATTTTGCAGATCCAGTAGGGTCAGACTTCTTTTTGAATTGGAATCCGATATATAAGCCCACCAATGGGCATCTGGCGAAAGCGCCCCTCTTCTAATAAACCAGCTGTTTATTGGTGCCATTGCTGTTCTTTCGCCGGTGGCAAGATCATTTCGGTAGATCTTTCCCGAGTCCAGGAAATACGCCGCTTTCCGGTCCGCCGAAAATCCGGCAAGATGCCGGATGTTGGTTTGTGCCAGTTTTCCACCGGCGAGGCCATAGATAGAATCGCCCAGGGCGATATAATGACCTTCAGGGGTCCAGGTGATGTCTAGCCCATAAACTTTCGAGCCTAATGTTTCATCTGATTTTCCTAAAACGCTCTGGAAGGTCCCTTTCAAATCCCGGACATGCAGCCGCCAGACACCGGTGGCATCGCTGCGATAGGCAATATAATGCCCGTCCGGCGACCAGACGGGGCTCAGGTTCAGCGCCAGGCCCCGGGTCAGTTGGGTGGCGGTGCCGCCGGTGGCGGGCATGGAATAGATGTCGCCGAGCAGGGTAAAGAGCAGGGTCTTCCCATCCGGCGAGATGTCCACGTCCATGTACGATCCTTCGTCGGTGGTGAACGAGATCGTTCTTGTCGGCTTTATGGGAAGCTCCTGCGATAAGCAAACAGAGGAAGAACTAATGCAGAGAAGGAGGATAAAAAAAGAAAGTACAGGTCGCATAGACAACTCCGGGTTTCAATTGCTAAGTTAGGTAACGGCAGCGTGCAAAGCACTGCTATCTTGCTGCAGTGTTGAGTATACGCTCCGCTTATTCGCTTAACCACCCGGGATACAATTTTCACAACGCGCCGACAGCCCTATGCCCCCCCAATCGCCGCCACCTCGGCGCAGATAGCGGTAAAATTCCGGCTGCTCAAATGCCGCACGACCACGCCCAGTAGGGATTGCAAAATGCGAAACGCATGCGGCTTCGTGATAAAACACAGCGCCCCCATTTCGTCGGCGATGCGCCGGTCCTTCACATTCGCCGAGGTCGAATAGATAATGACCGGGATATGTTTATAGTTGTCCTCGTTCTTTAGTTTGCTAAGGAACTGCCAGCCATTCATCACCGGCATATTGATGTCGAGAAAAATGATATCCGGCTCGATGGCTGCGTTCCTAAGCCGGGTCAGCGCCTCGGCCCCATCCGTAGCCTGGTCGCAGATGATCACGGGGTCTATCGTAGCCAATGCTTCGGAAAATAATTCCCGATCGTCCGTGTCGTCATCGATCAATAAGAATCGTTTCCTGATGCTGCTGTCAGACATATCGTTCGGTTTGAGTCAACGGAAGCCGGATGACAAATACCGCGCCCTCGTCTTTTACTCCGGCGGCGGTGATACTGCCATGATGGCGTTCCACAATTTTTTTGCAAAGCGATAATCCCAACCCGGTGCCTTCGTAGCGGTCCTTCGAATTCAGCCGCACAAAAGTCTCAAAGATGTGGGCCGCCTGATCGGGGTCGAACCCGATACCGTTGTCGGTCATGGTCAGCTCTGCAATTTTCTTACCAACTCCCTCGGTCAGTCTTGACTCTATGGTTATCAACGGCTTAGTGCCTGCTTTTATAAATTTTAGCGAATTGTTCAACAGGTTGTAAAACAATTGGTACAACAACACCGGCGCCCCTTCGAGTTGGGGAAGGGAGTCCCGGCGGACCACCGCGCCCCGCTCCTGGATGACCAGCTCGAGGTCATTCTCCACCTGTTCAACGACGGCGTTGAGGTCCACCGATGCCGTCGGCTGTTCACTGCCGTTGATGTCGGAATAGTTCAGCACCCCCTCGATCATCGTATACATCCGGGCGGTAGCCAGTTGGATCTTCGCAAGAAAGTTCTGGGCCTCGGCCGGGAGAAGCTGGCTGTATTCATCAACCAGCCGGCCGCTAAACATTCTTATCTTCCTAACGGGTTCTTTAAGGTCGTGGCTCGCCACGTGCGCAAATTGCTGCAAGTCTTCGTTGCTTCGCTCGAGCGAGTGGTTCATGACCCGGAGCTCCTGGGTCCGCTTTCGCACCGCCTGTTCCAGTTTTTCCGCATACTCTTTCATGGCCGCGCTCCGCTCCCGCGCGATGCGGATATTCGCGTCCACCCGGGCGAGCAATTCTCGCGCGGCAAACGGTTTGACGAGATAGTCGTCCGCTCCCGCTTCCAGCCCTTCGACGGTTGCTTCTTCCCCCGCCCGCGCAGAGAGCAAAATAACGGGCGTAGATTGAAGTTCCGGCGACTGCCGCACTTTTTTTAGCAGTTGAAATCCGTCGAGCCGCGGCATCATCGCGTCGGAGAGCAAAAGGTCCGGCCGGTGCTGGTGCATCTTTGTATAGGCGTCTTCACCGTCGATGGCGGTGATGACCGTGAACTGGCGCGAGAGCAACCGCTGGACATATTCGCGCATGTCGGCGTTGTCGTCGGCCAGCAAAACCTTAAATTTGGAAGAAGAAAAAAATGAATTTTTTTCTTCTTCCACCCCGATCCACGACATGGCCTCCTCCACAAAGGCATCCGCATGCCGCAACTTTCGTTCGCCGGAACCATCACGACCCTCGGCGATGATCCGGTCCGCCGGCAGATGGCCGACCCCAGTGGGGATCCGCACGGTAAAGGTCGACCCCACCCCCATCGCGCTGGTGACGGTAATGGTTCCCTGGTGTAATCGCACCAGCTCCCGCACCATGGCGAGCCCGATGCCCGTCCCTTCCTGGCTGCGGCCTTCCCCGTGCTCGACGCGATGGAACAGGTCGAAGATCCGTTCCTGCTGATCGGGCGCGATACCGATGCCGTCATCGGTGATGCTTACCTGCACTTCTTCGCCCTCCTGCCGGATCTCCACGCTGATGGTTCCCTGCTGGCTGTATTTAAAGGCATTGCTGAGGAGGTTGAGGATGATCCGCTCCCACAGCTCGATATCCACATACACTTCGTCCCGGATAGCGCGGGCCCCGACATGCAATTCCATCCCCGCTTTTTCTATCGCGCTGCGGAAGCTGCTGGCCAGGTCCATCGTCAGCGCGGCAATGTCCACGCGGCGGAACTGTCCTTCCAGCCGGCCCGCTTCGATGCGCGAGAATTCCAGCAGGGTATTCACCAGCTTTTGCATCCGCAGGGCATTGCGATAGGCTACACCCAGCCGGTAGCGCCGACCGGCCTCCGCGGATTCCGATACGTCATAGCCGGTTTCCCCCGGCCGGGCCTCGTTCAGCATGTCTTCCAGCGGGCTCAGCAGCAGGGTCAGCGGAGTGCGAAACTCATGGCTGATATTCGAGAAGAAGGTCGTCTTTGCCCGATCGATCTCCGCAAGGGCCTCGGCCCGCCGCCGTTCCACTTCCAGCACGTGGATATCCGCGAAGCTGGTCGCCACCTGGTCGCCGATCAGCGAGATAAAGCCGTTGTATTTTTCATCGGGCAGGCGGTAAGGGTTGACGCCGGTCACGAGGAATCCATAGGGTTCTTTCTCCCCCGCCCGGTAGATCGGCTGGATGATGGCCTTGTCCGGGGAGACCTCCCAGGCCCCCGCGGGCAGGCGGCCGATGCTTTCCTGCAGACCTTCCAGCACCTGCAGTTGCCGGGTCACCATCGCTTGCCGGAAAACGCCGGCGAACAGTCCCTCGCCACTCGACTCCCGGAGCCGGTTGATGCCCCCCTCTTCGCTGGTGTCGATTATCCCCGGGACGTGGGGGTCCGCCATGTCCAGCCCCGAGGAATGCGTCAGGGTCGCGCTGCCAAGAGCAATCGTATAGAATAAAACAAACGGAAAATCATGGGCATTCCCCGCCAGCGTATGGATGGTCCGGTCGACGGCTTCGGCATAGGTGCCACAGTCCGCGAGTCGTTTCCCCAGATCCGTCAGCGTTCGCAATTGTCGCTGGCTGAGGATACGTTCCGTGTCGTCCGTATTGAAACAGATCATCCCCGCCGTCCCCCCTTCGTCACCGGGGATGGGCGTGTAGCTAAACGTATAGTAGGTTTCTTCGGGGTAACCATTCCGTTCCATGATCAGTAGTTGGGATTCCACATAGGTGCCTTCGTCATTTTCCATCACCGTGCGGAGGAGGGGTTCGATGTCCCGCCAGATATCCCGCCAGACCACGGAGGCCGGCGAACCCAGGGCCCGCGGGTGTTTCCCGCCGACGATCGCCCGGTAGGGGTCGTTGTAGAGCTTGATCAGGGGTTTGCCCCAACCGAGCCAGATGGGCTGGCGGCTGCTGAGCATGATCCGGATACAGGTACGCAGGTTTTGCGGCCAGTCCTCCACCGGTCCGAGGGGAGTCGATGACCAATCGTATTCCCGGATACGCTGCCCCATTTCCCCACCGCCCGATAAAAACTCTGGAATTGCGGTCATAGGATTAAAATTACATAAAAAACAAAGTAGCCCGACGGTTAGGCCGGGCTATCTTTTGTTATTCAGACTTAGGGGTTAGTGGCTGTTTGGGGTATTACTTTTTATCCTTCGGATAATTCATTAAGATCATTTCCGTGCGACGGTTCTGGGCCATCCCTTCCGGCGTATCGTTGGTCGCGATCGGCTTGGTGCTGCCATTCCCGATATAGTCCATCCGCTGCACCGAGATCCCCTTCTTTTCGAAGTAGCGGTAGACGGCGCGGGCGCGGCGGTCGGAGAGTTTCTGGTTCCGCTCGTCGGTACCTTCGTTGTCCGTATTGCCTTCGATGCGGATGCGGAGGGTCGTGTCTTCGTTCAGGATGGTGACCACGCGATCCAGTTCGTTAAAGGATACCGGTTCGATCACCGCCTTCGCTCGGACAAAGAAGATCCGGTCGGCCACGTGATTGACGGTGCTGATATATTCCGGTTTTATCGGCGGGCAGCCATAGTTGCTGGCCACACCTTTTACCAGCGGGCATTTATCGTCGTCGTCGTTGACGCTGTCGCCATCGCTATCCGGGGCCGGGCAACCCTGGAAGTTGATCGAGCCTTTTACGCCGGGGCATTTGTCCTTATAGTTGGGGACGCCATCGCCGTCGTCATCCGGGCAGCCGATCAGTTTGATGGGACCGGCGCTATCCGGGCATTCATCTTTTGCATCCACCACCCCATCTCCGTCGCGATCGTTCGTCAGGTTCTTGTCCCGATACGCCGTATCCGACAGCTTGGGTTCTTTCCGGTTGTTGTGCTGGAAGATCGGGATCGTCACGCCGGCATGCACATCGGCCGTCTGGATGCGGCTTTTCAGCAGGCTCGAAAGGACGCTGCCGGAACCGACAAAGAGCGGTCCGAGGCGAACACCCGCACCCCAGTTCAACTGTCCGTTGACATTATAGGACACCGGGGAATAGATGCTCATCCATTTCTTTTCGAGGCGGGGCGTGACGGTGAACGTCGTAATATAGTTCGGGCTGATCGGGTTGCTGGTGGCCAGCATGTTCAGCAACACGTCGCCGTTGATATAGATGCGTTTGTAGATCTCGTAGTCGACGTTGAAATGGAGGGCCGTCGGCAGGCTGACCTTCGAGGTCAGTGTGGAGCCCTTTGTCGTCACCAAACCCGAGGATTTGAGGCGGGTGAAATAGGCGTCCATCGACTCCCCGTCCTGTTTGGCAAATTCCGTGGTGTTGCGGCCGTCCGCCGTCATCGAATAGGCCTGGCTGTTGGGGGAGTTGGTGTAGTTGACCGAGCCGATATCTGTGATCGACGCGCCCAGCCGGAGTTTCGTGACGTTCGGGTCTTTTGCTTTTAATTCATATACAAAGCCGAAGTCAAAGCCAAAGCCGTGACCGCTGCGTTTGTTGATGATATCCGAGAGGCTGGCGCCGCTGCCTACCTGGTCGAGGTTACCGGAATATTGTGCGACCATGTCCGCCTGGAGATGCGCGATCTGGTTGGTCGGGTCGAGGTTCAGGACCAATGGGCCGCTGGACAGGCTCCCGTAGCCCAAGCCCGCGATATATTTACCCGTGATACCGATCTTAATTTCTTCGTGGTCGTTCTTGACGATCACCCGGCCATAGGAAAGGCCCGCTTCCGCGAAGGCCGTGGCCTTCACCTGCAGGCTCCGGTTGACGATGTTCATGTTGTAGAAGTTGGGGTCCGCGTTGCCCGTGAGGCGGAACAGCGGGTCACCCAAATTATATTCATTCCCCAGCGCCCGGACGCGCGTCAAAAGGCCCAGCCCGTCTTTCGGCGTCAGGGTGATGGTGGCGGAGGGGCCGAGGATATCCACGTTGCTGTAGATGTATTTGAAGGCCGTGTTGGTGGATTTGTAGAAGCCCTTGCCTTCCGCGAGGTTGGAGAAGTGGAGGCCAAAGAGGCGGCTGCGGTCCATTTCATAGGCGTTGTTCCCGGCCAGCGCGCTGATGGAGAACAGGTTGACATTCACCTTGTACTTGCTGTCGGCCAGCGTGCCCGGATTGAGGATCATTCCGTTGACACCGGAATAATTGTCGTAGCCGTACCCGATAAAAGATTGGGAAAAAGCAGTCAGGCAGACGAAGGTGGTCAATAAGAGGAATAGCGTGCTCTTCTTGATCATAGCGACGGTTCTTGGTTTTTATATAGGAAATGGATCCGATATCCCCTGCGCGGAAATATCCTGTGGATAACGGAAAAGTACGGCGGGTTATTGTCCGCACCGCTGCGCCAATTTTTTTGCCTTTACCCGGCGCCCAGCCCGGCCTCACCCATCCCGACCGGCCGAAGAATTCCCTCTCGCTCCTGGTGATCGATCCGTTTTAAGTGACTAAACATCAAATATTTAAAGGCCTTTATGAAGCGTCGGAAGGATCAACCGGATCATATGACCATGGAGCAATACAATAAAGAACTTGATGAAGTCATGGAAAGGGTTGAGCGAGGTGAATACACTACCTTTGAAGACCCGGCTCTTACAGAGCGTTTGAGATTTACAAGTACCGGGTTAGTTACCACGTCTCTCCAGTGGTATTTTTCAGCGACTTGTTTCACTACTTGATAAGCAAAAAACTAAATTAACGACTGCTGACACAGTTTATGCCTTTTTTCCTATTTTTCAGTATTTAACCAGTCCGTATGTTTCTACAAATTACCTCCCTGCAAGATCTGGCCCAACGATTTCCCGATGAGCATAGTTGTCGCGATCATATGGAGTCGCTGCGTTGGAGTGGCCAGGTTGTTTCTCCTTTTAATCACAGTACCAATGTATACAGAGACAAAGATGACGATAAAGGACGCAAATATTACCGGTGCCGGGCGACAAAAAAGAGATTTAATGTTCTGACGAATACCATTTTTCATGATGCTCAAATTCCCTTAATAAAATGGTTTGAGGCTCTTTATTTGATCGTCTGCGAAAAAAAGCAGCTATCTGCAGATCAATTGGCTAAGGAATTGAAAGTAACACCCGCTACAGCCTCGCTAATGCTGCAAAAAATGCGTTATAGTTGTGGCCATGAAAACTTTCAAAAAGTAATGAACGGAGAAACGCTTTCACCAGAAGGGCCGGGCACGGTTAAATGACCTTTTTTCAGAGTCCTTATTTCTCCATATCCTGCTTTGGAACACTTAAAATGGCTTTTAAGGTTTTGTCAAATAAAGTAAGTGCCTGCGGCTTTCCCAGCTTTTGGTCTTCTTCTGAAGAATTACCCTTTTCCGACGCAGGCAAACTTACCTGGTCCGAAAGAGCACTATTTGTTCCTGGAATTAATTTGTCTTCCATTTTTTATAGAAACAGCCGATTAAGATAACTGGTTTTACGCTTAAAGATACAAAAACTTGTTATATATGGGAATGATGCGCCCACAGCCTAAGTGATCAGTAGTATGGATAGACTCACCACTCCAAAAACTCCTTCGCCTTGGGATTCGTAAACAACTTATAAATAAAGAACAACAACCCAAAGATCTTCAGGATCATCGCGATCATCAAGGTAAAGTCGGCAAAAGCCGTATGCAGGATCTTCTGAAAAGCGCCGAGAAAGTCACAGCAATAGCCAAGTACGAGAATAAGCAAGGCATGTTTTGTCTTCATCGAATGGGGTTTGGGGTCAAAATAAAAAGAAATCCCGGTATTCCCAATTCCACGGGAAATCACTAATTTCCCGGGCAAACCATCCCCTGATCAACCTATGCCTTACCTGCCGGGTACCCACATCATCGCCTCCTTATCCACCACACAAGGGCACCTTCTGCAAAGTTCCGAAGGGCTAAAAACAGCCGTCGACGGCTGGATCGCCAACTACCAACTGACAAAACTTGGGGACGTCTACCATAATTTCACGCCCGCGGGCTATACGGCGGTCATCTGTCTCAGCGAAAGCCATATCTCGGTGCACACCTGGCCGGAATTCGGGCGCGTCAACCTGGACATCTACCTGAGCAATTACCAACGCGATAATGACGGAACGGTGCGGGCCATCTACCAGGACTTCGTCCGCTGGTTCGGGGCGGACATACTACAGGAACAAACCATCCAACGCTAATATGGGAAAGGAAACCGGAATGTATCAATGCCCATCCTGTTCGCAGGCCGTCGTCTTCCGAAGCAAGGAGACGCGCATAAAGATCTGCGCCTGCGGCCAGGTACTCCACCGCCTCGACAGTGACGATCTCGCCGCAAAACCGGCCTTCACCATCCCGGACCATAACGACTGGGTCCAGGTGGGCACCACGGGCACCTACGAAGGCCGCCCCTTCGAGGTCATCGGCCGCTTCCGCGTCTGGCTGTCGGAATCGGTCTACAACTACTGGACCATCCTCTTCGACGACGGTTCACCGGCCTGGCTGTCGGAAGGGTACGGGATGTACTCGATCATGCAACGCATGACGCCGGAAAAAGCGACGACGATTGCGGACCTGAACATGTTGCGAACCACAGACTACCTCATGCTGAAAGGCGAGTACTCCTGGTTCCTCCAGCGCAAGGACGAGGCCTGGAAATATGAAGTAGAAGGCGAGGTATGGATGCCACAAAGCAACGACCAGTTCCCGATCTACGACCTCTACGCCGTCAAAAACCAACACATCGAAGCCATCGAGTTCCTCCGCGACTACGTCGTCTTCTATGATGTCGAATACGTACCTTACAAAAGCCTGCAACTAAAGAACGTCAACGAGACCCCGCCAACCCCGAAGGACGTGGTCTGTACGGAATGTAACACGACCATCGCCGTCAAGACCTTTCCCTATGCGCAGAGCTGCTCCTGCTCCGCCTGCGGCATGCGATTCGTCTACAAGGGCGGCGGTAAGGGTTTCGTCTCGCAGAAAAAAGAAAAAGAGAACGACAACGCGCTGGCGATCCCACTGGGTTCAAAGGGCACCCTGAAAGGCATCGACTACGAGGTCATCGGCTATACCCTCAAGGAAGAGAATGACGCCACCGGCGAACGCTGGCGCGAATATGTTCTCTACAATCGCGCCGAAGGCTATGCCTTTCTCAGCGAATATAAGGGCAACTGGATGTATGCCCGCGAACAGGGCAACAGCCCGGTCACGGCCCACGAAAACCCGGAGACCATCTATTATAATGGAGAAGAATACGATCTCTATAATCGCTATAAGATCCGCGTCGTCGACACGGCCGGGGAATTCCCCTTCAATATCTTCGACGACGGCAACATCGTCTCCGCGGAATTTATCTCGCCGCCCCGGATGTGGGCCTATGAGAAAAGCCGCGAGGAAGGCATCAACTGGTTCCTGGTAGAATACCAGAATCGGAAACAGCTGCTCGAACAATTCCCCTTCGCTCTCCCTGTACCGACCGAACCGGGGATCCTGAATCCCACCGGTCACATCAATCTCGCCAAACTGATCAAGATCACCCTGGCGGGCATGGCCATCATGGTCCTGATCCACTTCCTCATCGGGATGACGGAAAAAGAGACCGAGGTCTTCAGCGGCGACCTGCAACTGCGCGACTCGACGGCCTCCTCCATCTTTGTCTCGCCAAAGTTCGCCCTACACAAATGGCGCAGCAATCTCGCCTTCGATCTCCACACCGCCGTCGACAATAACTGGCTGGACATGGAAGCTACGCTGGTCGACGCGGTCAGCGGCCAGGAGTACGGTCTCCAGCAAACGGTCGAATATTATCACGGCGTGGATGACGGCGAAAGCTGGAGTGAAGGCAGTACGCACGAAACGGCCTATCTCAGCAGCCTCCCGGCGGGGAATTATTACCTGCGATTGGAAGCCAGCCGGGACACGACGAATGGCGCGTGGGGCGCCGTCAGGGATGTCGAGGTAGTGGTAAAGAACGACGTGCCGATGCATCGCAACCTGTTCATCTTTCTCGGACTCATGCTGGTCTGGCCGCTCTGCATGATCATCTGGTACTTTTATAACGAACGATCGAGGTGGGCCGGAAGCCGCTTCTCACCCTTTAATAAAAAATAATGAACAATCCTTTTTCACCGGAGTCAAGCTGGTATCCGTTTCGCTGGTTTCTCATCATCTTTGCCGCGCTGACAATGAGCATGTCCTATGCGGATTTTACGGGCTGGCGTTTCCTGGGGCCAGCCAACACCGCCCAGCACAGCGGGTATTACGGATCACACTACTATCACAAATAACCCGCCGGCATGTCGAAGTCGAAAGTGAACAGCGCCCAATGGCTCCTGCTGGTGGCGGTCTTTGTCATCGCCACCTGCGGACTGATCTACGAACTCGTCGCGGGTACGCTGGCGTCCTATGTGCTGGGGGACAGCATCACGCAGTTTAGCATCATCATCGGGCTCTACCTCTTCTCGATGGGAGTGGGGTCCTGGCTGTCGAAATATTTCGAAGATCAGTTGCTGCGCTGGTTTATCCAGATCGAGCTGCTCGTCGGACTTATCGGGGGCTTTAGCTCGGCCATCCTCTTCCTGACGTTTCCCATCGCGGCTTCTTTTCGCCTCATCCTCTATGCGCTGGTCTTTCTCACGGGGCTGCTCGTGGGGCTCGAGATCCCGCTGTTGTTACGCATCTTAAAGGACAAAGTAGAGTTTCGCGATCTGGTGAGCCGGGTCTTTACCTTTGACTATATCGGCGCCCTCCTCGCCTCCCTCGTCTTCCCGCTGCTGCTGGTCCCCTATCTCGGCCTGATCCGGACCTCGCTCTTCTTCGGGATGTGCAACATCGGCGTGGGGTGGTGGCTGTTATACCGGTTCAGGGGGGAGATCAGGGCGCGGCGCCGATTGCAGGTGACGGCGATTCTTTTTTTACTCGCCGAGCTAGTCGGTTTTGGCTTTGCGGGGAAGATCATGAACATCAGCGAAAATCTCGTCTTCAACGAACCCGTCATCTATAGTACCTCTTCACCCTACCAGCGCATCGTCATCACGCGGACAAAACGCGAACTGCGCCTCTATCTCAATGGCAACCTGCAATTCTCCTCCGCGGATGAATACCGGTATCACGAAGCCCTCGTCCATCCCGCCATGCTGGCCTCCCACCAGCCCCGGCATATCCTCGTGATGGGTGGCGGCGACGGGTTGGCCGTCCGCGAGATCCTGAAATATCCCTCTGTGGAGACGATCACGCTGGTGGACCTCGATGCGAATATGACGCGGCTCTTTAGCAGCCAGCCCATCCTCCGGCAGTTGAATCATTCCTCTTTTCACGATCCGCGGGTGACGATCATCAATACCGATGCCTTTGTGTGGCTGCGCGAGAATCGACAGGTGTTTGATTGTGCGATCATCGACTTCCCCGATCCGTCAAATTTCTCCGTCGGAAAATTGTACACCTATTCTTTTTATCAGTTGGTCCGGCGGGCCCTCTCGCCGGTCGGTGTCGCGGTGATCCAGAGCACCTCGCCCTTTGTGGCGCCGCGGAGCTTCTGGTGTGTCAACGAGACGTTGAAGGCGGCGGGCTTTCATACCATCCCCTATCATAATTATGTGCCGAGCTTTGGCGAGTGGGGGTATACGATGGCGACGATGCGGGATGATTACCGGTTGCCCGACACGTTTCCCGCGGGGATGCGGTATATCAATAAGGATGTGTTACAGCAGATGCTAACCTTTCCCGCGGACATGCGGGCTCGGCAGACCCCGGCGGTCAACCGGCTCGACAACCAGGTGCTCGTGGATTATTTTGAACAGGAATGGAATAGTTTTTTGGATCAATAGACGCCCGGACGGGCCGCGCGGAATCGGTCAACTTTGGAAATTCATGCAGCGACGCAAATTCATACAACTCTCAACAGCCGCGGCCGGGCTCGGGCTCCTGGCCCCGGGCTGCACGCCGTCGCGGGTGATCCCGGGGGAGATCGTCGGCGCCTCTTCTGCCGTCGGCCACCTCCTGCGCGAGGGAAAGTTCGGCGAGCCGGTAAGTGGCACGACCTGCAAGGTCGCTATCGTCGGCGGCGGCATCAGCGGACTCTCCGCGGCGCGGTGGCTAAAACTCCATGGGGTCGACGACGTCTGTGTCCTGGATCTCGAACAGCGGGTCGGCGGCAACGCAGCTTCCGGTCGCAACAAAATTTCGGCCTATCCCTGGGGCGCGCATTACATCCCGACCCCAAACAACGAACTCCACGAATACCTCGACTTCCTGCAAACGGCGGGGGTCATCACGGGCTATGACGCCCAGGGGCTGCCCATCTATAACGACTACTACCTTTGCTTCGATCCGCATGAGCGGCTCTACCTCAACGGCCATTGGCAGACGGACCTCATCCCCCGGCAGGGGCTGCCCGCTGGCGAACAGGCAGAGATCACCCGGTTTTTGCAAGGGATGGAAGAATACCGGCTGGCCGTCGGCAGCGACGGACTATCCGCTTTTGCGATCCCGATAGATACATCGAGCAAAGACCCGGCGTATACCGCTCTCGACAAACTCACCATGACGCAGTGGCTGGATCAACAAAACTTTCACAGTCCCTACCTCCGATGGTATGTCAACTATTGTATGCGGGATGATTTTGGGACGCTGGCGGCGACCGTTTGTGCCTGGACCGGCATCCATTATTTCGCAGCCCGGAAGGGTCGCGGCTCGAACGCCCGGCACTATGATGTGCTGACCTGGCCGCAGGGCAATGGATTTCTCGTCGAACAGTTGAGCAAGCCCATCGCCGCCAACCTGCATCCCAATGCCCTCGCCATCCGCATCGATCCGTCGAAAGAGAAACTGGCGGTCCATTATTATGACGTGACGACAAAGGAGGTAAAGGCCCTCTGGCCGGAGCAGATCATCGTCGCGACGCCGCAGTTCGTGACCAACCGGCTCCTGCCCGTCAGTGAGCAGCGCGCCCGGATCGTAAAAGAAGACCTGCACTATGCGCCCTGGATGGTGGCGAATCTGACCGTCGGACAGCTGCAGGAACGGGGTGGGGTGCCGCTCAGTTGGGACAATGTGATCTATGACAGTCCCTCGCTGGGGTATGTCGAGGCCACCCACCAACAAATACAGCAGGTGATGGATAAACGGGTGCTAACCTATTACTGGCCCTTGACCGAGCGCGAACCCGTGGCAGCGCGGGAGTGGGCGTACCGGCGGACCCATGCGGACTGGGTGGGGGACATTATGGCCGATCTGCAAAAGATCCATCCCGACATCGCGCAGCAGACCGAACGCATCGATATCATGTTGTGGGGGCACGCGATGGCACAACCGCGGCCCGATTGGATCCATGGTGGGCGGCGACAGGAGTTGCAGCAGTCTTACGATCATCGCATCCATTTCGCTCATACCGATCTGGCGGGGATCAGCATTTTCGAAGAAGGTTTTTATCAGGGGATCAATGCGGCCAAGAAAGTTTTGGGAGGGACTACATCATGATGCATTTGCCCAACGGCGGCACTACCGTACAAGAGTGCGACGCAACGGCTGTGGATCGGCGTTCTTCCGCTGGCCCCCAACCCTGGCTCGCCAATGCCCGCATCGAATCGATCTTCATTCTCCTGCCCCCATTCCTGAGCCTCGCGGTGATCGCCGCCTTCCCCGCGCTGTTCCGCGACACCGACACCATCCCCGACGCGTGGTGGGTGATCCTCATCCTGCTGATAGACGTGGCGCATGTCTACAGCACACTCTACCGAACTTATCTCGACAAACGATCCTTTCGAAAATATCGCCTGCCGCTGGTGCTGATCCCGATCCTCGGTTTCGTCGGCGGCACGCTGCTCTACGCACAGGACGGGCTGCTGTTCTGGCGAGTCCTCGCCTATCTCGCGGTCTTTCATTTCGTCCGGCAGCAGTATGGGTTTATGCGGCTCTACAGCCGCCAGGAGGGCGCGCAGCCGGCCGGTGGACCCGTGGTTCATCCTGCATCGGTCTGGGGACGGCGGATCGATACGATCACGATCTATTACGCTACCGTCTACCCGCTGATCTACTGGCACCTGGGTTCGCCGCGGCATTTCAACTGGTTTGTCGATGAGGATTTTTTGGTGGCGCCATCGGCATCGCTGCTACGGATCGCGACCGTCCTCTACTGGGTCGTCATCGCGGCGTGGGTGCTGCGCGAGTTGTGGGCGGTGTGGCGTACGCGTCAGATCAATATTCCGCGCGTCGCGATCCTCAGCGGCACCATCCTCTCCTGGTATTTTGGGATTGTGTATTTCAACGGGGATATGGCGTTTACGCTGCTCAACGTCGTCAGCCATGGCATTCCCTATATGGCGCTGGTGTGGTTGTATGGAAGGCGGGAGCCACCATCCACGCCGTTGATGAAAAAGGTATTTACCCGGTATGGCATCCTGCTTTTTCTGGGCATCATTTTCTTACTCGCCTACTTCGAAGAAGGACTCTGGGACATGACGGTGTGGAAAGAGCACGTAAAGCTCTTTTCCATTTTCCACTTATTTGGCGGGAAGTTACAGGACAACGCCCTCGGATTCATCGTGCCCTTACTCGCGTTGCCACAAATCACGCATTATGTGATCGACGGCTTTATCTGGCGGCGACCTGCGCGGCGGAACGCGGGCGGCTGAGGACATCAACGTCTACCGATCGGTTGATCTCTACTTTATTGACGGTCATCTTTGCGCCCATACCGGCGACGGTGACCGAATAGGGCAGGATCCAACCGCCGGGGCCTTTGCGATAGTCGGAGTAGTCGATGGTTACCGTTCCGTCCCCCGGGCTGTTCCAACCGGCGGCACTGCCGCCACCGCCCATAAAGCCGCCGCCCTTGCGGGTCTCGCGGAGGATATAAAAGTTTTGCTGATCGATAGAATACGTAATGGAATGATTGGAGGGACAGGAGACGCGGATCTTATAACAGGCCTGCCCTTCGATGGTGTCGGTGCCGACCCGTTCGAGGCGAAAGCCTTTGTTGTTGTAATCGGCCAGCGGACCGGCGGGATCGATCTCCACTTGCAGCGCCCGCAATTGATCGCTGGGGATGGCCTTGAACTCGCCGCCCGTTCGGGGGTTGGCCGTCCAGCCGCGGCTGGGGGTAGCGATGATCGTGATATTGCCGTCGCTGAAGCTGATCTCCTGGCGATAGAGGCGGTCATAGACGCGCCAGGTCCTGACGTTCACCTGCCCGCCGCTGGGGAGTTCGACGGTGCCTTCTTCATATACCGAGTTGAGGAAGAGAAGTTTTTCTTTGCCGCCGAGGGCTTCAAGATAGCGGGAGACGATCTCCTGGGCCGATTGCGGGGCGTCGGGTGTCGGCTTCACGGCCACGGTAGTCGATGTGGTCGACGTAGTTGCCGGTTGGTCACCGGGGAGCACAGGCTTCACGGCCGCCGCCGGGGCTGATGCCGGCTGCAAAGGCCCCCCTCCCCCTCCACCATCGGTGGACTGGGCCTGGGCTGGGCGGGTGATCGTCATCGTAGAAATGGCAAGAATAATCGCGACAGGGTAACGCATGTATTGGGTTTAAAAACGATTCTACTCTAAAATAACGTTATTTGCGGTCAAATACTAGTAAATAATATGCTAATTCGTGGCCGCCTCATTAATATCATCGACCAAAAGATCAATCCGGTCGAAATTGTGATCGAAGAAGGGTTTATCCAATCCATTACCCCCATCGGGCAGCCTGCTGACTCCTCCGGGCAACCGACAACCCCCAACGTCGGCAGCCCCAATGCTTCACCGGATAATAACGCTTCCGCCGGTCCATTTATTCTGCCCGGTTTTATCGACGCCCATGTCCATATTGAGTCCTCCCTTCTCATCCCTTCCGAATTTGCGCGCATGGCGGTCGTCCACGGAACCATCGCGACGGTCAGCGATCCGCACGAGATTGCGAACGTCTGCGGCCTGCCCGGCGTCGAATTTATGATCCGCAATGGCCATACCAGCCCCTTCTATTTTTACTTCGGCGCGCCGAGTTGTGTCCCCGCCACCGGTTTTGAGACGGCCGGCGCTACTCTCGACGCCGCGGCGGTGACCGCGTTGCTGGAAAAACCGGAGATAAAATACCTCAGTGAGATGATGAATTTCCCCGGTGTTCTGAACAAGGACCCCGAAGTCATGGAAAAGATCGCTGCTGCGCATCGGCTGGGGAAACCGGTCGATGGTCATGCCCCCGGACTTCGCGGCGAACAGGCAAAACAATATATTGCAGCGGGCATCTCCACCGATCACGAGTGTTTTACGGCGGAAGAGGCCCTTGATAAATTACAGGCCGGGATGAAGATCCTCATCCGCGAGGGCAGCGCCGCCCGCAACTTTGATGCACTCATCGGGTTGCTGAACGACTGGCCGGAGAAGATGATGTTCTGCAGCGACGACAAACACCCCGATAGTCTTCTGGCAGGTCATATCGATCGCCTTTGTGCGCGGGCCGTCGCGAAGGGCATCGACGTGTTCAAGGTGCTACGCGCCGCCTGTCTGAATCCCGTGGAGCACTACCATCTTGACACGGGCCTCCTGCGGGTCGGCGATCCCGCGGACCTTATCCTTGTGGAAGATCTCGAGCAGTTTCGGGTATTGCAGACCTATATAGAAGGACAACTGGTTGCGCAAAACGGTCATACCCATCTCGGTTCCTCGCATCTGATCGCTTCGCCCGCGCCGACCAGCGCCGGTGGGCTGCTGTCCGCCCAGCCGATCAATAACTTCAAGGCGCAGCCGCGCAGCGTCGGTGACTTTGCCTATTATCTCGATAAGTGGGGCGAGCAGGAGAATGTGGAGCAGGTGTATTGTATCGAGGCGCTCGACGGGCAGTTGATCACCAATAAGCTGATCATCCCGATTGCCGATGTGTTGCCCCGCGATGGGCGGTTGCACGCCAACCCCGACAAGGATATCCTGAAAATAGTTGTGGTGAATCGCTATCATCCCGCTCCGGTAGCCAAATCGTTTATCCGCGGTTTCGGCCTGAAGCGCGGCGCGATTGCCGCTTCGGTTGCCCATGACAGTCATAATATCGTGGCCGTCGGCGTGGACGACGAAAGCCTCTGTCGCGCCGTCAACCTCATCATTGAGCAAAAAGGGGGGCTTGCCTGCGTCGACGCCGGCGCTGCCACCAACGCGACCAAGCCAGCCGACAGCGCCTCCGGGACCGCCGCGACGCCCGGAACCCCCGCCCCCTCCGACATCACCGGCGAACCCATCCCTGTGATCACGCCCTCTTCGGGTTCCGAGCTCCTCCTCCCCCTGCCGGTCGCGGGGCTGATGAGCATGGACGATGGCTATCGCGTCGCCGACGCCTATATCGCCATCGACAATCAGGCTAAAGAGCTGGGCTCTACCCTCGGCGCGCCGTTCATGACGCTGAGCTTTATGGCGTTGCTGGTGATCCCGCATCTGAAGCTCAGTGACCTGGGACTCTTCGACGGGGATCGGTTCAGCCTGGTCTAACCCGTCCTTTGAGGTCTAAAAAGACCAAAATAAATGACCGTTTTGAGGCTGGTTATTCCCAAAATGCCCTTACCTTAAGGCCGCTTCTGCCAACTAAGGCTGCGGGAAAACCATAGCAAAAACTCGCTCGAAACCTAATTCTTTGTAGGCCGATCACTAAAGCGTTTGTGCAACACCGTGATACTCATTTCTTCTTTCCTTTTTACCTATCCCGAACCGTGTCTTTGCCTTAAAGTGCTTTCACATTATGACAATATCGCCTAAGTGTTTTCACACTGGTTATAGCTATTATTTTGCCGTAGGTGTAAACAATAAAACGTTTTAGTGAAACTCCTGCTTCATTTTTGCAAACCTAATTTGTATGTTAAAAAAACCAGGCGCTTGGGGCTTCAATATCCCCTATCCAGCAATCCCTAAATGGGCAGTCCTGCTTACTCTCTTAGAACGGCTGTTGCAGCGGTTATATGAGATTCTGGCTGAAATTATGCAGTAAAGCGCTAAGAGGGTGTCTCTTATGGTTGAGACACCCTCTTCCTTCACTTTGGCAACCAACAGTTTTTTCAAAATGACAAATTTGGCTACAGATTCTTTGTCCTTACAGCCTTGCCATCGGTGAGTATTGGGTCAAGACCTATACAGTGACACAATCACTTAGACAGGTGCAATATAAAATAAGGACTAACTCTGAGGAAGAAGGCCCTACTAAAATGTATGTCGTATTTTCTGTACCTTAAGCCGACTTAACACAACAGGCCGCATGTGCAGTAAAGCCGTCTTCTTCTTTATTTTGATCCTCAGCACCATAAAAGCCCCCGCGCAGCCCCCCATCGTCGACTCCATCCGCGTCCTCTGCCTCTACGGCTCCGTCCCCGCAAAAGGCTTCGTGGGAAAAGAACCTATGTATGGCTCCAACAACCTCATCAATCGCATGGCCAAGATGCACGGCGGTCATGCTGCCATCGAATTCGCGCCCGACAAGGCGCTCAGCTTCCAGCCCCTCCGCTACAACGGCCCCGGCGGCGCCGGCCATCTCACCAACCGCAGCAACCCAAAGAACTTCAACTCCTGTTTTCGCATCTATACGGCGCACCGGGCCTGGACCGTACTCGGCAACTATTACAATAATCTCGACAGCCTGCGCCGGGCGACCTTTGTCATTCCCGTAACGGCCCTCCAAAAGCACAAACTCGACAGCATCGCCGAAGCATATGCGCGCAAGACCCCCTACGACTATTCCTTCCTGGGCATGCGCTGCGCCTCCTCCACCTACGAGGTCCTCGCCGCAGCCGGCATCGTCTCCCGGTATAAACACAACTTCTGGTACAATATCTTCACTACCCGCCGCCTCCGCTATGTTCTCTACGAAGAATACCTCCGCAACAAGGACAAGGGCTGGCGGGTCTACACCACTAAAGGGTCGCAAAGCCGGGATTGGGAAAAAGATGAGAGCAACTGGACGCATTATTAACATCCGTATGGAATTTCCCCTATTTTGCGTCACCGGTTGAAACGTTAACTAAAACA
>Ga0206888_1047_pt1 | contig 36349 bp, 33 predicted proteins | sample Alteio_BWOrgHeat_90_FD_153258 | JGI IMG/M metagenome (GOLD analysis project Ga0206888, IMG submission 153258) | Enriched cells from forest soil in Barre Woods Harvard Forest LTER site, Petersham, Massachusetts, United States - Alteio_BWOrgHeat_Nextera4 ... | reverse complement strand
TGGCCGGGTTGGGCGTGTTCTTTTGTCTGGCCAACAAGAGTTTGTTACAGGAGGGGCGTGCCGTGTTCGATGTGTTGGAGAGGGAGGGGGTGGAGGCGGGGCGATCCAGGCTTTCATGGATCGTGGGCCGGGATACGGCGCAGTTGACGGCGCAGCAGATACGGATCTCGGTGTTGGAGTCCATGTCGGAAAATCTTTCCGATGGGGTGGTGGCGCCGTTGTTGTTCTATTTTGTCGGCGGGGTGCCGGCGATGCTGACGTATAAGCTAATCAATACGCTGGATTCGATGATCGGGTACCGGCGGGAGCCGTACCGGTTGTTTGGGCGGGTGGCGGCGCGGCTGGACGATGTCGCGAATTTTATTCCCGCGCGGGTGACATCGTTGCTGATGGTGCTGGTGACGGGAAGCCGGCGCGGATTGCGATTCATCTTGCGGTATGGGCGCGCGCATGCGAGTCCCAATTCCGGTTACCCCGAGGCCGCGCTGGCGGGGATCCTGGATTGCCGGTTCGGCGGGCCCAACCGATACAAGGGCATACTGGTAGAGAAGCCCTTTATCGGGCAGCGGGACAGGGAGATCACGCATGCTGAATTCCGAAAAGTAAAATATGTCAATCATGCCGTGACCTTGCTCGTGGTCACAGGCGGCATAATTTTTTTTTACCTCCGATAATCGGACTATATTCGCCACAGTTTATGGTGCGGCTGGCGCTTTTTTTTGCGAGCCGCTTAAAAGGGAATCCGGTGTGAATCCGGAGCAGTTCCCGCTGCTGTAAGTCTCCATCCATAGTTACTGGTCTACATGCCACTGTCCGAAGCGGACGGGAAGGTGCCGGTAGCGAGACGAGCCAGAAGACCTGCCAGAAACGTTTTGGGATCGGCAATGCACGGTTTGCTTTCGGGACAAAGGCAGCGGTGGTGTTTTGCCGGGTTTGTAACTAATTTAATTTTTTAGTATGGCAATCAAGGAGCTGACCCATATCAGTCATGTTGTATTTATTTGCAACGGTGATACTTGTATGAGCAAGGGGTCGGATGAGACGACCAGCCGCATCCGGAAAGCGATAGCCGACCGCGCACTCCATGAGAGCACGCGTACGATTCGTACCAGGTGTATGGGGGAATGCAGTACGGGGCCGACGGTTTTTGTCGCGCCTGCGAATACCTGGTATCAGGGTATTGTGCCGGAGATGTCGGAGGAATTGGTGGAGAGTATCGTAGGGGCTGGGCCGGTGGGTTTTGTTCATTTGTAAACGAGGAAGCACTATGGATGCAGTTAATGGAAAGATGTTCACTTCGGCCGAGGCTGGTGTCCTATGGGAGATCATCCTGCATCGCCGGGATGTCAGGGGCAACCGGTTTGTCGACCGGCCGGTGGAGCCTGAAGTGGTGGAGCAGTTGCTGGATGCGGCTCTCCATGCGCCCTCTGTCGGTTTCTCGCAACCATGGCAGTTTGTGTTGGTAACAGACAGGGATACCCGCCGGCGGGTGAAGGAAAGTTTTGATGAAGCCAATGCGGCGGCGCAGCCGGTTTTTGCGGGGCGGGAGGATGTCTATGCGCGATTGAAGCTCGAGGGTATCCTCGAGGCCCCGCTGAATATCGCCGTTTTCTATGTTCCCGCGGCGGCGCCGGTGTTGGGGCAGACGGCGATAGAAGAGGTGGGCTTGTATAGTGTTGTCTGCGCGGTGCAGAATATGTGGTTGATGGCCCGCGCGTTGAATGTCGGTCTTGGCTGGGTGAGTATCCTCGACCCCGAGCGGGTGAGGACGCTTTTAGATGCGCCGGCGGGTCACCGGCTTGTGGCCTATCTCTGCATCGGTTATACGGATGGTTTTTATGACAGGCCGGAATTGGAATTGTTGCAATGGGAGAAACGGCGCGAACGGGAAAAATGCATCCGGAGGATATGAGACGGAAAATGAATCGAAGGATATGAAAATATATACAAAAAAAGGCGATAAGGGCATGACCGCCCTTTTTGGCGGCAAGCGGGTATACAAGGACGATGCCCGGGTGAATTGTTATGGGACGCTGGATGAGGTGAACTCTACGATCGGGTTGCTCAGAACGAAACTGAGTGCGGATCATCCCTGGCAGGACAACCTGCACCGGATCCAAAAGGACCTCATGGATATGATGTCCCATTTGGCGCGGCCCTCCGACTGTACGAAGGAGAATACCAATCCCCGGCCGGTGGAAGGGGCGGCTTTTTGTGAGCAATGGATCGATCAACTGGAGGCGGCTATGACAACGGCGTCCGACTATTTTCTGCTGCCCGGTGGTAACGAGGTCTCCGCCCTTTGTCATGTTGTCCGGACGCAGATGCGCCGGGGCGAGCGGCTACTCGTGACGTTGATGCGTGAGGATACCGTAGAAGACTATATCCCTGCTTATATCAACCGGCTTTCCGACCTGTTCTTTACGCTTTCCCGCGCCGAGATGGACAAGGCGGGCGTGGCGGAGGAGAAGTGGCAGCTATTCCTTTATAAGCGAAAGAAGCAGGCGGAATAGAAAAAAACCGCCGGAGCGGGTGATCCGGCGGTGGAAGGAGACTACTTTGATGGTGGTGTGAGGGTCGGGTAGGTGATGCCCAACTGCTCCAGGTAGGTTTTGTACTTTGTCGGATCGTAATAATATTTCCGCATTTGTTCACGGTATTTCTCCATGATCTCTTTGTTCAGGTTGATGGCGGGGGGATCGTCCTTTGTGATAAAGGGTTTATATTTCACGTCTTTTGTCTGCACGTTGTTGAAATAATCTTTTGCGTCTGCGAGGATTTGGGGTTTTGTGAACAGATCGACCAAGGTCATGGCCGTGGCTTCCGCGCCATAGAGCGTGCCTTTGTGGGCGATGGGCGTTGCCATGGCGATGGCGTCGCCCCAGTGGTGGCCTTTTGTGCCCGGGATATTGGCCGGGTAATAGAGGACGATGGTAGGGACGTTCCAGGAGATGTCCGCGATGTCATCCGAGCCGCCGCCCCAGGAGAAGGGGACGGAGCCTTTGAGGGTGTCGATCTCGGTGCGCAGACCATGGATGGGCCTTCCTTCGAAGTCGGTCTTGGGGGCTTCGAGGAGTTTTTGTACGGCCAGGGCTAACTGCTGATCGGCGTCCGTCCATTGGGGGTAGCCGACCTTTTTGATGTTGGCGTGCATCGTCTGCGCCATGGGTTTGTTGAAGTGGCCCGGCCAGGCGGCGCCCTGGATCTTCCAACTGACTTTGGTGTCCGTCATGAGCGCTGCCCCTTTGGCGATATTGATGCCCGCGGCGTACATGCTGCTGATGTCGTCATAATTCCTCTCTCTGAAATAATACCAGACGGCTGCTTTTGAAGGGACGACGTTGGGCTGGTCACCGCCGTCGGTGATGACGTAGTGTGAGCGTTGGGTCGGTTTCAGGTGTTCGCGTTTGAAGTTCCAGCCTACGTCCATGAGCTCGACTGCGTCGAGGGCGCTTTTTCCGCGCCAGGGCGCGCCGGCTGCGTGGGCCGCATCGCCGTCAAAGGAGAATTTTACCGAGACGAGGCCATTGCCGCCCGGGTCACCGTAATTGCAATCCCATTCTGTTCCCACGTGGGTGAAGATGCAGGCGTCGACGTTCTTGAAATAGCCGTCACGGATGTACCAGGCTTTGCTGCCCAGCAGTTCTTCCGCTACGCCTGGCCAGATGACGAGGGTGCCCGGCAGGTGGTTCTTTTCCATCAGTTCTTTTACCGCAATGGCAGCGAAGATGATGACTGCCTGGCCCGAGTTATGTCCTTCGCCGTGGCCCGGGGCGCCTTCTACGATGGGGTCTTTAAACGCTTCACCCGGCTTTTGCGAGGCTTTGGGAATACAGTCGATATCGCTGCCGAGGGCGATGACCGGGCTGCCGCTGCCCCAGCGCGCCATCCAGGCCGTGGGGATGCCTGCGATGCCTTTCTCGACGGTGAAGCCGTTCTTTGTGAGGAAGGTGGTGAGGTATTTCGAGGTCTCTATTTCCTGGAAGCCCAGTTCGCCGAAGCTGAAGATCTGGTCCACCATTTCCTGGACGCCCTTTTGTTTTGTGGCGACGGAGGCGAGGGCCTGTTCTTTTAATTTGTTGATAAAGGTGGTGTCGTAGGTCGATTGCTGGGCGCTGGCGCCGATGGACAATGCGAATAGAAGGCCGATGAGGCGGCCGGAGCGGAGCGTTTTCTGCATGTGATGTGTAGTTTTGGTCTTTTCAAGATACGACATGCGCGGGAATCGGCCAACCGATTTTCTAGCGGATGAGGGTCACGGTGCCTTTATAGACCTGGCGGGTGCCATTTGCGAAGCGGAGGACGGCAATGTAGGCATAGGTATCCGGCGGGGCGGGGCGGCCATTGCTATTGCCGTTCCATCCCGCGTTGCGGTCTCCCGGAGCCGTGTCGTGGGTACGAAAAACTGCCTGGCCCCAGCGGTCAAAGACGACAAATTCTTCCAGCCGGCTGTCTGCGGGGGCGCCGAGGACATAGAAGATATCGTTGCGGCCGTCGCCGTCTGGCGTAAAGGCGTTGGGGATGCTCAGCGGCGTATAGACGTCGATCTTTATCGTACCGCTGTCGCGGCAGCCTCCCGGGGAGGTGATCGTGAGCGTATAGAGGATGCTGGCCGGTGGTTTGGCGATGGGGTTGCGGATGGTGCTATCCGAGAGGCCTGTCGAGGGTTTCCAGCGCCAGGTGGCTACGTCGCCGTTGACGATGGGATCGAGGGTGAGACTTTTGCCGTAGGCGATGTCCACCACCTGGTTTGCCGCGACGGTGGGTGGGTCATGTACCGGCAGGGCGATGCTGTTGGATTTGGCGAGGCCGCAGACGTCGTCGCTGGTGATGAGACAGTAGAGCACGTCCCCGTTGGAGAGGCTGTCGCTGTGGTATGCGGCGCTGTCGTCGCCTTCGATCGATTTGCCGTCGAGGAGCCATTCGAATGTGGGATGTGCGGAGCCGTTAGTCACTGTGGCCAGGAAGGTGGCCGTATCGCCCTTGCAGATGGCCGGTGGGTCCGCGGTGATGGCTACCGAGGCTGTCCCATGCGGGTCTATCGAGAGCGTGATGATATTCGAGGTGTCCGTGGCGGCATGGGTTGTGCAGCCCGTATCGCTTGTCATGATGCAGTAGACCTGGTCGCCGTTAGCGAAGAGGTTGTTGGTATAGCTGCTGCTGTCGCCGCCCGCCTTTACCCCGCTGACCTCCCATTGGAAGGTGGGTGGGCCGCTGAGATTGGCCGGCTGTGCCGCAAAGGTGATGGGCGTGCAGACCGCGGTGGAAGTGGCCGATGCCGTGATCGCGAGCGAGGGGATGTTATGTTTGGCGGTATCCAGGTGGATGGAATCCGTGGTTACGCTGTGGCCTTGCATGTCTGTCCAGACCGCATAGTAGGTTCCTATTTGTGTAGGGCTGAGCAGGAGGCTGGTGCTGCCCACGATCTGCAGGTATTTTATGATGATGCCCGCGCTGGCGTCGGAGACCAGTATATTGCCGTCCGGGTCCATCGCGACATTCCAGGGTCCATTGTGGTTGTTGTCATTTGGGGCGCTGAGCGTCGGGACACCCGTGGCGGCTCCCGGGACCCATTTTTCGACGCGGTAGTTCGGGATCGAGCCCGTACTGTTGACGACGAAGACCACTCCCTGGCCGTCGACCCACATGCCTGAAGCGACCACCTGGTTGTCTGCGTGTCCGTAGCCGTTGCCGCCTGCTACGGTGATACCCGTGGTCGCTCCCGGCGACCATTTCTGGACGCGATAATTGTTTTCGTCGAGGATATAGAGGTTGCCGGTGTCGTCCATGCAGAGAGTAGTGGGACCGTTGAGCTGGTTCGCGGCGTTGCCCGGGCCGTTGCCGCCGGCTATGATGATGGGGGTGGTGGCGCCCGGGGGCCATTTTTCTACCTGGCCCAGATCGGTATTCGAGACATATAGGTTTTCCTGGCAGTCGACATAAAGGCCGTAGCCGTATTTCTGCCAGGAGGGGGATGCTGCGGTTGCTATGACCGTGCCGTTGGTGGCGCCTGGCGGCCATTTCATGATGCGGAGGTTGGCGTCGCGGGTGTAGAGGTTTCCTGCGTAGTCGACGAAGATGTTGTGAACTCCCGGTAGTTGGTTCGTAGCCGTGCCGAAGCCGTTGCCGCCGGCCAGGAGTGTCGCGTTGGAGGGTATTCGAGTAAACTTCATTACCCGGGCATTGCCAGCGTCGGCTGCGTAGATATTTGAATACTGATCCACGACCATGGCCGCCAGTCCATTGAATTGGTTTGGACCGCTGCCTGTGCCGCTGCCATAGGTTACTGTCTGGGTGGCGTCGATGCCCTGGCCCGAGAGCTGGAAGGCCGAGTCGAAGCGCTGGCCGTCCTTGTACCAGACGATCTCTCTTGGCTGATCCGTAACCCCGTCGACGGACACATCCAACTGGGCTGGAAGGCAATAATTTGTTGTGGTTTTGATGTGCATGGGTACGTGGCATTGGGCCCATGCGCTGATGGAAAGGGGGAAGGCGGCGGGGGATAAGATAAGATAGGGTAGAAGTTTCTTCATTCTTGCAGAAGACCATTGGATCGGGTGAGCGGCTGCAAGGGAGGGTGTTAATATTAATTAAAAATGAGGATATTCGCGGCATGAAAAATTCACAGTGGGTGGGTATTGGGGCGGCGTTGTTGGTAGTCGCGGCCTGTTTTATGCCCTGGGCGTATTTCCCCGATCTGCAAAAGGAGTTCACCGGTTTTTTTTCCGAGCAGAACCGGTATGGACGGCCGGGGAAGGTGCTGATCTTTTTTTGTGTGGTGGAGATCGTTTTCTTTCTGATCCCGAGGATCTGGGCCAAGCGCGCAAATATTTTTGTCTCCGCGGTGGGGTTTGCCTGGGCGGTCAAGTCTTATATGTTGTATACTGCCTGTTATCGCGGGACCTGTCCCGAGCGGCGGATTGGGATCTTTCTTGTGCTTGGGGGTGCGCTGGCCGTACTGGTGGCGAGTGTTTTGCCCGACTTGCCGGTGAAGCCCGAAGGTGACCGGGGTTAGGCCTGGATCAGCCGGGCTACCGCGAAGGCGCAGCCGGCGGCGAGGGCACCGATGATCATGACGCGGAGCGCGCCCGCCAGGGGGTTGACCCCGGTGAGTTTGCTTTTGAAATAACCAAAGAAGAAAAGGCAGCAGAGGGTGATGCCTGCCGAGATGCGGAGGCCGGTGAGGCCGTCGCTGACGAAGAAGTAGGGGCTCAGCGGGATGAGGCCGCCGACGACGTAGGAGAAACCGATGTTGAAGGCGCTTTTGCGGGCGCGGCGCGGGTCCGGTTTATCGAGGCCCAATTCGTATTTCATCATGAAGTCCACCCATTTGTCTTTGTCGCGGGTCATTTCTTCCACTGCTTGTTCCTGTACGTCCTTGCTGAGGCCGAGACCCGAAAAGAATTCCCGGACTTCGTCCTTTTCGCGATCCGGGACTTTCTCCACTTCGTCGTATTCTCTTTTTAGTTCAGAGTTATAGTGATCGACCTCCGTTTTTCCCGCCAGGTAGCCCCCGAGGCCCATGGCGATGGAGCCTGCTGCGATCTCCGCGATGCCGGCGATCCAGATGAGGCTGAGGTGGGCGGGACCGACCGCGCCGCTGAGGCCTGCTGCCAGTGCGAAAGGGACTGTGAGGCCATCCGACATGCCGATGACGATGTCTGTCAGGATCTCGGAGCTGCGCATGTGTTGTTCTGTGTGGGCGGTCGGGATGGTCTGGTCGATTTGGTGCATGCGGTAAATTTAGGCATTTTCGAGAATCGGGAGGCTAGATCGGACGATATCCACGCATTCGAGGATCTGTTCGCGGGTGATCACCAGTGGTGGGGCGAGGCGGATCTTATCTCCATGCGTGGGTTTTGCCAGCAGGCCGTTGTCTTTTAGTGCGAGGCAGAGTTCCCAGGCCGCATTCGGGCGGGGGTGTTCGATGACGATGGCGTTGAGGAGTCCTTTGCCGCGGATGGTGTGGATAAAGGGAGATTGCAGGGCCTGTAGTTGGGTGCGGAAGAGTTCTCCCATGGCCGCGGCGTTTTCGGTGAGTTCTTCGTCTCTTATTACTTCGAGGGCGGCGATGGCGACTTTGCAGGCCAGCGGGTTGCCGCCGTAGGTGGAGCCGTGGTCGCCCGGGCGGATGGTGAGCATGACCGGGTCGTCGGCAAGGACGGCTGATACCGGCAGGACCCCGCCGCTGAGCGCTTTGCCGAGGATGAGGATATCCGGGCGTACTCCTTCATGGTCACAGGCCAGGAGGCGGCCTGTTCGGCCCAGGCCTGTCTGGATCTCGTCGCCGATGAAGAGGACGTTAGCCGACTCGCAGAGGTGTTTTGCCTGGCGGAGGTAGCCTTCGTCGGGGACGACGACGCCTGCTTCACCCTGGATGGGTTCTACAAGGAAGCCGGCGACCAGTGGGTCTGTGAGGGCCTCGGTGAGGGCAGGCAGGTCGTTGTAGGGGATAATGACAAAGCCCGGGGTATAGGGACCGAAATCCCGGCGAGAGTCCGGGTCTGTGCTGAAGGAGATGACGGTGGTGGTGCGGCCGTGGAAGTTGCCTGAGCAGACGACTATCTTCCCTTTGTTCTCCGGGATGCCTTTTACCTGGTAGCCCCAGCGGCGGCAGAGTTTTAGTGCCGTCTCTACGGCTTCTACGCCCGTGTTCATCGGCAGGACCTTGTCATAGCCGAAGTAGCGGGTGATAAAGTGCGCATACTGGCCCAGGGCATCGCTGTGAAAGGCCCGGGAGGTAAGCGTGAGGCGGGCGGCCTGTTGCTGGAGGGCGGCGATGATGCGGGGGTGGCAATGGCCCTGGTTGACGGCGGAGTAACCGCTGAGACAGTCGAAGTAGCGATGACCATCCACATCCCAGACGTGGACCCCGGCGCCGCGATCCAGGACAACGGGGAGGGGGTGGTAGTTGTGGGCGCCATATTTTTCTTCCAGTTCCAGGTAATGGAGGGACCGGGCCGAGAGGTTGGTCGTTGCTTGCATATAAAAGAGATGTAAGAGAGGTGAGAAGATGAGGATCAGCTAGTTGTTATGGGGCGATATGGTCACTATCGATGATCGAGGAAATCCAGATTTTGACCAAGGAACAACATGTGTGGAGATTTAGTGCAAGATACGATAATTATAGGAAAGGGGCAAGGTGGCGGGGAGGCTGGTTTTTGGGAAGATGCCGTAGAAGGAGGAGCCGCTGCCGGTGAGGGAGGCGTAGAGGGCGCCGTGGGCGTAGAGGGTTTCCTTTATTTCGGCGAGTTGGGGATAGAGTTGGAAGAAGGAGGTTTCGAAGTCGTTGGTCAACTGATCCCGCCAGGTGGTGATGGGTTGTTGGATAATATCCCGGAGGGGTATTCTGTCTTCGCGGGGCCGGCAGCCGGCAAAGGCGCGGGCGGTGCTGATATGGACCTGGGGGTTTACGAGGATAAAGCCATAGGCGCTGAGGTCTAGCGGGATGGGGTCCAGTTGTTCCCCGCGGCCGGCGCCGAGGCAGGGTTTGTTCAGGATAAAGAAGGGGCAGTCGCTGCCCAACCGGGCGGCGTAGTGCTGAAGCTGTTCGGGGGTTTGGTTCAGCCGGAATGTTTTGTTCAGTGCCAGGAGGGTGAAGGCACCGTCGGCGGAGCCGCCGCCGAGTCCGGCGCCGATGGGGATATTTTTATAGAGATGGAGATGGATGGGGGGCAGCAGCGGGAAGTCGGCTTTTAGGAGGCCGTAGGCTTTTTCGCAGAGGTTGGTGGAGGGGTCGCCGGGGATCGGGAGCCCGTAGGCCGAGAAGGCCTGGACCGTGGAGGGGAGGATCTCGAGGATGTCGGTGACCGGCAGGGGGTAGAATACGGTAGAGAGATCGTGGTAGCCGTCCGGGCGGCGGCGCAGGATCTGGAGTCCAAGATTGATCTTACCGTTGGGGAAGAAGATCACGGGTCACCGGGTTTTACGCCTGCTGTTGATCTCGTCGCGGATGGCGATGGCGCGGATATAGTCTTCCTGTTCCAGGACTTCGTTCAAGAGGGTGGTGAGGTCATCCATCGACAGTACTTTCAGGTCTTCGCGGGTGCCGCTGCTATCCGTGGTGGTGGTGGACACGGTGGCGGTGGGGCCTCCTTTCTTTTTCTTGGAGGAGCTGTCTTCCATGAGGATACCGGCGCTATCGAGGATATGTTCGTAGGTGAAGATGGGGCAGCCGAAACGGACGGCCAGGGCCAGGGCGTCGCTGGTGCGGGAGTCGATCTCAACGGTATCGTGTTCGCTGACGCAGACCAGTTTCGAGTAGAAGATACCTTCCTGCAGATCGCAGATGATGATCTCCTGCAGATCGATGGTGAAGGCGCTCATGAAATTCTTCATCAGGTCGTGCGTGAGGGGGCGGCTGGGGTGCATTTTTTCCAATGCAACGGCAATCGCCTGAGCCTCAAACCCCCCGATGACAATGGGGAGACGACGTAGACCGTTGACCTCGCCCAGCACAACTGCATAGGAATGAGTCTGCGTGATACTATGTGACAAAGCCACTATTTCCAGTTCGATCTTCTTCATATGAATAATACGCGAAACTAAGGTTTTTTTACAAAAAAAAAGACCCGCCTCTGGTCGAGGCGGGCTTATTTTAATTCAAGGAGTTATGCCCCTTTTAGTTTTTTTACCGCCGCTATCATTTTGGGTACCACTTCGAATGCGTCGCCTACGATGCCGTAGTCGGCTGCTTTAAAGAAGGGCGCCTCGGGGTCTTTGTTGATAACAACAATTACCTTGCTCCGGTTCACTCCTGCCAGGTGCTGGATGGCGCCGGAGATCCCGATGGCTATATACAGATTGGGTGCAATGGCAATGCCGGTTTGGCCGACGTGTTCGTTGTGGGGGGCGCCAGTGGGCGTCGGCTACGGGGCGGCTGCAGGCGGTGGCTGCGCCCAGGAGGGTGGCCAACTCCTCGACCATTCCCCAGTTTTCGGGGCCTTTGAGTCCCCGGCCGCCGCTGACGACCAGTTCGGCCTCGGTGAGGGGTACATGACCGCTGGCGGTGGTTGCCGACAGTACCCTGACCTTTGGCGCCGGTGGCGTAACGGTAAGCGCTACCAGCTCTGCCTTTCCATCGCCCGCTGTTACAGTATAGGCGTTGGGGTTGAGGGCGATAACCTTGATGGGGGTATTTAACGAAATATTGGCGAAGGCCTTGCCGGAGAAAACCGTCTTCCTGACGACGAACCCTTTTGTCGTATCCGGCAGGGCGATGGCGCCGGTGACGAGGGCGGCTTTGAGGCGGGCGGCTACCCGTGGGGCTACGGCTTTGCCGGTGAGATTGTTGGAGAAGACCAGGACGCTGTCGCCGGCTGCCGACACGAGGTCGGCGACAATCTTCGCAAATATTCCCGCATCCAGGGCGTTGAGGCTTTCCTGTGCGGCGTGGTGAATCTTTTTTATCCCGTATTTACCCAAATCCGCAGGGTCGGTAGTCAGCGTGCCGAGGAGGATGCCTTCCGCGGTGGTTTTCAGTTGTGCGGCCAGTGCCGCGCCATAGCTGAGGGCTTCGAGGGAAGCTTTTTTGACGTGGCCTTCGGAGTGATCTATATAGATGAATACTGACATGGCAATTTTTTTGTTGGTGATTTTTGTGGATCAGCTAGAATACCCGGGCTTCTTCGTGGAGGAGGCGGATGAGTTCTTCCGGCTGATCCGCGGGGACCAGTCTGACGCCGGCTTTTGCGGGTGGCAGCTCGAAGGAGACGATGCTGGTAAGCGGTTCTGTCGCGACGGGCTCGACTACTTTCAGCGGTTTTGACCTTGCGCCCATGATGCCTTTCATATTGGGGATGCGTTGTTCGGCTACGCCTTTCTGGCAGCTGACGACGAGGGGTAAAGCCGCTTCGTCGGTCTCATCGCCGCCTTCGATCTCGCGGGTGACGGTGGCGGTGGTTCCGGAAAGTTCGAATTTCGTGGCGAGGGAAATATAAGGCAGGTCCAGTAATTCCGCCACCATGCCGCCGATGGCCGAGCCGTTGTAGTCGATGGTCTCTTTACCGGTGAAAACGAGATCATAGGCTCCCTGTCTGGCGACTTCCGCTATCTGTACGGCGATGGTATAGGGATCGTGGCTATCGAGGTTGACCCTGATGGCTTCGTCGCCGCCGATGGCCAGGGCCTTGCGGATGATGGGGTCGGTATCGGCTGTGCCGACGGTGATGAGATGGACGACGGCGGAGGGGTCTTTTTCCTTGAGTTCGATGGCCCGAACCAGCGAGTACCATTCGTCGTAGGGGTTGATGATCCATTGTACTCCGTCACCCGAAAAGGTCGTATTATTGTTTGTGAAAGCGATCTTTGCCGTGGTGTCCGGCGTCTTGCTGATGCATACTAAAATCTTCATTGTTCAAATTTAGTGGATATGGACAGGATCGCAAAATTGAAGGAATTTCTGCTGAAGGACCCTGATGACTCCTTTGTCAGGCATGCTTTGGCTTTGGAGTACAGTAAATTGGGGGATATGGCCGAGGCGCGGCGGCTGTTTGAAGAGATATTGGAAAGGGACCCCGCGGCGGTGGGTAGTTATTATCACCTGGGGAAGTTGTTGGAAGGGGTGGGCGAGAAGGATCTGGCGATCCGGTGGTATGCGAAGGGGATGGAGGCCGCGAAGGTGGCGGGGGAGCGGCGGGCGTATAATGAATTGCGGGCGGCCTATGACGATCTGGTGGAGGAATAGTAGATTTGCCGGAATGGATCTTGTACAGGCTTTTACTGATGTTATTGCGAAGGAGCGACTGTTCGCGCGGGAAGACAAGTTATTGCTGGCTGTCAGTGGCGGGCTGGATTCTGTCGTGCTGACGGAGTTATGTCACCGGTGTGGATTTGATTTTGTGATCGTGCATTGTAATTTCCGGTTGCGCGGTGTCGAAAGCCAGCGTGACGAGGAATTTGTAAAGGGGATGTCCGCGAGGTATGGCCGCGAGGTGCGGGTAGGGGGCTTTGAGACGGCGGAGTATGCGGCTGATAAGAAGGTTTCCATCCAGGTGGCGGCCAGGGAACAGCGTTACCAGTGGTTCGAGGGTTTGATCCGGGAAGGGGTGGGGCGGTATGTGCTGACGGCGCATCATCTTGACGACAATATCGAGACGATGCTGATGCATTTCTTCAAGGGGACCGGGATCGCGGGGATACGGGGGATCCTGCCGAAGCAGGGCAATATCGTGCGGCCCCTGTTGTTTGTCCGCAAGGAGGAATTGCGGGCCTTTGCTGTTGCCGAGGGGCTGGAATGGGTGGAGGACAGTTCGAACGAATCCGATAAATATACGCGTAATTTCTTCCGGCACCAGCTGATCCCGCTGGTGGAGCAGGCCTATCCTGCGGCATTATCCAATCTGGCGGATAATCTTGGCCGTTTTCGCGAGACCGAGGCCGTTTACCGGCAGGCCATCGAAGAAAGGAAGAAAAAATTACTGGAATACAGGGGCAATGAGGTGCATGTGCCGGTGGAAAAACTGCGGAAGGCCGAGCCATTGGCGACGATGGTCTATGAGCTTTTCGGGGGTTTTGGGTTTTCGCCGCAACAGGTGGGCGAGGTGATCGACTTACTCGACTGTCCATCGGGGAAGTATGTCCGGAGCCGGACGCATCGGATCCTGAAGAACCGGAACTGGCTTATCGTTACGCCGTTGCTGGAGATGGACGCGGCCAATATCCTTATCGAGGAGAACAGGACGGTAGTGGATTACCGGGATGGGGTGCTGCGGCTCGGGCGGTTGGAGGCGGCGACGGTGGGAGCCCTTGATCAGGGTCCTGATGTGGCGTTGCTGGATGCGGGGTCAATCGTTTTTCCCTTGCTGCTGCGACGATGGGCTCCGGGGGATTATTTTTATCCATTGGGGTTGCGAAAGAAGAAGAAGGTCGCCAGGTTCCTGATAGATGCCAAGGTTTCCGTGGCCGACAAGGAGAAGGTTTGGGTGTTGGAGATGGATAAGAAGATCATCTGGGTCATCGGCCGGCGGATCGATGACCGGTGGAAGGTAGGGCTGGGATGCAGGACGGTGTTACGGATAGCGTTTACCAGGGGAGGCGCGGGTGGCTCAGTTGGTTGATGAAGGTTTCAACGACGCTGTGGTCCACCGCGATGGTGAAGACGACGCCGAAGAGCGCGCCCCAGAGGTGGGCGTCATGGTTTACATTATCTCCGCCACGTTTTGACATATAGACCGAATAGACCAGGAATATTACGGCATAGAGGATGGCGGGGAGTTTCAGGAAGTAGAGGTAGATGGTCTCCCATGGTCTTATCAGGATAAAGGCGAAGAGGACGGCGCATACGGCACCGGAGGCGCCGAGGGAGCGATAGTTATAATCATCCTTGCGTTTGATATACGTGGGGATATTGGCGAAGATGAGCGCGAGGATATACAGGATGAGAAAATAATAGTGTTGCAGCCCCAGGTCACCCATATAATAATTTTCCAATGCGGTGCCGAAGAAATAGAGGGTGACCATATTAAACAAAAGATGCATAAAGTCGGCGTGGATGAAGCCGCAGGTGATGAACCGCCAGTATTGATGGCGCATGCTCACGGCCGGCGGCCAGAAGATGAGCGTATCCATCAATTTTAGGTTGCTGAAGGCGATGAAAGAGATAAGCGAGGTTATGCAAACGATGATCACCGTGAAGCTTGTCATCTGAATCTTTTTTAGTGGTCTGTTTAAGGTGGCGTAAAGATAGGGCATTTTAACGTCTCATAAGAGACTGTTAGTGCTCATGGATGGTGATATTTTTCGTTGCGCAGGATCGTGCAGGCGCGGTAGACCTGTTCGGTGAGCACCAGCCGAACCAATTGATGCGGGAGGGTGAGTTGGGAAAGTGACCAGCGATGATCCGCGCGGGTTAAAACCGATTCATCGAGACCGTAGACGCCGCCGATGAGGAATACCAGGTTTTTGTTGCTGCTGTTGGCGCGGGCCTGGAGGAATTGGGCGAGGCCTTCGGAAGTCATTTGTTTGCCGCGTTCATCCAGCGCGACGAGGTAATCCTCTTTTGTCAGCTGACCGAGAATGATCTCTGCCTCCTTCTTTTTTAATTCTGGTTGCGAGAGCGTGGCTGCGTTCTTTGGCGGGGCGATGAGGTTCCATTCCGTGGGGAAGTAGCGGGTAATGCGGCGGGTGAAGTCTTCCACGCCTGGTTTTATATATGGATCATGATCTTTTCCGATGGACCAGAGTTGGATTCTCATGGCGTGAAGGTACGCTTATTCCGTGGCGATGGGGAGAGTGAAGGTAAAGGTGCTGCCTTTGCCCGGGATGCTTTCGATGTGGAGAGAGCCGCCGTTGCGGATGACGAATTCCTTGCAGAGCATGAGTCCCAGGCCTGTACCGGCTTCACCGGCTGTCCCTTTTGTCGTATAGAAATTATTGCCCCGGATCTTTTGCAGGGCGTCGGGGGGGATACCCATGCCCGTATCTTTTACGAAGATGTCGATGCCGGCCCTGGAGCGACGGGCGCCGACGTCGATGGAGCCCTTTTCCGGCGTATACTTGATGGCGTTGGACAGGAGGTTGCGGAGGATGAGGTTGACCATGTCTTTGTCGGCGAAGGCAACGACGGTAGTGTCTGCGTCATAGGAGACGTTGATATTCTTGGCATCGGCCTGGAGGCGGAGGAGGCGGACGACTTCCGTCATTAGGCCCGCGACGTCGATCATCTGTGGTTTTACCGCGTCGGCCTGCATCTGGCTGCGGGCCCAGTGGAGCAGGTTCTCCATGAGGCTGGTGGTATAGGTAAGTTCATTGACCACTTCGGGTACCATGCCTTTTATCTCTTCGGCGGGCAGGTCGTATTGCTGCATGTTGCGGAAGAGGTTGCGGAGGGCATAGATGGGTGATTTGAGGTCGTGGGCGATGATGGAGAAGAGGCGGCTTTTAAAGGCGTTGAGCTGGGTCAGTTATTCGGTTTGTCGCTGGAGCAGTTGTCCGTTGGCGGTGATCTCTTCTTTTTGCTGCAGGATGCTGTGCTGGTAGTCCGTGTTCTCTCTTTTTACCAGGAAGAGGCCGTAGAAGATGAAGACGATGGCGAGTCCCTGGTTGAAGAGATAGAAGAACAGGTTGGCGGTCGCCAATTGATAGGTATAGTTGCTGCATACGACGCCCAGGACAAAATAGCTGACCATGGAGAGGCCGAGTGCGCCGAGCATCTGGCTGATGTCCTGGATAAAGAAGACCGAGAGGATGCCGTAAAGGATGAACGACAGTTCCACGCCCATGTTGATGCCCCAGATGTAGACGATGCTGGTGGCGATGGGGTAGCACACGAAATAGGTGATCTGCGCGAGGTCGTGGTGTCTACGGGCGTTGAGTACGAGGACGAGGATGCTGATGAGGGCGGGCAGGGAGGCGACGATCCAGGCGATGAGGGGGAAGCGGCGGTTACTGATGGCGCCGGCGATGGGGATAATGACGCCGGTGATGAGTTGAAAGAAATTCAGTTGGTTGAAAATGCCGAGCTTTCTTTTTTCGTAATCGCCCATGGTTCGGGTGATCCCGAGGGCTTTTATGCGTTCGAGCGAGGGAACGGCGGCTTCCCCGGCGGTTTGCCATTTTTGCTGCCAGTCGAGGCCAGGGGGTTTAACCCGGCCATGAAAGAACAGTGGTTTTTGCGGTAGGATCTTCATTCAGGTTGAATGTATTAGAGTCGGTAAGCGCGCGCTTAAGATATGTATTTTAATCCAGAAAGGCAAGGCCGGTGTCCAAATTCGGCCGGGGGTAATTAGAATCTCATTAGAGTTCGCAAACAGGCGACTATTCCGGGGTGGGGAACTATCTTTGCAGGGCTTTATCATAATTCATTTACATATGGCAATGACCGACAGGCTTCGCTTATGGGGTAAGAGGACTTTTGACCGGATACGAAATGAAAAATTAAAGCACAACCTACTGCAAGCCATCCCCTTCTGGGTGGCAAGCCTGTTGACCGGCCTGGTAGCCGTCCTGTATACCCGGCTGTTTGCTCTTGCCGAAAGGGGGACTGCCTATATCATTCACTGGCATCTGTGGCTTTTCTTTCTTGTCACCCCGGCCTGTTTTCTTACCGCCTGGTGGCTGGTGCGGCAATTTGCGCCTTATGCCCGTGGGAGTGGTATTCCCCAGGTGATGGCGTCCATTGAATTAGCTACCCCGAAGTACAACGACAAGGTGGGCCGGTTATTGAGTCTGCGGGTGCTTTTTATCAAGATACTTTCGAGTCTTATCATGGCTTTTGGCGGTGGGGTCATTGGCAGGGAGGGGCCGACGATCCAGGTGGCCGGGTCTATTTTCCGGAAGGTGAACGAGTGGCTGCCGAAGTGGTGGCCGAAGATCTCGAAGCGGAATATGATCATGACGGGTGCTGCTGCCGGGCTCGCTGCCGCCTTCAACACCCCCCTGGGCGGGATCGTTTTTGCGGTGGAGGAACTGACCCGGACGCATATCAGCTATTTCAAGACCGCGTTGTTCACGGCGGTCATCATCGCCGGTTTGACGGCGCAGGCCTTGCTGGGGCCTTATCTTTATCTTGGCTATCCCGACATGAACGGGCTTTCCGGGGCGATCTTCTTTGGCGTGGTGCTGGTGGCTATTCCGGCCGGTCTGGCCGGGGCGGGAATGGCCAAGATCATGCTGAAGGTATTTGCGTGGAAGGCCGGATTCAAATTTACCCGGCAACATGTGTTCTTTGTGCTGGGTTGTGCGTTGGTACTGGCCGCGACGGCCTTTTTTATCGACGAGCGGGTGCTTGGGTCCGGGAAGGAGCTGATGACACGGTCCTTGTTCACGGCGAGCAAATACAACCGTTGGTATGTGCCGCTGTTACGGTTTGGCGGTCCGCTGGTTTCTTTTACCACCGGTGCTTCGGGCGGGGTTTTTGCGCCGGCGTTATCTGCCGGTGCGAGTGTGGGCGCCACGATCTCCGGGTGGCTGCATTTATCGGCGGCCAATACCAATCTGCTGGTATTGTCGGGGATGGTCGGGTTTTTGACGGGGGTGACGCGAACCCCCTTTACCTCCGCCATCCTTGTGCTCGAGATGACCGACCGGCACAATGTCATCTTTCATCTCATGCTGGCCGGGATGGTTGCGAGCCTGGTGGCGATGATCATCGACCGCCATTCCTTTTACGACCATCTTAAATACCAGTACCTCCGGGAGATAGTCGGAGAGGAAGACCGGGAGCTTACCGAGAGGCACGAGCACGAGGAGCCGGAAGAAGAATAGGCGTTATTTTTTCAGGTATAGTTCGAATGTATCTCCCCTGAGCCCGACGCGCATGGCTTCGAGTGCGATGACTTCGGTAGGGTTGATATTGCCAAGATTTGCGTTGGCGCCTACCAGTTGGAGAAAATAGAGTTGCTGGTCTTTCTGGGGGGCTTCCCAGAGGATCTTTTCGGCCGGTATTTTTGTGAGGATCTCCTGTACAAGGCCTTCGCGTACTTCCCCCGAATTCCGATAAAGACCTACGGTGCCTGTTTCGCGGGCTTCGGCTACGATATAGGTGGCGCCGGCATCCAGTTCGGCCTGCATCAGTTTTATCCACTGGTAGGGTGGGGTGATGTGTTCCCGGTCCTTGTCTTTGGAGCCTACTTCGCTGAGGACCGTTCCGTATTTTGCCAGTCGTTCGATATAGCCGCATTTTTCGACGTGGGGGATGTCGATGGAGCCGTCCGAGACTTCGATGGTGGTGATATTGTATTCTTTCAGCAGCGAGAGGTAGTCGTTGAACTGGTTACGGATGACGAAGGCTTCGAAGAGCAGTCCCCCGAAATAGACCGGGATGCCTGCGTCCTGGAAGATGCGGATCTTTTCGTGGAGGCCCCCGGTGACGAGTGGGGTACCGAAGGCCAGCTTTACGAGGTCGACATGGGGATGGGCGCCTGAGACCAGGTTGCGGGCTTCGGCGATGCTCAATCCTTTATCGTTGACCATGGTAAGGCCATATGTACGGGGTCTTTTTGTTCTTTCAGGTATCTGCGTCAGATGGAAATTCATGGCTGCAAGTTAGGGAAATCGGTGGAATGGCTAAGCCAGCGGGAATTTGTGTACCTTAGATATAAATAGTTTGCCATATGCCGCAGATGGACGCGAAACAGGCGGAAAAGATCTCCAAGGCCCTTTCCGACCCGACCCGACTCAAGATCCTCAGCGAGATCCAGAAGAAGCACGACTGGTTGTACTGTGTGGATCTTTATGACAATATCAATCTGGCGCAGCCTTCTATCTGTCATCATCTCAAGCAGCTAACGGAGACGTCGATCATTTTGCCCGAGAAGGAGGGGCGGAATATCAAATACACGATGAACAATGCCGTGATCGATGATTTTATCGGGTTTTTACAGGGGCTGAAGAAATAGGGGGGTAAGTTGGGGGCCTGAAAAAAAATCCCAAAAAAAGATCGAAATATTTAAATGTTTTGTATATTCGTGGTGGAATTGATAAATTGAAACATTTAAATGTATTGAAGATGAACCAGTTTTGCCTTAATTGTGAAGATGCCTTTTCTTCCCCCCTGCTGGAAGAAAGGAACAAGCGCCTCGGCCGGAATTTTTTGTTTACTGTCCTGGGCTTTGCCGCGCTTTGTATTGTTTCCTATTTAGTGAATGCGTAGAGTGGTTTTTTTAATTATTCCGTAATCTGCGAGTCGGGCATTGTCCTTAGTTTTGGTGCATGTCTGATACCAGAAGAGATTTTCTTAAAAAAACTGCCTTATTGACGGGCGCCTTTAGCGTGGCCCAATTGTTACCCGAGTCTATTCAACGCGCTCTCGCCATCAATCCGGCGGAGGGCAGTACCTGGCTGGACGCCCAGCATGTCGTTATTTTAATGCAGGAGAACCGGTCGTTTGACCACGCGCTCGGCACGCTACGCGGGGTGCGTGGTTATAATGACCCTCGCGCCATCGAACTTCCCAACCGTAATCAAGTATGGCTGCAGACCAATGCCGAGGGGCAGACCTATGCGCCTTTTCGCCTGGATATCAAGAATACCAAGGCGACCTGGATGCATTCGTTGCCGCATTCCTGGGCCAACCAGGTGAATGCGCGGAATGACGGCAAATATGATGAGTGGCTCAATGTCAAACGGAACAGTATAGCCGAATATTCCCATATGCCCCTTACGATGGGGTATCATACCCGTGAGGACCTTCCCTTTTATTATGCGATGGCCGATGCATTTACCGTCTGCGACCAGAACTTTTGTTCTTCGCTGACCGGTACCAATCCCAACCGGCTTTATTTCTGGACCGGCACGGTGCGGGAGGAGCAGCATGAAGGCTCCCGGGCCAACGTGTGGAATGACGACATGGATTATGGGACGTTGAAGTGGGCCGCCTTCCCGGAGCGGCTGGAGGATCATGGCGTTTCCTGGAAGTGTTACCAAAATGAGATGAGCATCGATACCGGATTGCGCGGAGAGCAGGATCCCTGGCTTTCGAATTTCCAGGACAACCCGCTGGAATTCTTTGCGCAGTACAATATCCATCTGCATCCACCGCATATCGAAGAGTTGAAGAAACAGCATGGGTTATTGACTGGCGAGATCGCCGATGTCGAAAAGCAGATTGCGGCGCTGCCGGCCGGGGATGCGCATATCGATCATTTACAAAAGAACCTCAACGAGAAGAAGCAGGAGCTTGGCAAGGTGACCGCGCAGAAAGGATTTGCCGACGCGCGCGGCCTGGACCAGTTGTCCGCGCGGGAGCAGGCGCTGCACCGCAAGGCTTTTGACACCAATACCGGGGATCCCCATTACCATGCTTTGGAAGACCTGACCTATACGGATGAGGGGGTGGCCCGGACGATGAAGGCGCCCAAGGGCGATGTGCTGCACCAGTTCAGGCAGGATGTTTCATCGGGTAAATTGCCGACGGTGTCCTGGCTATCGGCGCCGGAGAATTTTTCAGACCACCCCAGTGCGCCCTGGTATGGGGCCTGGTATGTGTCTGAGGTGCTGGATATTCTCACCCAGAATCCCGAAGTGTGGAAGAAGACCATTTTTATCCTTGCGTATGATGAAAATGATGGGTATTTCGACCATGTGCCTCCTTTTACCGCCGCGCATCCCCATAAACCGGGGACGGGGAAGGTCTCGGCGGAGATCGATACCCGGGTAGATTATGTTACGCTCGAACAGGAGCAGGAACGGAAGGGTTTCCCCGAAAAGTTCGACCGGGAGTGTTCGATCGGGCTTGGGTTCCGGGTCCCGTTGATGATCGCTTCGCCCTGGAGCCGCGGCGGCTGGGTCAATTCCCAGGTATTCGATCATACGTCGACGTTGCAATTCCTCGAAAAATTCCTTTCGCATAAATCCGGCCGCGCCGTGAGGGAGCCCAATATTTCCGACTGGCGGCGTACCGTCTGCGGGGATCTTACGTCCGTCTTCCGGCCTTATACCGGCGAGGCTATCCAGCAGCCTGCATTCCTTCCCAAGGATGCTTTCCTGGAGAGTATCCACAAGGCCAAGTTCCGGCGGTTGCCCGATGGGTTCAAGGCTTTGACACAGGATGAAGTGGCGGCGTATAACCGTGATCCGCATGCGTCGCCTTACCGGACGAGGCAGGAGCCCGGTACGCGGCCGTCCTGTGCGCTGCCATATTGCCTGCAGGCTGAGGGCAGGCTGAGTGCCGGCAGGAAACAGTTTGAGATCGTGTTTTCGAACAGTGACCGGCTTTTTGGCGAGAGGACGGCAGGGGGTGCTTTTAATGTGTATGCACCCGGGAAATATGCCGTCGCTGGGCAGCCGGGGCAATTCGAGCCGCTGCGGACCTGGGCCTATACCGTAAAGCCAGGGGATAGTTTAGCCGATGCCTGGCCCCTGGCCGAGTTCGGGGAGGATGGTTATCACTTACGGGTCTATGGCCCAAATGGGTTCTTCCGGGAGTTCCGGGGCGGACCCGATGACCCGACGGTGGACATCGTCTTTGATTATGAGACGGCGGGTAGTGGAAGTCCCGCGTTGACCGGAAATGGGGTATTGACTGTGCGGAATTCTCAGTCCCAATCTGCCACGGCTGTTGTGGAGATCGTCGATCATGCCTATGGAGTGTCGCATCCGGCCAGATCCGTTGCTCCCGGTGGGGAGTCCAGGTTGGTGCTGCGGTTCGAACGCAGCCATGGATGGTATGATTTCAGTGTGCGGATAAAGGGGGTTGCGGGTTTTGAGAAGCGGTATGCGGGGAGGGTGGAGACCGGGAAGGATGGGGTGAGCGATCCCGCGATGGGGTGAGTAAATCGCACAATGAGTGTATCGAAAAAGGACAGCAAGGGCCGTTGTTGAAAATATGTAGATTATTGATGGTTAGTTGATTATGGCTTTGGCATACCATTCGCTAAGGGCATAGTCAACTAACCTCGCGTTTATGTTCCTGAACTACTTTAAGATCGCCTGGCGCAACCTGATGAAGAGCAAGGCGTTTTCCTTTATCAATATTTTCGGGCTTGCGGCCGGTCTCACCTGTTGCATGCTGATCTCGATCTACCTGTTGCATGAGGTCAGTTATGACAGCTACCAGAAGGATGCGAAGCAGCTGTATCAGATGGAGACCGCTTTTATGTTCCAGCACAAGGAGCAGGTGCTTTGTGCGACGCCCTCGCCGATGGCGGCGACCCTCCAGCGGGATTTTCCGGAAATAGTGGCCACGACGCGGTTGTTGCCCTTGTCGCTGTTTGAGGACAAGACGATGTTGCAATACCGGCAGGGCAGTGCGATCCCCGTTTCCTTTTATGAGAACAATGGGTTTCTTGCCGACTCTACCTTCTTCCGGCTTTTTACCTATCATTTTATCGAGGGTGATCCCCGCACTGCGCTGGATCAGCCTTCCTGTGTCGTATTGTCGGAGGCGATGGCGCATAAGTTGTTTGGGGATGGGCCGGCCGTGGGGAAGGTGATCCATGTGAGCAGTACCACCAACGGCGATCGGGATATGACCGTCAAGGGGGTCTTCCGGCCGGTGAATGCCCCTTCGCATATCGAAGCCAATTTTTTCCTGAGCATGCATGGCGGGGATATGGATGACATGATGAAGCGGGCGGAGAACGATTTTGCGACCAACAATATGTTCGTGACCTATCTGAAGCTGCGTCCGGGCGCCAATGCTGCGAGGCTGGAGGCCCAATTCCCGGCCTTTATCGACAAGTATGCGGGGAAGGACCTGAAGGCCTATGGCTACGGGCGGCGCCAGTTCCTGGTGCCGGTGAGAGAGATCCACCTGCGCAGCGATGTGCCCGGGAATATCACTCCGCCTGCAAGTAAAACCTATTTATACATATTAGGGTCGATAGCGGTCTTTACTTTGATAATCGCCTGTATCAACTTTATGAACCTGGCCACGGCGCGATCGGCGAAGCGGTCGTCCGAAGTCGGGATACGCAAGGTGTTGGGGGCTGTAAAGGGCGGGTTGATCCTGCAGTTTTTGGGCGAATCCGTGTTGATGAGCGTTATTGCCTTTGGGCTTGCCTGGGCGTTTACGGTATTGTTACTTCCGGCGTTTAGCATGATGACGGCGAGGAGCCTTTCTTTTTCCGTCGCTGACCAGCTGCCGTTGCTGGCCGCCTTTCTGGGGCTTGCCGTTTTTGCCGGTTTGCTGGCGGGGCTTTACCCCGCCTTGTATCTTTCTAGCTTCCAGCCCGCGAAGGTGCTGAAGGGAAAGTTCTCCAATTCGCTGGCCGCGGTTTCGCTGCGGAAGGGGCTTGTCATCTTCCAGTTTGTGATCTCGGTGTCGCTGATCGTCTCAACCGTTGTCATCAATGACCAGATGCGGTATCTCCGCGACCAGGACCTTGGGTTCAACAAGACGGCACAGATAGTCATTCCGTTGCGCGGGGCGGTGGCCAAGGCACAGTGTACGGCGATGGAGACCGAGTTCCGGCGGAACAGCGAGGTCATTACCGCCGGTGCGGCCATGTATTACCCGGGGATCATCAATCCTTCGGACAATATGATGTACAAGCAGGGGGACAATCCGCAAGAGGGAAAGCGGGTCCAATTGAACTATGTGGATTTTGATTATTCGGCTACGCTGGGTCTTCAGCCTGTTGCGGGCCGGCTGTTCTCCAGGGAATTTACCGCCGACACCAGCGGGCGCATCGTCCTGAATGAAAGTGCGGCAAAGCAATTTGGGTTTACCAAGCCGCAGGCGGCCATCGGCGCCAGGATCAGCAACGATTTCCAGGGCAATACCAATACCTTCGAGGTGATCGGGGTTGTAAAGGATTTTCATTTTGAAGACCTGCATGTGGCGGTTGCGCCTTACGCCCTGTTGCATAACCGGATGCCGAACAATTACCTGATCGTGCATGCCCGGTCTGGCGCCACGGGACCGTTGATCTCAGCGCTGGGTGCGGCCTGGCATAAGATAGATCCCAATGAACCTTTTGAATATTCTTTCCTGGACGAGGATTTCCAGAAGAACTATGCGGCGGAAGAGCGGCTTTCGGCGATGATCACCTATTTTACGGTGATGGCCATCCTCATTTCCTGTCTCGGGCTTTTTGGGCTGGCCAGTTTTAGCGCTGAGCAGCGCATAAGGGAGATCGGGATCCGCAAGGTGCTTGGCGCGAGCGTCGGGGGCATCGTCATGATGTTGTCGAAGGACTTTTTAAAGCTGGTGGCTATTGCGATGGTGATCGCGTCGCCGTTGGCCTGGTGGATCATGCACCAATGGTTACAGGATTTTGCCTACCGGGTACCGATAGACTGGGTGGTGTTCGCCGTGACCTTTGCCGCTACGCTGGGGATAACCTTGCTCACGATCAGCTTTCAGGCTATCAAGGCGGGGTTGACGAACCCCACAAAAAATTTAAAGGCGGAATAGGCCGACCAAAGGCCTGCGCCGCGTTATTGTTTTGCCTTTTTTTGATCCTGTTCTTCCTGCTGCTTTTTTGCGGCTTCCTCTTCCTGCTTTTTCTTCTCTTTTTCCTTCTTTTTAAAGAAGCCGCGGAGCAGGAAATTGTGTTGGGCTGCCTCCATGTTCTGATCCAGCTTCTGGGTGCTGGTCTTCAGGTTTTTCATCGTGGTGCTGATGTTGGAGGAGAGGGTAGTGTCGTGGAGCAATTTGCCGAGAGCGCCTTTGCCGCTGCTGATGCGGCTGGAGATCTCCGCCAGGTTGCCGGTGATGATGGCCGCATTATCCGCGGAGGTCTTGAGGCTGGCCATGATGGCATCGGTTTCGATGGGCTTGAAGGAGCCAAGGGAGTCGCCATCGATGACGGTCGAGGTGGTGGGGGTTCCCGCAGCGATGACGATCACTTTATCCCCCATGAGGCCGTCCGAGCTGATGCTTGCTTTTGCGTCTTTGCGGATGAATTTCTGGACCCGCCGCTGGATGATCATTTCCACCTGTACGGTGGTGTCGGTCACCAGCTCGATGCCGTTTACCGTACCCACGTCGATGCCGCCGAGGCGGACGTTGCTGCCTACTTTGAGGCCGCTGACCGAGCTGAATTGCGAGCTGATGTGCAGTACCGAGCCGAACTTATTCTTCTGTTTGCCGACATAATAGATGGCTGCTACCGCGACGACGAGGGCGGCGACCGCGAAGAGTCCCAGTTTCCATTTATAACTTTTTTCCTTTGGCATAGTATGGAGTGTTTATTATTGTTATTAAAAATCGAAGAAAGATCTTATCCATTCGTCCGTTGACTTTTCGAGCTCTTTATAGCTGCCTTCCGCATAGACGATGCCATCCTTCATGATGATGATGCGGTCCGCCGTCATCCTTGCACAGGACATGTCGTGGGTGATGGTGATGGACGTAATATTGTATTTCTTTTTCATCTTGCAGATGAGCTCGCTGATCTCTTTTGCGGTGCCCGTGTCGAGGCCGGTGGTGGGCTCGTCATAGAGCATGATCTCCGGGCGGAGGATGAGGGTGCGGGCCAGGCCGATGCGTTTGCTTTGGCCGCCGGAGAGTTTTGCGGGCATCTGGTCGATGGAGTCGGCGAGACCCACGTTGTCTAGCATTTCCATGATGAGGGCATCCTTTTTTTCTTTTGACATCGACTTTTTGTGCTGGCGAAGCGGGAAGCTGAGGTTTTCGCCGACGGTCATCGAGTCGTAGAGGGCGGCGTTTTGGAAGAGGAAGCCTGTGCGGAGCCGGAGCGCGTTCATTTCCGGGTAGTTGAGTGTGTCGAGGTCCTGGTCAAGGATCGTGATCTTGCCGCTGTCCGGCCATTCCAGCCGGACCAGGCATTTGATGAGCACCGATTTCCCGGTGCCCGACTTGCCGAGGACGACGAGGTTTTCGCCTTTATTGACGTGGAGGTCGACGCCGCGAAGGACTTCGTGGTCGCCAAAGGATTTTGTCAGCCCCCGGATGGTGATGACCGGTTTTTCGCCGGTGACCGGGACTGATTCGTCCTGGGGTTGGACGTTCGTGTCGGATGTGGGAACGGGGTCTGGCAGGGGTGCTGGTTCCGGTTCGGAAGCTTGCTCCCCGGTTTCGGGCTCCGGTTCGGTGATCTCTTCGTCTTCTATCATTTCTTTTTTCATTCGCTTGTCTGTTTATAAGAGATCGGTGATCTGGGCTGCCAGCATGTCGATGATAAAAACCGCCAGCGAGGAGGCCACGACGGCGCTGTTGGCCGCGATGCCCACGCTTTCCGTCCCGCGACGGGCATGGTAGCCCTTATAGCAGCCGATAATGCCGATGACATAGCCAAAAAAGAAGGTTTTTATCACCGCCGGGAAGATGTCGATAAATTCCAGGTGGGCAATGGCTGCCACGAAAAAATGCCGGAGGCTGGAGCTGTCGTGGATATTCATGGCCAGGTAGCCGCCGAAGAGTGCGATGCCGTCGGCGAGGATGGCCAGCAGGGGAACCATGAGGGTCGTCGCCAGCGTCCGGGACACTACGAGGTAGTGAAAGGGGTTTATGGCAGAGACTTCCATGGCGTCGATCTGTTCAGAGACGCGCATCGAGCCCAGCTCAGCCCCCATCCGGGAGCCTACTTTTCCGCAGCAGATGATGGCGGTGATCACCGGGCCGATCTCCCTGACCACCGAAACCGAGATCATGCCCGGGATCAGCGAGATGGCGCCAAAGGCTGCCATGGACGGGCGGGGTCTGGATGGTCAGTACGGCGCCCATGATAAAGGCGGTGAGCCCGATGAGGAAGGTGGATTTATAGCCGACGAGATAGCATTGATAGAAGATCTCGCGCCATTCGTAGGGTGGTTTGAATGCTTCCCGGAAGAAGCGCAGCATGAAGGCGGTGAGGTCGCCGGCACGGTAGAAGAAGTCTTTCCACTGGCTTCTTTTCTCACGGACGCGGAGCCTTGTTCGGTGATATCGGTTAAGGATGGGTTGCATCATATGGTGATTGATTGAACAGGTATATGGGTAATAGGGTTCAATTATCGGGCCGGGTCCTTTTTCGTATCGGGCCGGGTCCCACCGCCAAAACTGGCACGTTATTTATTCCTAAAATTGTAGAAATACTTCCACAGGTCTTCCGCGAATGGCGATCGGTTTATCGCTTACATTTGGGGATGATCCTGATCGTTGATGACAAACCTGAGAACATCTTTTCACTCAAGACCATCCTGGAATTGCATTCTTTTCCCACCGACACGGCATTGAGTGGAGAAGAGGCGTTGAAGAAGATACTCCGGCAGTCGTATGCGCTGATCATCCTGGATGTCCAGATGCCCGGGATGGATGGTTTTGAGGTGGCCGAGGCGATCAGCGGCTACAGCAAGGCCCGGGACATCCCGATCATTTTTCTTTCCGCTGCCAATACCGACAAGAAATTCATCACAAAGGGGTATAGTTCCGGGGGGATGGATTATATCACCAAGCCGATCGACCCCGACATCCTTTTGCTAAAAGTGAAGACCTTTTACCGGCTGTATGAGCAGAACCGGGAATTGAACCGGATCCAGGCCAGTCTGCGCAGCGAGATCGAGTTCCGGAAGAAGGTGGAGGGGGAGTTGCAGGAGAGGGCGGGGGAGCTTCATTCCATCCTGGAGTCCATTCCCCAGATAGCATTTACGACACGGGCCGACGGGCAGATCGAATTCGTCAACGAGCAATGGCTGAAGTATGCGCCGTCGAAACAGGAATTCCCGTTGACCCATCCTGACGATGCCGACCTGCCCCGGGTATGGGCGAAGACGGTGGCTTCGGGGGAGCCGTTGGAACTGGAGGTGCGGGTCCGGCGGGTGGATTCGGAGGAGTATCGGTTTCATCTGTTGAGGGCCATCCCGATCCGCGAGGGCGATGTGATCAGCAAGTGGGTGGGGACCTTTACCGACATCGAGGATCAGAAACAGGCCGTGAAGCGGAAGGATGAGTTCATCAGTATTGCCAGCCACGAGCTGAAGACCCCGCTGACGACCATCAAGGCCTATGTGCAGTTGCTGGATCGTAGTATCGAGGAGGGGGACCCGACGAAAACGTATGTGGAGCGGGCGCTGGTGCAGGTGCGTAAGCTGGACAACCTGATAGTCGACCTGCTCGATCTTTCCAAGATCGAGAGCGGGAAGCTGAAGTTCAACAAGAAATTATTCTCCGTTGAGTCGACCCTGTCCAATGCGATAGAGATGATCCGGCAGACCTATCCCGAGTACCGGATCAGCAGGAAGGGTGTTGTGGACGTCGAGTTATACGGGGATGAGATGCGGATCGAACAGGTGCTGATCAATTACCTGACCAATGCTGTCAAATATTCGCCTGACCGGAAGGAGATCGACATCGAAACGATGGTGCGGCCCGGGGGGGCGGCTTTTTGTGGAAGTACGCGACTATGGTATTGGCATCCGAAAGGACCACCAGGCCAATATCTTCAGCAAGTTCTACCGGGTGGAGGAGTCCGCCAACCAATTCCAGGGGCTGGGCATCGGGCTGTATATCTGTGCGGAGATCATCCGCCGGCACGAAGGAGAGTATGGAGTAGAGAGCGAGCCCGGGCAGGGTTCCGCGTTCTATTTTTTCCGTTCCGTTACAAACACAATAGCTAAAACATAAAGATAACCCCCACCATGAACAAAGTTACTCGACCCGGGCTGCTGCGAAATTTACAGATCGGGTTTGGACTTTCCTTGTTTATCCTTATTGTTACCTCCGTCGCCAGCTATAGCAGTATCAGTAACCTGCTGGAGGGCGCCCGATGGGTTGATCATACCGACTCCGTGATCATCAAAGTCGATCGGATCCTTGCCACCCTGCGGGATGCCGAGTCCGGTCAACGCGGCTTTTTGCTCACCGGGGATACCAGTTTCTTAACACCAAATGCCACAGCGAGCGACCGGGTGCAGATGATCGTCGACAGTATACAGGAGATGACGGCGGACAACCCGAGACAGGAAAGTAATATCGAGGAACTGAAGAAGACGGTCTATCTGCCGTTGGCTACGCTTGGGTCCATAGCCGACCAGAAAAGGTCCGACAATATTTTCAGTCTGAGCTCCCTGCAGCAGGCCAGGGACCAGATGCGGCAGGCGCGGCAGGTGTTGTTGCGGATAGAGAATGAAGAGCGGAGGCTGATGGTCGATCGCGTTGAGAAGGTGCGGCGATATTCGGGCTTTACTCCCCTGCTGATCATGATCGCTGCCGGTCTGTCGATATTGATCACGATCTTTTTTTACCGGCGGGTGCATCGCGACTACCTGGAGCGGGCCGGGCTGTATACCGAATTGCAGCAGAAAGATGCCGAGATAGCACGGCGGATAGCTATCATCGGCGATATTGCCGACCAGATAAGCGATGGCCATTATCATGTACGGGTCAGCGACGAGCAGAAGGACAACCTGGGGGTCTTGTCCGGGTCGTTGAACAAGATGGCCGAGTCGCTGGAATATTCTTTTGGGCAGTTGTCGGACAAGGAATGGCTGCAGAGCGGGATTGCCGGGCTTAATGATAAAATGGTTGGGGAGATGGAGATGTCCGTGCTGGTGTCCGATGTCGTTGCTTTTGTCGCCGGGTACAGCCGCAGCAGGGTAGGAGCCCTTTATATCCTCGACCCCGCAACCGGGATGCTCGGGCAGCACGGCGGTTTTGCGTTGGCGGGTGGCGATGACCGGGCGGCGATCGCCCTTGGGGAAGGGATCATCGGCCAGGTGGCAAGGGATGGGAAGCGGGTGTTACTGAATGATATCCGGCGCGGGGAATGGGTAGTCCGGCTTGCCAGCGGGGATATCACGCCACGGACGATAGTTGCTTTTCCCTTTTTCCATGAGAAGAAGGTCAGGGGGGTGATCGAATTAGGTTCGTTGGAGGGGTATTCTGACCGGGACCTGGAATTTTTTAACAGTATCGCCGATACTATCGGGACGGCCATTCATAGTATCGAGAGCCGGCACCGGCTGCAGGAGCTGCTCGAGGAGACGCAGGCGCAGACCGAGGAGCTGCAATCCCAGCATAGTGAACTGGAAAGTCTCAATCTCGAGCTGGAGGTACAGGCCGAGAAGTTGCAGGTGTCGGAAGAGGAGCTGAAGGTCCAGCAGGAGGAGCTGATGCAAACCAACCAGGAGCTGGAGGAGCGGAGCCGGACGCTGGAAGAAAAGAATCAGCTGATCCTGATCCGTAACCTCGACATCCAGAAAAAGGCCGAGGAACTGGCTCTTACGACAAAATACAAGTCCGAGTTCATGGCCAATATGTCGCATGAGTTGCGGACGCCGTTGAACTCGATCCTGCTGCTGTCGCGGTTGTTGGCCGAGAATACCGCGAAGAATCTTTCCGTCGAGCAGACCGAGTATGCGCGGGTGATCCAGAACTCCGGGCAGGGGCTTTTGCAACTGATAGACGAGATCCTCGATCTGTCGCGGATAGAATCCGGCAAGCTGCCGCTGGAGCATATGCTTGTTACGGTGACTGAAGTGATGGACGACATGCGGATGCTTTTCGAGCCCATTGCCAGGGACAAGAACCTGGACCTGCATATTATCGTGGAAGAGGGGACGCCGATGCAACTGGAGACCGACAAGATGCGGCTCGAGCAGATCTTGAAGAACCTTTTGTCCAATGCCTTTAAGTTTACGCATAAGGGGGCTGTTACATTGCGCGTGCGCGTCTCGCCGAAGCAGAAGAACTTTTTGGAGTTTGTGGTCAGGGATTCCGGCATCGGGATCTCCGAAGATAAACATGCGCTTATCTTCGAGGCTTTCCAGCAGGCCGATGGGTCCACGCGGCGGAAGTATGGCGGCACCGGGCTTGGGTTGTCTATCAGCCGGGAGTTGTCGCGGTTGCTGGGAGGGGATATCGCGGTGAGCAGCATACCCGATGAGGGCGCCGAGTTCACGGTGACCGTCGCGCAATTCAAGATGGAGCCCGTAGTCGAGCCGGTAGCGCCTGCCGGAGTGTCCGAGATCGCGAAGGGGGGGCATTCCTCCCCTGTACTCACGCTGCCCGAAGCGCCGGCTGAGATCCCCGATGACCGGGGGGCCTTGCAGCCCGGGGATCGCGTGTTGCTGATAGTGGAAGATGATACTTTTTTTGCCCATGAGTTGTTGGAGTTCAGCCGCAAGAAGGGGTATAAGGGGCTGGTAGCCGTAAGCGGCGATGCCGCGATCCGGATGGTGCGGCAGTATCTTCCGACCGGGGTCCTGCTGGATATCCAGTTGCCGGTGAAGAATGGCTGGGAGGTGATGGATGAGTTGAAGAAGGATGCCCGAACGCGGAGTATCCCTGTGCATATCATGTCCTCCTTCGAGGTAAAGAACGAGAGTATGGTGCGCGGGGCTGTCGATTTCCTTTCCAAGTCCCGGGCTTTTGAGAATATGGACCAGGCTTTTGAGAAGATAGAATATATCCTGAACCGGAGTGCGCGGAAGGTGATCATCGTGGAGGACAATATGCGGCATGCCCAGGCGCTGGCCTTTTTCCTGAGCAGTCATAACCTCTATATGGAGATCGCCCCGACGATCGCCCTCAGCAACGATGTCCTTCAACGGGAGGATGTGCAGGGGGTGATCCTTAGCCGGGAGGCCGGGAAGGAAGAGGCAGACACCCTGGAGATGGTGCGCCGCCATCCTGCGTTTGAAAATATCCCCATAATCGTATTTACCGGGATGAATATCTCCAAGACCGAGGAGGCCAGGCTACGGCAGTATGCCGATTCCATTGTCGTGAAGACCGCGCATTCCTACCAGCGGGTGCTCGATGAGGTGTCGCTCTTCCTGCATGTTGTCAGTGAGAGTAAGGAAAAGGAGCAGGGGAACGGATATAGCCGGTTTGGGGGGTTGGATGAAGTGTTGAAGGGGAGGTCCGTGTTGGTGGCGGATGATGATGTCCGGAATATTTTTTCGCTGACGAAGGCGCTCGAGCAGCATAAGATGAAGGTGCTTACCGCCATGGATGGGCGGGAGGCTTTGTCGATGGCCGAGGCGGGGGGTGTGGATATCATCCTGATGGATATGATGATGCCCGAGATGGATGGTTTCGAGGCGATCAGCCGGATCCGGCGGAACCCGAGGCTGCGGCATCTGCCGATCATTGCCGTTACGGCCAAGGCCATGGCGGGGGACAGGGAGCGGTGTATCCAGGCCGGGGCTTCCGACTATATATCCAAGCCCGTGGACATCGATCAATTGCTTTCTTTACTGCGGATCTGGCTATACGAGAAATAATCCATGGATACGAATCCCATACGAAATGAGGAGCTGCAATTGTTGCTGAACGATCTCTTTACGAGGTATGGGTATGATTTTACCGAATATTCCAAGGCTTCGCTATTGCGGCGGGTGCAGCGGCTTTTTATGCTGGACAAGTTTCCCTCTTTCGCCGAGTTTCGGTACCGGTTGCAAAATGACGGTCCCTATTTCCGGCGGTTTGTGGAGGAGATAACCGTCAACGTGACCGAGATGCTTCGCGACCCGTCGTTCTACCGGACTTTGCGGGTCACGATCCTGCCGATACTCGCCACCTATCCGTTTATCCGCATCTGGCATGCCGGTTGTTCGACTGGTGAGGAGGTGTATTCCATGGCTATTTTGTTAAAAGAGGCCGGGTTGCTACATAAGTCCCTGCTGTATGGGACCGACATCAATCCATTGGTGATCGAGAAGGCCCGCAAGGGGATCTTCCCGGTGAGCCAGATGCAGAAATATTCCGAGAACTATATCCAGGCCGGCGGGGTGAAGGATTTCTCTTCCTATTATACGGCGAATTATCATTTGGCGAAGTTTGATTCCGCGTTGACGGGGAAGATGATCTTTTCGACGCATAACCTTGTTTCTGATTTTTCTTTTAATGAATTTCAACTGATCCTTTGCCGGAATGTGCTGATCTATTTTGAGCGCGAGCTGCAGGCCAAGGTTTTCCAGCTGTTTGATTACAGCCTGGAGAATTTTGGGTACCTGGCGTTGGGTTCCAAGGAGTCATTGCGGTTTTCTTCTATAAGCGACCGGTACCGGCAGGTGGGGCGGGAAAAGATCTGGAGGAAGGTGAATGAATAAGGAGCAATTATTAGTGGTGGGGGGCTCCGCGGGGAGCCTGCAGGTGATCCTCTCGGTTTTGACCGGATTGGGGAAGGAATACCCCATGCCTGTGCTGGTGGTGTTGCATCGGAATAGCGGGTTCGAGTCCAGTCTCGAGGAGTTGTTCTCCAGCCGGACCTCCATGGTGATCAAGGAGGTGGAGGAAAAGGAGGTTTTGCGGCCCGGGATCGTGTATCTCTGTCCGGCAGATTATCATGTCCTGCTGGAGCAGGATCATAGTTTTTCGCTGGATTATTCGGAGCGGGTGAATTATAGCCGGCCGAGTATCGATGTCACTTTCCGGAGTGCGGCCGATGTTTATGGCGCCGGGCTTATTGCGCTGCTTTTGTCCGGCGGGAATGCCGATGGGGCCGAGGGGATGGCGTATGTAAAGGACCGGGGTGGTATTACGATCGTGCAGGATCCCCGGACTGCCGAGGTTCCGTATATGCCGCAGCAGGTGTTGTTGCGGATGAAGGTCGATGCGGTGGTGCCGACCGAAGATCTGCCCGGGTTTGTCGCGGCGCTGGGAAACGGACTATAAATAACTTAACCATTTTTTTTGTGCCTGGTGGGCTCGTTTATAAACGTCGAAGCGTTTACAAAGCGGGTACAACGCCAAAACCACGATGATCCAGACGAGGTAAACGCCGCCGAGGCCGAAGCCATAGCCTTTTAGTTGCGGGTTGTTGGTTACCCAGTTGGTGAAGTTGGTCATATCCGATGCCGGGTGTCCCTGCGCCATGGCCGCGAAGAGCGCGATGGCGTGAAAGAGGTAGATATGCAGGATATAGTAGAAGAAGGGTACCCGGCCGAAGACCGCGATCTTTGAAGAGAGCGCATTCAGCGGGCCTTCTGTTGCCGACAGGAAGAGGAAGGCCGGTCCGAGGGTCATCAGGATATAGCAGAGGGAGGGTGGGTATTTTGAGACGTTGAGAAAGGACAGGATGGTGTAGACGGTGTTGCGTTGTGCGGACCATGGGTTGGGGTCACCATAGACGTTTATTGCCCGGATGAGGATAAAGCCTGCGATGGTGGCGATACCGAGGAGGCGCAGCGTCTTTTTTCTGCGGGCGGGGTCGACGTCAGATTTATAGATTTGTCCGAGATAGTAGCCCAGTGTGATGATGCCCAGCCAGGGCAGGATGGGGTAGCCGATGACAAAGCTGAAATTCCCGAAGGAGAAAAATTCGAACTGGTGGAGGAAGGACCAGCCGACGGCTGAGAGGGTGTTGCCCGAGGAGTGGATGCTGTCGAGGAGGTCGTGGCCGAAGATGAGGACCCCTGCGATGGTGAGCAGCAGCGGGCGGCTGAGGTGGACGAGGGCCGAGAGGAAGACCATGGCTACGCCGAAGGCCCAGATGACCTGCAGGATATAGAAGGTGAAATGGAGGTTGAAGGTCCAGCCGACGGTGACGACGAATAATTCGACGAAGATGAGCCAGGCACCGCGGGTGAGGAGGAAGAAGGAGACCGCTTTGCGGCCGTTCTTGTTACCATAGAGGAAGGCGGCTACGCCGGCCAGGAGCATGAAGATGGGGGCGCAGAAGTGGGTGATCCAGCGGGTGAGGAAGAGGGCTGGGGACGCCTTTGACAGATCGGTGGGATCATACAGGTAGGCGCTGTTGTTGAAGTAATCCCGGGCGTGGTCCAGGGCCATGATGATCATGACGAGACCTCGGAGGAGATCGATGGATTCTACCCGGCGGGAGCGACCGGCCTGGGCTGCTGCTGTTGTGATACGGGTGGCAGTGAGCGTTGACATTGTTGCGGGATTGGTGTTTTTAGCTCCGCAAAGATGAGTCGTTTGCTCCAATACGCAAGGGATACTGGACTACCTGGGTGAAAAAAAGGGGGTAGTCCAGATTGTTATTTTGGGGATTCGACGCCTTGGGTAATTGCCATTTGGACGATGGCTTCGAGTTCGGTGATGTCGAATGGTTTTTGGAGGAAGTAGTCTGCCCGGGCTTCGCGGGCCAGTTGGGTGACGTTGCTGTTGGCGCTGAAGAAGATGACGGGGATGTCCTGGGTTTCGGGGGCCAGTTTGAGGAGGCGGGTTGCTTCGATGCCGCCGGGGCCGGGGATCCAGTTGTCCATGAGGACGACGTCGGGCTGATAGTTCTTTACCTGGTTGACCACCTGGTTGGAGTTGTTAAGGGTCTGTACCTCGTAGCCTTTTTTGCGGAGGACAATGGTGCAGATCTGCAGGATATCCAGGTCATCGTCCAATATCAGTACCCTTTTATTCATACCGGTGTGTTATGACAAATATCTATGTAAAATCTGTGCCAACAAGGGGGGATGGGGCAAAATGGGGTATAAAAGCGCCTGGGACACGCCTTGCGCGCCCCAGGCGTGAACAGGAGTTCTTTATTTCTTTATGAAGAGTGGTTTCAGTGTATACCACCCGAGGGCCGGGAAGAAGTGCATGGGGATAACCATGCCCGGGAACAGCTCGGGCGTATCGATGGGTGGTGAGAATCGGTGGCCGATGGGCAGTAGGAGGCTGGCGAAGCTGAGCAGGGTGAAGAGGAGATTGAAAACGATCTCCCCCTTTGCTTTCAGCAGGCGGTCAGCGAGGGCATACCCGATGGCGGCCAGTACGCCGCCGAAGATGCTGGCGGCGAGGATACTCACGGTGGACGCGACTTTTGAGAAGTCTGCCTCGTTGGCCGTGTAATAGATCTTTGCGTAGATGACCCCTGCAACGCCTGCGAGCAAGCCCGAGATGATGCCGAGAAGTAATGCTTTTTTAAACATGGTTTTGTATTTAAACGGGCCGGATTATTTTGTGACCGGAACGGATATGTCAAGTTTGATGGATTCACCTACGTCGCCGCCCGGTTTACCGAGTTTGTAGTCGTTGCGGTTGACGGTGAAGGAGCCTGCGAAGACACCGCCTGTGGGGGCTTTCTTAAAGGTGAAGGGGAAAGTGATGGATTTCGTGACC
>Ga0206888_1046_pt1 | contig 36441 bp, 28 predicted proteins | sample Alteio_BWOrgHeat_90_FD_153258 | JGI IMG/M metagenome (GOLD analysis project Ga0206888, IMG submission 153258) | Enriched cells from forest soil in Barre Woods Harvard Forest LTER site, Petersham, Massachusetts, United States - Alteio_BWOrgHeat_Nextera4 ... | reverse complement strand
AGCAACAAAGTCGTCGGCAAACAGATCCATATCGTTAGCAAAACAACCGATTATTATTTAGTAGACAAAGGTGTAAATGCCGGGGACAAGATCGTGTTCGCCGGTATGGATCGCCTGGTGGATGGAGCCGTGATCAGCCCACAGCTGCTATCTGCCGACAGCCTGTTCAAGGTCATGCCTTTGTAAAGTTCTTACGAGGCCCGACCGCAGACAGGATTGAAATACAAACAAACAGCTTTTTTTTATGCTAAAGAGATTTATTGAAAGGCCGGTGTTATCAACGGTCGTATCTATCATTTTGCTTATACTGGGTGGGTTGTCCATATTTACGCTGCCCATCTCGCTTTTCCCGGATATTGCGCCGCCCAGTGTAGTGGTGAATGCCACTTATCCCGGCGCCAATGCGGAAGTCGTTGCGCGCAGCGTCGCCACCCCGCTCGAGGAAGCGATCAATGGAGTGGAGAACATGACCTACATGACCTCCAACTCCAGCAATGACGGGAGCATGTTACTGACGGTCTTTTTTAAACAGGGGACCAATGCCGATATCGCGGCGGTGAACGTGCAGAACCGTGTTAGCAAGGCTACGAGCCAGATCCCGGCGGAAGTTATCCAGGCGGGTATTTCTACACAGAAACAGCAGAACAGCATCATTATGTTCGTTGGTCTTTATTCTACCGACACCAGCTATGATGAGACGTTTTTGCAAAACTATGCGAAGATCAACCTGATCCCGAAGCTCCAGCGTATACCCGGGGTTGCGGACGCCCAGCCATTCGGAACCAAGGATTATTCCATGCGTATCTGGCTGAAGCCGGACCGGCTGGTGGCCAATAACCTTTCCCCGATAGAAGTGATCAGTGCGATCAAGGATCAGAGCCTGGAGGCAGCGCCTGGCCGTCTTGGTCAGAGCAGCAATGAAGTATACGAATACGTTTTGAAATACAAGGGAAAGCTGAACAAGAACGAAGACTATGAGAATATCATCGTCAAGTCCAACAGCGATGGCTCCGTGGTCCGTTTGAAGGATCTGGCCCGGGTGGAATTCGGCTCGTATACTTACTCGTCGAACAGTAAGCTGAACGGTCATCCTACAACCGGTATCGCCATCCAGCAGCTATCCGGCTCCAATGCAAATGACATCCTGACACAAGCAGAGGCCTTGCTGGACCGGTTCTCCAAGCAACTGCCGAGTGGTTTGCACACCACCATTATGTTCAACTCCAAGGAATTCCTGGATGCGTCGATCGATCAGGTGAAACACACGCTGATAGAGGCCTTCATCCTGGTATTCATCGTGGTGTTCATCTTCCTGCAGGATTTCCGGAGCACCCTGATCCCCGCCATTGCCGTGCCGGTGGCCATCGTTGGCACGTTCTTCTTTTTGCAGGTATTTGGGTTTACCATCAACCTGCTGACGCTTTTCGCCCTGGTGCTGGCGATCGGTATCGTGGTGGATGACGCCATTGTGGTAGTGGAAGCCGTACATGCGAAAATGGAAAATACGGGATTACCAGTGAAGGAAGCTACATTAACAGCGATGAGCGAGATCTCCGGTGCCATTATTTCGATTACCCTGGTTATGGCTGCGGTGTTCATCCCCGTAGGCTTTATGAAGGGCCCGACGGGTGTATTCTACCGGCAGTTCGGTTACACCTTGGCTATCGCCATCTTTATATCGGCTGTGAATGCCCTGACGCTGAGCCCTGCGCTTTGCGCCATCTTCCTGAAAGATCTGCATTCCACGGATGAACATGGAAAGCGAAAGGGATTTGGCGCCAGGTTCTTTGCTACCTTCAACGTGGGTTTCAAAAGCATGACGAATAAATATGTGAACAGCCTGGGTTTTCTGTTCCGTCACAAATGGATCACGGTTCTTGGACTGGTTGTCCTTGCCGGCAGTGCCTACCTGATCATGCAGCGGACACCCAGCGGTTTTATTCCGACCGAGGACCAGGGCTTTATATTGTATGCCGTGAATACTCCTCCTGGAAGCAGCCTGGACAAGACGCACAAGGCTGTTGAAGAGATAGACAGCATCATCAAGGCCGATCCCATCACAGACCGGCGGTATAACATTGAAGGGCTGAACTTCATCTCCAACGCCAATGCCTCGCCGTATGGTGCGGGCTTCGTCCGGATGAAACCGGTCGATGAGCGGGGACCGATAAAAGACATCAACACCATCAGCGGCATGTTGACGATGAAAGTCGCCCAGCAGGTAAAAGACGCGCATGCGTTCTTCTTTACCTTCCCAACCATCCAGGGTTTTGGGAACGTAGCCGGCTTCGAGTTCTCCTTGCAGGATCAGACCAATGGGTCGATGGACCGGCTGAGCGCGATGTCCAATCAATTTATCGGTGCGCTGATGCAACGCAAGGAAATAGCCTATGCCTTTACCACTTTTGCGTCTGGTAATCCTCAATATATGATGGACGTGGACAACAGCAAGGCTAAGCAGATGGGTGTGTCCGTCGCCGATCTCATGCAGACGATGCAGATCTACTATGGCAGCAGCTTTGTCAGCGACTTTAACCGGTTTGGCAAATACTACCGGGTGATGGCGCAGGCTGATATTCCTTACCGGAACAATGAAGCATCGCTGACGGGTATCTATGTTAAGAACAACCAGAACCAGATGATCCCGGTAAATCAACTGATCACTTTAAGAAAGGTGTACGGCCCGGAAACGGTGAGCCACAACAACCTTTACAATTCGGCGACCATTAATGGGGTCCCCAAGCCGGGTTACAGCACGGGGGACGCGATCAAGGCCATCGACGAAACGGCCGCCAAAGTGTTGCCAAGGGGCTGGGGTTATGAGTATACAGGTATCACAAGGGAAGAAAAAGCGGCGGGTTCGCAGATCATCTTCATCTTTGTGCTGAGCCTCGTATTTATCTACTTCCTGCTGGCGGCGCAGTACGAAAGCTATATCCTGCCGTTTGCGGTCGTCTTATCGATCCCTGCAGGCGTCTTCGGGGTATTTGTCTTCCTTCAGATCTTCGGTGTAGACAACAACATCTATGTTCAGGTGAGCCTGATCATGCTGGTGGGCCTGCTGTGCAAGAATGCCATCCTGATCACTGAATACGCCGTTCAGAGACGACATCACGGTATGAGTCTGGTGGACGCAGCGATGGAAGCGGCCCGGCTTCGGCTTCGCCCGATCCTGATGACGTCTTTCGCGTTTATCGCGGGACTGATGCCGCTGATGCGCGCCAAGGGCGCCGCGGCGCTCGGGAACCGGAGCATCGGTACCGGCGCGGTCGGTGGGATGCTGACGGGGGTGATCCTCGGTGTGTTTATCGTACCGGTGTTGTTTATCATCTTCCAGTACCTGCAGGAGAAATGGATCGGTAAAAGAGCAACGGATATTGCCCATGGCGCCCCCACAGGCCAGGTACCGGCTATCCAGGCATAAGGTATAGATAAAAAAATAAAGAATTTATGACACAACATTTGATAAAAACAGTCGCCTTTGTCCTGCTTGCGGGGCTGGGGGCTTGTAAAGTTTCGAAAGATATAGCTACCCCGGCGGCAGAAACGCCGGGGCAGTTCAGAACCGCGGAGACGGCAGACACGACCAGCGTGGCCAACCTCCCCTGGAAGACATTTTTTTCAGACCCGACTCTTCAGCAGCTGATCGACAGCGCCATCGCCCGCAACTACGATATGCAGGTGGCATTGAAGAGTATCCAGTCGGCGCAACTGGTCCTGGGACAAAGCAAGCTCGGTTACTGGCCGGACGTTAATTTCAATGCAACGTACAATCTCAACAGGGCTTCGGATAATAGCCTCAATGGTCAATTCTTCCCCCAATTCCTGGGAAAACCGTACCAGGAAGACTACAACGCCAACATCGGTATAAGCTGGGAATTGCCTATCTGGGGAAAGATCAAGAACCGGCAGTCACTCGCCCTTGCACAATACCTGCAGACGACGGAAGCCAGAAAGGCGCTGCAGACCAATCTCGTCGAAGGCGTCGCCAACGGCTACTATAACCTGCTGATGCTGGATGCTCAGCTAAATATCGCCAAGGCCAATCTGGCCCTCAACGATTCTACCCTGACCATCATCCGGCTTCAATACAATTCGGGTGACGTCACGGCGCTGGGCGTACAACAGGCGGAGGCACAGGAACAGACAGCAGCAGAGCTGATCCCCCAACTGGAACAAAGCATCCTGATCCAGGAGAATGCACTGAGCATCCTCACAGGCTCGCTTCCTGGTTCCATCGCCCGGAACAAGACCCTGGACCAGGTACCGGTAAGGGAGAGCCTCTCGGCAGGCGTACCGGCCCAACTGGTGAGCCGCCGCCCGGACGTCCGCAGCTCGGAACTGGCGCTTACCGCCGCGAATGCAAATGTGGGCATCACCAAGGCCAATCTTTATCCTTCGCTTACGATCACTGGACAAGGCGGTCTCAACAGCTTCAAAGCCAGTGACTGGTTCAATATCCCGGGATCGTTGTTCGGGATCGTCGGCGGCGGGTTGACTCAGCCCATCTTCCAGCGCAAGCAATTGAAGACTCAGTATGAACTGGCCAAAGTTGACCGCGAAAAGACCGTGATCCAGTTCCGCCAGTCGGTACTGGTAGCCGTAGGAGAGGTCTCGGATGCGCTGGCGAAGATCACTAAGCTGAAAGAACAGCAGGTGGTCGCCGCCCGGCGGGTCAACACCCTCCAGAGTGCGATAACCAATGCAAACAGCCTCTTCCGCAATGGACTGGCGAATTACCTGGAGGTGATCACGGCACAGAGCAATGTATTACAAAGTGAATTGGAATTAGCCTCTATAAAGAAAGGACAATTGAGCGCAGAAGTGGAATTATACCGTTCGCTTGGTGGTGGTTGGAATTAGGATAAAAAGATCAGAAAGGCAGTTGATACAAGATTGGATTTGCTTTTATCAGGGGGCTGGGCTAACGCCGGCCCCCTGTCTTTTTCCATATAATCCTGGGATGAGCAAAAAGACGACAAAAATATTCCAGTACGTATACCGGAAATCGCGGTCGTGCTGATAGATCAGCGCCTGGCTCAGGATGAACAAGACACCCGACAACTGAATACAGGCGAGGGTCAGCCAGTACAGGTCGCCGGGTCGCTTGAAACTGCGATAACCAAAGATGCCGAGACCAATGAAATTCAGCAACAGCCAGAACCAGGGGTCATACAGACAGGTCTTGTCAAAAGCGCCATATGCCTTGCCGAGCTTATCTTTCAACGGCGAGTTCTCCAGTTTCGCCGGCAGCGGTCCGTCAGGATGGATCCAGAACATCACGACATTCCAGTATTGCCCTATGGGAAACCTCCGCTTGATATGCAGGTAGTAGATAAAACCGGTAAGCCGGTTCTCCAGGTAATAGAAGGGGTGGCGCCTGATCGCCGAGACCCAGGCATGCGTAAGGCTTTTGTTAAGGCTGTCGTTGGGGTAGGGCCAGATAGGCCGCCCGTTTTCGGGCCAATAGATATCATCGACCCCCGCCGGCGTATATTTCATCATCAGGGTATCCAGGTGAAACCCATGGAAGCTGGTTATTTCCGGGGGAAAGAGATTCTCGCCACTGAGCTTGGAGATGCCGGTAACATCCAGCAGCTTCAGTTTGTACTCGGGATAGGCATGATACGCTTTCTGGATCTTATACGTAACGATATGAATCCCTAAAAAGACGACGATACAGGCGCCGGCCACCAGTGCCAGTCGCTTCCATACTGCCAGCCGCTGCCCTCCCAGCAATAGAATGCCGATATAGACCAGGGGCATAAAGGCCGCAAGCATGTTGATCCGGACCCACAACCCATAAGCCAGCAGGATAAGACCCATCATGGTCAGGCTCCGGCGATGCTTTTCACTCTCGCTGGCGCGCACCAGCAACATCGCGGCAATACCCCAGGCCAGGACACAGAGCGAATCCCGCATGACGTACTGGGGAATAAAGCATCCAAAAATGCCAAGCCCCAGGCCTATCCAATAGCCGATATTTTTGATGTCGACCCGCCAAAGGAACATGGTCACGAAGGTCCAGTAAGCGAACGTTTGCGCGACGTACAGGCACATATAGTTGCCGGTCAACGCCCAAAGCCATTTCCAGGTGGCTACCAGCCCCGTACCATACCAATCGTCATATACCCGGGTGCCGTTGACCTCATACCATTGATTATAGGAGTCGATACTGTAGGAACCCGGAAGGAAAATGGACATCGTCCACATGCAAAGAATTCCGGATATGATTATCTTGTAATACTGGTAATTGGATTTAGTTTCGGTCAAGAGAATAATTTTGCCCGGAAAGCTAAGAAAAATAATCTCAGGCCAGAAATTTACCCGTATAACTTCCCTTCACCTTCTTTAGCCCGGCAGGAACCCCCGCATACACAAGACTGCCGCCGCCATCACCGGCTTCAGGACCAAGATCGATGACCCAGTCGGCAGAACGGATGACATCGGTGTTGTGCTCGATCACCAGGATGGAATGTCCCTGTTCGATCAGCGCATTAAAAGAGGCCAGGAGCTTGCGGATATCGTGGAAATGAAGCCCGGTGGTAGGTTCATCAAAAATAAATAGTATATGTCCTTGCGCCCTGCCCTTTCCGAGAAAGGAAGCCAGCTTGACGCGTTGGGCCTCGCCACCGGAAAGCGTGTCGGAGGACTGGCCCAGCTTTACATAGCCAAGCCCCACATCGCTGAGGGGTCTTATCTTCTGGAGGATGTCTTTTTCGTCCTTAAAGAATTCCAGCGCCTCGTCCACGCTCATCTCCAGCACATCGTAGATGCTTTTTTCCCGGTAATGGACCTCGAGGATCTCATCCTTGAAGCGGCGGCCGTGACAGACCTCGCAGGTAAGATGGACGTCGGCCAGGAATTGCATTTCTACCACCTGCTCGCCTTCGCCTTTACAGGTGTCGCAGCGACCGCCGTCGACGTTGAAGGAAAAATGTTTTGGCTGGAAGCCGCGCATTTTACTAAGGGGCTGCCGCGAATAGAGATCGCGGATCTCATCATAGGCCTTTATATAGGTGACGGGGTTGCTACGTGAGGACTTGCCGATAGGGTTCTGATCGACCATCTCTATCTGTGAGATCGAGTCGATATCGCCTTTCAGCCCTTTGTGCAGCCCCACCTTTTCCCCGGGTTCCCCTTTTATCTTCTGCAGGGCCGGGTACAGTATCTGTTTGACGAGCGTGGTCTTGCCACTGCCGCTGACCCCACTCACCACGGTAAGCACGCCAAGCGGGAACTCCACCGTCAGGTCCTGCAGGTTATTTTGCCGGGCGCCCTCGAGGATAATGGATCGGTTCCACTTGCGGACGATGGCCGGTGGGGTGATGGCCAATTCTCCTTTCAGATATTTACCGGTAAGGCTGTCTTCATCGCTCACCAGTGCGGCATAATTCCCGGCAGCCACTACCTCTCCCCCAAGATGCGAAGCCAGCGGCCCCATGTCGATGATATAGTCGGCCTCCCGCATCATCATTTCATCGTGTTCGACAACGACAACGGTATTGCCGAGATCGCGTAATTCTTTCAGGACGCGGATCAGCCTTTCCGTATCGCGGGAATGAAGCCCGATGGAGGGCTCATCGAGGATATAAAGGGAATTGGTAAGATTGCTGCCCAGGCTGCGGGTCAACTGGATCCGCTGGCTCTCGCCGCCACTGAGGGAATTGGCCAGCCGGGCCATCGTGAGATATCCAAGCCCGACATCCATCAACGTCCCCAGCCGGTGTCTGATCTCTATCAAGATGCGTTTGGCTATCTGTTGCGCGTGTACATCCAGTTGCAGAGCATCAAACCATTGGACAAGGTCCTTCACCGGCATTTCACATAATTCCCCGATATGCCGGTCACCCACTTTTACATAAAGCGCTTCCTTTCTCAACCGGTATCCGTTACATTCGGGGCATAAGGTCCGGCCGCGATAACGCGACAGCAGGACCCGGTATTGAACTTTATACAGGTTGCGTTCCACTTCGGCAAAGAACTCATTGATCCCCTGCACGTGCTCGTTGCCTTCCCAGAGGGTCTTGAATTGTTGTTTGGTGAGATCGATCACCGGCTTGTGGATGGGAAAGTCGAACTTCTTGGCGCCCTTTATAAATTGGTCCTTCCACCAGACAAGTTTCTCCCCCTTCCAGGGCGCGACAGCGCCTTCGTAGACGCTGAGCCGTTTGTCCGGAATGACAAGATCGGCATCGATCCCCAGCACCTGGCTAAATCCTTCGCAGACCGGGCAGGCGCCAAAGGGATTATTAAAGGAGAAGAGATTGGGGACGGGTTCTTCAAAGGAAATACCATCCAGCTCGAACCGGTTGGAAAAATTCAGCTTTCCCGTCCCGTTGATCTCGCTGTGACATTCGACTAGTATTTCCCCTTCCCCTTCATAAAAGGCGGTACCGACGGAGTCGGCGATGCGGTGGAGATCGTCCTCGTCAAAGTCCTTTACGACAAGCCTGTCCACCAGGATATGGGTACCGCCTGTAGGAAGTTTTGTTTTCAACGCTTTATCGGTCATTTCCAGCAGGTCTTCTATGCGCAGGGTCTCGCCGGTAGTATCGTCAGCCGGCACATAAAGCCGGGCAAAGCCTTTTTGCAAAAGGATGTTGAGCTCTTCTTTTACTTCCCGGTTACGATGCTGACGGAAAGGAGTAAGCAAAAGGACCTTATCGCCGGCCTTCAGGGCGGAAATGGCGGAAACCACGTCGGAGACATCGTCCTTTTTTACGATCCTTCCCGAAATGGGAGAATAGGTCTTCCCCACCCGGGCAAACAGCAGCCGGAGATAGTCATAGATCTCGGTCATACTGCCCACGGTAGACCGGGGAGTACGGGTGATGACCTTCTGCTCGATGGCGATGGCCGGGCAGAGACCTTTAATATAGTCCACATCGGGTTTGTCCATCCGGGCCATGAATTGCCTGGCGTAGGCGCTAAGACTTTCGGCATAACGGCGCTGACCTTCTGCAAATAAGGTGTCGATGGTAAGGGAAGATTTCCCCGACCCCGATACCCCGGTGACCACGATGAGTTTATTCCGGGGAATGGAAACATCGATATTCTTTAAATTATGGACCCTTGCGCCCTTAATAAATATGGCGTCGGTCCCATGCACCGGCAGATCGGCTTTAACGGCCGGCCCGGATTCGATCAATTTCTGTTTTTTTTGCTGCTTTACTTTACCCGTAGTGCCCATATATTTTTCCTCTGCGCTTCGGCGCACAATAAATAATTATAACAATAATTATAACAAACCTACGTCAAAATCGATGGCAATTTACCAAAAAAATTAGGAAGGATTACAATGTAGCTGTTTTGAAGAAATAGAACTCGAAATAAGACAAAATAGGTAGTTACTTTATTGGTTCTTTGGGGGTTCGTAGAATTAAAAAACAAAAAATTTCCCAAAATGTTGTTTATTCCAAAAAATGTATATCTTTAAACCCTATTAGTACAAGAATTATTTGTACACAATTGAATTGGGAATGTGAATATCACAATTATAAATTAGCTCGCCTATAGACTTAGTACTTCTACACAGAAAAACCGAACCATCTTTAAAATCCAAAATATATCCTATCACCTTTAAAACCCGTAGAAGTTTATGACATTGCTACGCAAAAAAACTGATCACGAACTTATTCACCAATTCAGGGACGGCGACCTGTACGCACTCGAAGCACTGATCGTCCGTCACAAGGATAAGTTGTACACTTCCATCCTCTTCCTCGTTAAGGACAAATACCTTGCCGAGGATATCTTTCAGGACGTTTTAATTAAAATTATTGACACCATCCGCGGTGGCCGCTACACGGAAGAAGGAAAATTCCTTCCCTGGGCGATGCGTATCGCGCACAACCTCTGTGTCGATCATTTCCGGAAAGTAAAAAGAACTCCTGCCATTAAGACCAGCGATGACCGGGACATCTTTGAAGTGATCCACTTCACCGAAGAAGGTGCGGACACTAAAATGATGAAACGCCAGAGCCACGACAGGGTCAGGCAAATGCTCGACCTGCTGCCGGAAGATCAACGCGAAGTGATCATCCTTCGTCACTATGCGGACCTCAGCTTCAAGGAGATCGCGGCTCTGACGAACTGCAGCATCAACACGGCACTTGGCCGGATGCGTTATGGTCTGATCAATCTTCGTAAGATGATGACCGAAAAAAAGATCGCTTTGTAGTGAATTTTACTTTGGAAAGGATTTGGAAGATGGTAGTCCACTCGCAGGTACGAAGCAATACGATGGACGAGTTTTTTAATAATCTTTAACTACCTTTGGGTACCGGGGAACGGAAAACACCGCTAACTTCATTGTGTGAAAAAGATCCATTAAAAAAATATTTAAAAAGGGTTTTACTCGTTAGAGTAGACCCTTTTTAGCTTTTTGTCATTCTGGCCCCCCATCTGGTGTTAAGCACTTGCCCTTAGTCTTGCCGGAAGGCCGGGACAGAATGACGCCTAATTACGAAGTGGCCGTCTGCTGCAAAAAGCAGGCGGCCACTTTTTTATCGGGTCAGGCATTGTCAGGATAGACATAACCCGTGGTCTCTTCCATCATCTTAATGGGACGGACCTCGACTCTTGCCGTTGTCCCATATTCGAACTCGGGGTTGCCTTTCGCGATGGCAATGGCATCTTCCAGATTGTCGGCAAGGATATGATAATACCCGACGATCACTTCCTTCGCCTCATTGAAAGGCCCTTTTTTCCAGGCGTCTTTCGTCCCGGAAATCATTACCCCCTGTCTTGCCATAGGCTGTGCCCCTTTCAGCTTTCCTTGCTTTTTCAGGTTTTCAATGTAGACCATACATTTCTCCAGGAATTGCTGTTGCTGTTCGGGAGTCATCGATTCGTGGTGGCCCATCTCGTTGCGGATGAGTAGCATAAATTCTATCCTTTTCATGGTAATTTGTTTTATACCTAAACATCAAATGAGATCCGGCGAAAGGGACATGGCGGGGAAAAAAATTTAACTGGTGTAAAGATTTGATTTTGAATCACATTTTCAGGCATTGGCCGCAAGGATCCCGGGCTCATGCTTTATAGCTCTCACTTCGATGCGTGCCTCCGTATCCTGGAATATCGGGTTTGCCTTTGCTATTTCAATTGCTTCGCTCAGGTCTTTCGCCAGGATGTGAAAATAGCCTACGATCATTTCCTTACTCTCGATAAAAGGTCCATCCTTGAAAACGCCCTTATTGCCGTGGATCATTGTTCCCTCCATTTCCAGGGGCTGAGCCCCCTTGAGCCTCCCCTCCTGGACCAGTTTGGCTATATAATTACCAACTTTCCGAATATGTTCCTGGTAGTTTTCCGGCAGCATCTCCGCACAATAATCCCCTTCCGTTCGGATAAGCAACATGAACTCTTTCATATTACAGGTGTTTTATTTTTTAAATAGCTGAATGGCAAAAAGCTAATTTCTTTTGTAAGATCTCTTTTTCTGACGGAACTGCCGTAAGCCCGATGGCTCTTATAAAATATTTTTCCGCCTCATGTAATCGTTGCTGCTGCAAATAGAACTCAGCCAGGGTGGAATAGTAGTATTGATAGTTTTCAATCAGCGGGTCGTTGCCTATCCTTTCCAATTCGTCGATAGCCTTCTCAACGGTAAACACTTTTGAAATGACAACCGCGCGATTCAGCAGAACAATGGCCGAAGCATCGATTTCCAACAGGTTGTCATATAGCAGAAGAATGTTTTCCCAGTCTGTGGTTTGGACACTCATTGCCGTACAATGATGAGCCGAGATAGTGCCCAGAATATGGTACTTTGAAATACCGGAACCGCCGAGGGCCTTATATAAGAACGAAATGCCCCTCCGGATCATGTCCTTATCCCACAGGCTGCGGTCCTGTTCTTCCAACCGGATGATCATTCCATCGTCAGACTGGCGCGATTTGAAACGGGATGCGTTCAACAGCATCAGGGACAACAAAGCACGGACATTCCCCTTTTCCGTAATCCCCGGATGGGAGGAAATGATCCCGGCAATCCGGATCGCCTCCTCACAAAGCTCATAACGAATAAAGAATTCACCATGAGAGGCGCAATATCCTTCATTAAATAAAAGATAAATGGCCTCTAAAACCGCAGCCAGTCTTTGTTCCAGTTCTTTCCCCGCCGGAATGTCGAAAACGATCTTTGCCTCCCGGATATTCTTCCGGGCCCTTACCAGCCGCTTATTAATATTTTCTTCGTTGGTGATAAATGCCTTGGCGATCTCCGGGATGCCGAAACCACAGAGCGTTTTTAAGATAAGGGCTATTTGTGAATCCGGCGAAATAGCCGGATGGCAGCAGGTGAACATCATCCTTACCTGGTCGTCCAGGATTTCCGCTTCGGAAAGAAAATGCTCCAAGTGGGTATCTACCGTCCATTCCAGTTGCAGCGCATGCAACTGTTCCTTAGAATATCGTCTTTTATACTCTTCCCTGTTGATGATATTAAGCGCTTTGTATTTGGCGGCCTTATATAGCCAGGCGGCTGGGTTGGACGGTATGCCCTTATATTTCCATTGATTGATGGCGTCCAACAGTGTATCCTGGACTACATCCTCCGCAAAGTCTATATTCCTGGAGCCGAACACCCTTGTCAATACGGAGACCAGCTTCCCATATTCATGGCGGAAAAGATGATCGACAATCGTTGGAATATCGGTTGCGGCAGTGCCCATGGTGCAATTGATCATTCAATATCCTTCTTTTCAGGCGGATCGTTCCACCCTTTTTATGAGTGGTTCATGGTCCCTGATGAATGGAGACAGGCCAGGTTCCTGTCAATTCCGGGACAGGCTCTTATTTTGATGATAGGCATCCAGCCCGCACTGAAGCCATTGAGCGTATTCCTTTGCGTTGGGGGTATAGCCAACAGGATAGTTCATTAGCTGTTCGTCGGGGCTGATGACGACGTAGAGGGGTTGGGAGGCGTTCTTAAAGTTTTCAGACTGGAGGGTGGCAAATTTGTCGCCGACCGTGCGAATCTCCTTTTTGCTGCCATCGCCGGTCGTGAACAGAAACTGCTGGTCGTCGGGCAGTATTTTACGGTCGTCGACATAAAGGGAGACCAGGATAAAATCTCCTTTGATCTTTTCTTTCACAATTTCCTGGGGCCATACATTTTCTTCCATTTTCCGGCAGTTGACACATGCCCAGCCGGTGAAATCTATGAGCAGGGGCTTATGTTGCTGTTTTGCCAGGGCTAAAGCTTTATCATAGTCATTGATCACATTGGCTTCTACTCCTTTGCTTGCATCCGAACCATATAAGCTATAAGACAAAGGGGGAGGGAACCCGCTGACAAGAGAAATATTTGCATACTTTGTATTGGTCAATCCCGGTATCAGATAAAGGGCAAACGCCAAAAAGACCAGGGCGATAATGATCCTCGGTGTGCTCAGTTTCTTCGGGGGGGGATCATGATGGAATTTGATAATCCCCAACAGATAAAGCACCAGGGCAAGGCTGACGAGTATCCAGATGGCGAAGAAGGTTTCTCTTTTTATCAGCCCCCAATGGGTAACCAGGTCGGCGTTGGACAAATATTTGAGCGCCAGGGCCAGCTCGACGAAACCAAAAACGATCTTGACGGTATTCATCCACCCGCCAGACCGGGGCAAGGACTGCAACCAGCTCGGAAAAAGGGCAAAGAGCGCAAATGGAAAGCCGAGTGCGAGGCCAAAGCCGGCGAGCACAACTGTCAACTGAACAGGTCCGCCATTCTGCCCGAATGCACTCGCCACAAATGTCCCGAGGATAGGACCCGTGCAGGAGAAAGAAACGATAGCCAGGGTCAGCGCCATAAAAAAGACGCCCCCTACGCTGCTAATGTTGGACTTGGCATCCACAGAATTGGAGATGCTGCTGGGTAGCGTAATCTCGAAAAGCCCAAAAAAGGAGAGGGCGAAGACCAGGAAAACTACCGCAAAACCGACATTGAGCCAGACATTGGTTGAGATAGTATTAAGGATATTCGTATTGTTTTGTTTCAGGAAATAAAAGGGCACACTGATCAGGACATAGATCAGGAAGATAAAAAAGCCATATAGAAAGGCATTGGCGATCCCTTTGGTCCGGGAGGCCGACCGCTTGGTGAAAAAAGAAACGGTCAACGGGATCATGGGGAAGGTGCAAGGCATGATCAACCCGACGAGACCGCCCAGGATTCCCAGGAAAAAGATACTGAGCAAACCGCTGTTCTTTTCGGCACCCGTGCCGCCGCACTTGTTGATGGGGTTAGCGAGGTCGATGGAAGTTTTCTTAAGCTCATTGGCCGCGCCGGCCGAACCTTGGAGAGCAGCGGATTTCGCAACCAGCCCGCCGCCGGCGGTATGCCCATACCGAAAAGGGACTTCCAGCGGACCCAGCACGGAATCCTTATAAATGGCCATGAACGTGACGGTTCCCTTGAGATCCCGCTGATCGGACCCATCACCGGCTGTTGGGTCGATATGCACCAACCACTGCGCTTCCCCGGTAAAGCTCCGGGTCCCGGCATTGTTGAAAAGGGGCTCTTTTTTGTTTTGGATCATGCCCTTTTCTTCGATGCCCGTGATCTTTCCCTTTATCGCCGTATCCAGCGCCACCCGGGAATTGGGCAGACTGTCCGGCATGGTCGTGGAATAAAGCCGCCAGCCGTCGAGGATATGCGCGCGGAGCACCAGGATTGGCTTTCCGTCGGCACCCTGCTGCGCGCTGAAATCCCAGGTCACGGCCTGTTTTGTCGTATCGGCCTGGGCGAAGGAGCGTTCACCGCCAAAAAGAAGCGCCAGGAAAAGCAAAAAGACCTTGCCGGCGCGAATGAGCGGGATAGTATCGTGGAAGTTGTTCATAGACGCCTACCCGCCGATATTAACTTTTATATCTACGGTTGCAGGGGGGAGACATTCATGGTCGTTGCAAACCATGAACTCGACCTTTCCGGCCAGGGCCGTCTTCACACTGCTCTTTAGCTTCACGACCTGGACGAAATCAACACTTTTTTCGTAATATTTTACATCATGATTCCAGGCCGATTCGAATTTCTTGATCAACTGGCCCTTTTCCCTGGGCGCACCGTCAAGATCCAAAAGGGGGCTTTTTGTAAAGGTAAACGCGGTGGGGATGGGCCCGTCACCGCCGGCATCCTGCGCATACAGGTGATAGTTGCCGCCGATGGTCGCGGTCATATGGATCTCATAGATCTTATCCGCTATCTTTTTTGAAGACCAGGTCCAGTTGACCTCTTTGCTGGACTGGGCCATTGCCAGGGTGCCGGCCAGCACGGCCATTCCGAAGAGTATTGTTTTTTTCATAAAGGCTATGAAGTTCGGTTTTACAATTGTTAGAGAAAACTTAAATGTTCACCGCCTCCACCTTGCGGCTGACGGATGCTTCCCTGGCATCAATGAACAAGGTCCGGAGGATGGCCTTGCCGTCGATATTTCCCAACGCGTCGCTACAGGCCCGTTCGGGATGGGGCATCATCCCAAAGACATTCCGCGTCTTGTTACAGATGCCGGCGATATCCCGCAGTGAACCGTTTGGATTGGCGTTGCCGCCGATGATCCCCGTTTCGTCGCTATAGCGGTAGATGACCTGGTTATTCGACTCGAGCTCGTCAAGGGTTTTTTCGTCCGCATAGTAGCGGCCTTCTCCATGGGCGATGGGTATTTTCAGCGCCCGGCCATTGTCGCCCGAACCCCGCAGCCAGACATTTTTCGAGATAAATTGCTGGTTGGCGTTGCGCAGGAGCGCCCCGGGAAGCAGATGCGACTCACAGAGTACCTGGAAGCCGTTGCAGACCCCGAGCACTTTACCGCCTTCATTGGCAAAACGTGTGACGCTTTGCATGATGGGGCTAAAACGGGCGATCGCGCCACAACGGAGGTAATCGCCGTAGGAAAACCCGCCGGGAAGGACGATACAATCTTCGGATCGGAACCCATCCAGGCCCGTATCCTTATGCCAGAGCATAACTACTTCCTGCCCAAGCTCCTGTTGCAGCGCATCCTGCATGTCACGATCACAATTGGAACCTGGAAAAACAACTACGCCAAATTTCATAGATGAAGATGTTTTGGGCCGTAAAGGTACGACTAAATAAAATAATTCATGGCCAGGATATAGGCCACGATCAGCCAATGGAGGATATTGGGGCCTAGCGTTTTAGTGGGATAATAATAGGCTGCCGCATGAAAAGCAGCCAGCGGGACGGCCATGATGACCCAATTCTCATAGGAAGTAACGCGGCTGATAAGGATGATCACGATGGCGACCATGAGGAAGAGCAACAAAAGGCTCCAGCTCTTGCGGATCTGGATCAGCACCTTATTCAGGTTCTTCTGGACGAAATACCCGCCGATGACAAAGGGCACGACAAGCCAGACGATCCCCAGGGTGATCCAGATGGTCGCGGGGAAGGCCGGAACCGCAAACTTGATGGAAGGGACTATATCGGCCCACTTCCAGGTGCCGGTGAGATACAGAATGAGGAAAAGAAAATAATAGGGAAAGGTAAAGCCCAGCAATCCGACAAACCATTCGCGGATGCGGAAGGGCCGCATCGTCAGCAAGGCGGAAAGCACCAGCAGGAGAAAGGCGACCGCCGGAATATAGAGCAGGGAAACGATCCCCGTCCAAACGCCGATATTAAAGATGGCGGTACCCGGCCGTTGGCTGTTGTATAACTCCATCATCCGGTACCAGACCCAGATCATGATCATATTGACAAGCAGGGGGGCCGAAAAATGTCCCCAATCGGGTAAAAGGGAAGTTATCAGGATATAGGACATGCCCGGCAGAAAATTGGGCTTTGGCAGTACCTTATGGTGATTCGAGATGCGGTTAAAAAGCGTGGCCTGGCTTATCAGCAGGATAAAGGTCAGTAGCGAATAGAGTATCGGGGTATTGTGGAACACGGGGTCAAGCCCATGCAGAATGACCCGGTAGAGGTAGTTGTCCTCGGGGTGCAATGCCGGGGCCACCGGGTGAAGGAAGAGGGGAAACTTCAATACCAGCGCATAAAACAATAACAACAGGGCGTTTACCGGGGTTTTCTGTCTGAAGATGCCAATCACTTATCTTTATTTAGAATTCAACTTTTGCAAAGCAAAGATAATTTCTGTAAAGACAAGGAATAATTGATTCCCAACTGCTGACCTGTTTGCCATAGCGGGGCATGAAATCATAACCGCGATCAAGATTTTTAAGGGTTGGATAACGCGTGACCCGGCCTTCGGGGGAGATACTCTGGTCGTTTAACAGCTGGTTCCGCCGCTCGTACAGATTGAACAGGAAATGTAGTTCCCCGCCTGTGTTGACCAGCTCATGCGAAATACTGTTCTCGGTCTCGTCATCGAACTGGCTCTTGGGGATGATCGAACTCCATTGAAGGCTGCCCGCCGCATCGAAGGACAATACCATGATGTTCTCCGCATGAAAGCGGGTGGCGTAATTGCCGTAGTTGCGGCTCCAGGGATTATAATACGGGCTGTAATAATAGGGCGAATAGAACCCGCCCGGGCCAAAGGCGGGATTATACATATAATCCCATCGGTTGAACATATTTCCCCGGGAGGTGGTATACAGCGACTCGGTGACCAGCAGGTAGCCGCCATCCCTTTTGGTGATGATGTGTTTGATAAAAAAGTCGTTAAAAGCCATTCGCAGGTTGGCGTCGCTGCTCTTGGCCTGGGCCCGGAGCTCGTCCGGGAAGACCGTCACCTTCTCATCCACCCGGGTATCGGAGGCCTTGTCCCAGATGACCGCATAAAGCCCTTCGATATTCCCCCGACGCTGTTTATAATAAAATCCGGAAAGGATATACCGCCGGTTATTGTTGTCGACCTTGATCTTTATCTCGTCCAGGATCCTGTCCCCGCCCCCGATGTCCTTTATGGAAAAGGTATCGGCGACAGGCCCCTTCGTGACGATGGCCACCCGGGTGATATAATCGTTGCTGCCGCTGCGCTGGTACCGGCCAAAGACCAGTTGTCCCTCGTTGTCCAGCTGGAAATCCGTGAACAGATCGTTGCGCTCTTCCATGGGCAGGTAGAGCCGGTGGCGGTCGAGCCGGGTAAGCTGGGCATCGAAAAGAAAGGTGGTAAAGAGGAAGTTGCGGGGGTTCTTGCTGTTGATCTTAAAGACCATGATCCGCTGTTTATCCTCGCTGATCACCGTGGTATAGATCTTATTGTTGGCGGCAAAGCTGATCTGGGTGGTGTCGAGATCCACCGGTTCACCCATTTTCTGGGCCTGGGCGTTGAGTTTTACCGCCGCACAGTGCACAATACCTTTTTTCGAGTATTCGTAGATGAGGTAACAAAAGTCGGGATAGGCTACGAAGTCGACATTGATGTATTTGTCCGGCATGAAGGAAAGGGGTACCCGCTGCTGCAATTTCATCTCGGTATCGTAGATACTGATGGCGCTGACGGAGTTGTTGTTCTTGAATACCAAATAGTTACCATTCATCTTGCCGATGATCTCAAAGTTGGTACGGCGGCCATCTTCCCGCTCGGGTTCGCTGTAGGTGATCTGTTGGACCTGGGCTTTTACGCCCGACCAGGCCAGCAGGGTCAGTGTGAGAAGCAGTGATGACAGTGTTCTGCTCATAGTTTTCACTCCAAATTTAAGATTGTAAGATAGGTAAAAGTTTGACTGTTACTATCTACGGGGCTTTTAAAACTTGGGTTGCCGGGCGCCCCCGCTCCGTCTAAAATTAGCTTGTATGATTCATGCTTTTCGCCCTAACTTTGCCGACTGTGAGTAAACAGATCAACAAAGTAAGTTTCGCTAACCTTGTTATAGCTTTAGGCATCATTTACGGCGACATCGGGACCTCCCCCCTCTACGTTCTCAACGCCATCATCCACGGAAGAGTCATAGAAGAAAAACTGATCCTCGGCGCCCTGTCCTGCATCATCTGGACACTGACCCTGCAGACCACGATAAAGTACGTCTGGCTGACCTTAAAGGCTGATAATAAGGGAGAAGGTGGCATTTTCTCCCTTTATGCGCTGGTGAGGCGGCAAAAGCGGTGGCTGGTGGTGCCGGCGATGCTGGGCGGCGCGGCGCTGCTGGCGGACGGCATGATCACCCCGCCCATCTCGGTCACCTCGGCCATCGAGGGTTTACGCCAGATGCCGGCTTTCCGGTATGTAGATCAGTCCACCATCGTCTACCTGGTCATCGGTATCCTGGTGATCCTGTTCTTCCTCCAGCAGTTTGGCACGGAGTCCATCGGGAAGCTGTTCGGACCGATCATGTTCATCTGGTTCTCCATGCTGGCCGTCCTGGGCTCCACCCACCTCCTCGATGACCTGGGCATCTTCCGCGCCCTCAGCCCGCACTATGCCATCCAACTGCTCACCACCTACCCCAAGGGTTTCTGGATCCTGGGGGCCGTCTTCCTTTGTACGACGGGGGCGGAAGCCCTGTACTCGGACCTCGGTCACTGCGGCCGCGGGAATATCCGGTTCTCCTGGATCTATGTAAAAGTCTGCCTGATCCTCAACTACCTCGGTCAGGGCGCCTACCTGATGGCGAAGTACAACGGCCGCATCTTCGACACCAACCTCAACAACCCTTTCTATAACATCATGCCCACCTGGTTCGTCATCCCGGGTATCATCATCGCCACCGCGGCGGCCATCATCGCCAGCCAGGCCCTGATCACCGGGTCCTTCACGCTGATCAGCGAGAGCATGCGGCTGAACCTCTGGCCCAAACTGCGGATCAGCTACCCGACGGAAGAGCGCGGGCAGTCCTATATCCCGGCGATCAATTTCCTCCTGTTCCTCGGCTGCGTGGGGATCACCCTGTATTTCCGGAACTCGGCGCATATGGAAGCGGCCTACGGCCTGGCCATCACCCTCTGCATGCTGGCTACCTCCATCCTTTTTGCCAACTATATGATCTCCCGCCGGACCAACCGGGCACTTATCTACCTGTACCTGGCCGTTTATCTGAGCATCGAGCTCAGCTTCCTGTTCGCCAACCTGGACAAATTCCCCCATGGGGGCTTTGTCACCCTCATCGTGGGCGGCGGACTGTTTGCCGTCATGTATGTCTGGTTCCGCGCCCGCAAGATCAAAAACCGGTATGTGGAATTCGTCCGCATGGAGCACTATATCCCCCAGATACAGGAATTGAGCAATGACCGCACGGTCCCCAAGTCGGCCACACACCTGGTGTATATGACCAGCGCCAACAACCCCAAGGAAATAGAACATAAGATCATCTATTCCATTCTGAACAAAAAACCCAAACGGGCGGACATCTACTGGTTCGTCCATGTTGACACCCTCGACGACCCCTATACCGCCGAATACTCCGTAGAGCATATCATCCCCAACGATATCATCCGCGTGGAATTCCGCCTCGGGTTCCGCATCGAGCCAAAGATCAACCTCATGTTCCGGAAAGTCGTCGAGGACCTGGTCAACAACCGGGAGGTAAACATCACCAGTCGTTACGAATCCCTGGAACGAAACAATGTCGTGGGTGATTTTCAATTCATCGTCATGGAAAAATATTTGAGCCAGGATAATGAACTACCCTTCTTCGAAAGGGTGGTCATGAAACTCTACTTCTGGCTAAAAGAACTCAGCCTTTCCGAAGAAAGAGGTTTTGGACTCGACCCTTCCAACGTGACCATCGAAAAATTCCCGCTGATCGTGTCACCGGTACCCAATTTCAACCTGAAGAGGATGAATGTAGAGTAAAAAATACCCCTGCAGGACGATGAAAATAAATACTCCCTTCCGGGTATTGATACTGTAAAAAATTGTATTCATATTTGCGTTGAATAAGCGTCCTTCCTCTCATTCTTTTTATCAGACCCCCATCACCTGCTCTGCTGACTGACCCTGAACCTTCCTGCACACAGTAACGGTATCCTATTACCATTTTTCACGATCAATCTATCGAACATGCTAAAACGCGTTCCATCGAAGGCGGTAGTATTTCTATGCCTGCTGCCAGTCTTCGCGGGTAAGGTCTATGCCCAAAACACTACACTGTCGGTTAGTCCCGGCACGACACTTACGGTCAGCGGCAATAACCTGCTGCTGAACAATACCGACCTCTCCTGTGCCGGCTCGTTTAATGGCCCCAATGCGACGGTCTGGATCAGGGGTAGTAACAATAATTCCTTCAGTGGCGCCGGTGTTCCCCTCATCGGAACCCTTCAAATGAATAGCAGTGCATCCAGCACCCTGACCCTGAATAATACGGTGCAGATAGTATCCCTCGTGAATTTCCAGCAGGGGGTGATCGACCTCAACGGGCAGCAGTTGCAGCTGGCGGGGAATGCCTTTCTGCAAGGCGAGAGCGAGACGAGCCATATCACCAGCGTCACGGGAGGCAGTGTGACAGCCAGTGTCCTCAATGTCGTCAACCCATTTCAACTGAACGTCGGGCAACTGGGCGCCGTCCTCACCGGCACCGCCAATTTTGGGAATATCAACGTCAGCCGGATGGGCAAGCCGGCGAACGACCCGGGCAACAGCAGCCTCCAGGGGATCAACCGGACCTATCTCATCCAACCACAAAATAATTCAGGACTTAACGCCACCCTGCGCTTTTATTATCTCGACGAGGAGCTCAACGGAAAGGACCCATCGACGCTTAGTCTTTGGAAAAGTATCGATGGGGTGTCCTGGACGATGATAGGCGCGGACACCCGCAACACCATCGGAAAATATGTAGAGAAGACGGGCATCTCCGACTTGAGCGTTTGGACGCTCAGCGATCTTGCCACCCCGCTGCCGGTAACCCTCGTCTCTTTCAAGGCCGCCTGTGAAGGGGGATATGCGCTGATCCAGTGGCAGACGGGTATCGAGAGCGGGGTGGATTATTTTCTCGTGGAAGGAAGTGCCGATGGCAGCCAGTGGACGACCCTGGACAAGGTAGCCGCGACCAATGCCGCACAGGGCGCTGCTTATTCTTACCAGGATACCCATCCATCCGCCAATTCCTTTTACCGGCTCGAGATCATGAACCAGTCCGGAACGGTCAGCTACTCGCCGGTTTTCCGGGGCGGATGTTCGGATGTCACCCTGCCTTTTACCATTTACCCGAACCCGGCCGAAACCCAGACACTGGCGCAATTGTCGGTTAGGCAAAACACCCCGGCCACCATCCAGATCGTCGATATGACGGGTAAGATCCTGTACCGGGGTCAGTGGACTCTGCAGGCCGGCATCAATACCTATATCCTGCCGGTTAGCTCCCTTGCCGCCGGCAACTATATCGTGAGCCTGCTGCTGCCCAATACCATCCTGCAAACAAAATTGATCAAAAAATAGCTTTCCTCTCCTAAATCAAAAACCGGATACACATGAAACAGTTATACATGGCGCTGATCTTCCTTCTTGTCATCAGCCAGCTTTCTCTGAATGCCCAGGTCGCCATTAATACGGACGCCAGTCTGCCCGACCCCAGCGCGATGCTCGATGTCAAATCCACCACCAAAGGGATGCTCGTCCCGCGGGTGACGACAGCCCTGCGGACGGCCTTTCCTTCACCTGCCGATGGTCTCCTCGTCTATGATACCGACACAAAGGGTTTTTGGTATTATATGGGGGGGACAGGCTGGCAACAGATCCTCATCGTCGGCGGTACGAGCACCTTCGCGATCCCCTTTTCGGCTACGGTAAACTCCGCGTCCACGCTTTTCTCCCTGACCAACCCGGGCACCGGTATGGCGCTGTCGGGAAGCAGCACGGGAACCACGGGGATCTATGGCTCATCCGGCACCGTCAGCGGCGCCGGTCTCCTTGGCGATAACCTGAATGGAGGGGAAGCCGTTACCGGTCGCACAGCCAGCGTCGGCGGAACCCCTACGGGCGCCGTGGTTGGCCGGAATGACGGACCGGGTTATGGCGTCAGCGGGTTTATCGCCACCGATAATTCGGGCACGGGCATCGGGGTTCTCGGCCGCGTAGGCATCAGCGGGAGTACCGGGGTTGCCGGTCATTTCGAGAACCTGAATGCGTCCAATGCAAAAACAGCGCTCGAAGCCGTTACCAATGGTACGGGCAATGGCGCAACCATCGTCAACTCCAACTCCGCCAACACCGCCAATGCCCTTAACGTCACTACCAATACCCAGGGGGTCATCGCCGATCACAGCACGGGCAATGCGGGCAATTTCCTTAACAACAACACCAGTGGTGTCGGTGCCGGGGTTCGCGGCGAAGTGAACTCCATCTTTGGCAACAACGGGACGGCGGGCGTCTATGGTACGGCCAGCGGCACGGGCGGCTATGGCGGATACTTCGAACACAGCAACGCCACCGGGTTCGGTATCGCCCTGCAAGCCATCACGGCAGGACTGGGCGTCTGCGCCCAGTTTACCACCAATAACACCGGCAATGCCCAGACTACCCTGGCCAGCACGACCAGCGGCACCGGCAGCGCGGGAAATTTCAGCAATACCAATTCCGCCAATACTTCCAATACCCTGTTGGTAACGACCAATGGACCGGGGGTCATCGCGGATCACTCGCAGGGCAACGCCGGCAACTTCTTTAACAACAACACCAGTGGTGTCGGCGCCGGGGTTCGCGGGGAAGTAAACTCCATCTTTGGTAACAACGGGACGGCTGGCGTCTACGGTACGGCCAGCGGCACGGGCGGCTATGGCGGCTATTTCGAGCACAGCAACGCCACCGGGTTCGGCATCGCCCTGCAAGCCATCACGGCGGGACTGGGCGTCTGCGCCCAGTTCACCACCAACAGCGCAAGCAACGCCCAGGCTACCCTGGCCAGCACGACCAGCGGCACGGGCAGCGCAGGGACTTTCAGCAACACCAATAATACCAATACATCCAACATCCTGAATGTAACGACCAATGGACCGGGGGTCATCGCGGATCATTCGCAGGGCAACGCCGGCAACTTCTTTAACAACAACACCAATGGTGTCGGCGCCGGGGTTCGCGGGGAAGTGAACTCCATCTTCGGTAACAACGGGACGGCTGGCGTCTATGGCGTCGCCTCGGGCACCGGCGGCTATGCAGGTTATTTTGACCATACAGGGACGACGGGTTTTGGGATAGCGGTACAGGTCGTCAACCATGGTCTTGGCACGGGCATCGTAGTTGACCATGAAGGCACATCCGGAGATCTGGCCATCTTCCAGACGGGTGGCGTCAACAAAGCCCGGATAAGCCGCACGGGCAGAGGATTTTTCGACGGCGGCACCCAGAACAACGGGGCGGATCTGGCAGAAGCCTTTGACGTCGAAGGCAACACGGCCGATTATGAACCGGGAGATGTACTGCTGATCTCCACCACTACCGACCGAACCGTGGTCCGGTCAACTGAAGCCTATTCCTCGCTGGTAGCCGGGGTCTATGCAACAAAACCGGGAGTATTGCTGACAGATATCCCGGCGGACGGCGACCTCACCGGTAAAGTACCCATGGGGGTCGTAGGGGTCATCCCAACAAAAGTATGCGATGAAGGCGGACCGATAAAACGCGGAGATCTCCTGGTCACCAGCAGCCGGCCGGGTTATGCGATGCGCGCCGACCTAAACAAATTAAAACCCGGCCAGGCCATCGGCAAGGCGGTACAGCCATTCGCCGGGAACACGGGTAAGATCAATGTATTAGTAAACGTTAAATAGATAGCGATATGAAAAAGATATTTTTTCCCAGCCTGTTATTTTGTATGACGACCACCCTGCTAAAGGCACAGGCCCCCCCGCAGCGAACGACAGATCCCTCTCCCGCACATCCGGCAGCGGTCGCATCCCTCCCGATGAAGAGCGGCGGCGGCACCACCATCAAGCCAACGGTACAAATGGCGCCGTTGCGGAATGCCGATGGCGGTGGTGCCGGCAAGGGTACACAGGGACAGGGCTTCCCTCATCCTGCCTTGAACCAGGCTAATGCAGCAAATGCCAGGACGCTCGCCCCATCGGAATTGGCCGTGCGCCGGGATTCACTCCAAAAACACTAGCTTGCACGCCATTTGTGCAGGCTATGAATAAGAAAAAGACGTTTCGCTGGATCAAGGTCGCGCTCCTTTTTTATGGGATAATCGGCATCGCCTTCTACTATGGACAGGATCATCTGCTGTTTCACCCGGTAGTGGTGGAGCGCAAGACTCCCTATGCTTTTAGTCGGCCGTTTACCGAGCTGAACCTGAACTATGACGCGGCCACGAACCTCAACGTCGTCCAATTCCGGGCCATAGACCGGCCGGCAGATAGCCCCGCCAGGGGCGTATTCCTTTATTTTCACAACGGCAAGGGAAATATCCTGCTGGATACCGCTGGTGCCGGCGATGTCACGAAAGAGGGGTATGAAGTATGGATGCTGGACTATCCCGGTTTTGGCAAGAGCACCGGCAGCCGAAGAGAGATCGATCTGTATGCGTATGCCCTGGTTTTATATAAATTGGCGCGCAGCCGGTGGAAGCCTTCACAGATCAGCATCGGCGGGGAGGGGATAGGGGCGGCCATCGCGACGCAGTTGGCCTCCGTAAGAGATTGCCAGCACCTTTTTCTGAGGGATGCCGATTATAGCCTGACGGCGGCCTGGCGGAAATACCTCTTTCTTTACCCGGTGGGAACGCTCCTGCATTATCACTTCCCCACTTATCAATACCTGCCGGCAGTGACGGCGCCGGTGACGATCGTCCACGGCGACAACGCCCTTAAGCCCCTGCTAAAGCCGGGTGACACCTTTATCCCCTGATAAAAGGCCGCATCCTTTCAAGGCGTTGCGGCGGGATAAAATAATCGTTCTGGGAGGGGATCGGCCCCTCGGCATACACGTCCAGCAGGGTCAGCATCCCGCCTTCGAGCACATACGCCTGGTAACCGAAGGGCTGCAACAACTCGAAAAGCTGGATCCGCTGTTCCCGTTGGAAAAGCTCACAAAGAAGGACAGGATGATGTTTGCCAATGGTTTTTGTCATGGAGGCGAAGACCCGGTACTCGAGCCCTTCGACATCACATTTGACATAATCCAGTCGCGGCAGTTGGCTAAAAAGGCGATCACCGGATTCGTTGCGGACCCTTTCCGACTCATTGAAGGCAAGGTGGGGGTTGGCCTCTACCACCCGGGCATAAGCGAAGTGTTTGGTCGCGCCGGTGTCGGGGATGCCCATTTGTACGAATTCGCCTTCCCCGCCGAGGGCTACCTGGTAAAGGGTGACATTCCCCGCTTTTTTTTGTTGCAACAGCCGCTGCAGGGTATGATGAAAAGGACTCATCGGCTCGATGGCAAAGACCTTGCCGCTGTCACCTACCAGCCGGCTGAGAGGCAGGGTAAAATAGCCGAGGTGGGCGCCGATATCCACACAATAGTCCCCTTTTTGGATAAACTTTGCAAGGAAATAGACATCCGCATACTCCTTCCCCAACAGCCCGGCGCTATACAGCCGCTGAAAACTGGTGGACAGGAAGGACAGGTATTTTTTCTCGCCTAAGACCTTGAGCAATATCTTTTTGATAGCCATAGCGCCTGCAAATTACACCATCAGATAGGAATAACATTATGATTCTTGTTCAGCCGGACCTTTTCGGGGACGGAGGCGAGGATCTCCTGGTGAAGGGCCTGGACAAGCCGCTGTTTCACAAAATCACGATGTACGACAAGACTCACTTCCCGCATTGGCGCCGGCCTTTTGAAATGACGGACCAGCTGCTGTTGCTTACCGGTGAGGTCCAGCGCAGCCAGCTCGGGCAGAATGGTGATGCCGTCGTTGAGCTCGACCATCCGGCGAAGGGTCTCCAGGCTGCCGGCCTCGTAGTCGAAATGACTTCCCTCCTTGCTTGCCTTTCTCAATTCACAGAGACGGACGATCTGGCTGCGGAAACAATGGCCTTCCTCCAGCAGCCAAAGCTTGTTGGGATCGATGTCCTGGGCAAGCATATAGGTCTTTTTATAGGCAGCGTTCTTCCGGGAGACATAGACCAGCAGCTCCTCATAAAAGAGCACCTGTTCCCGGATACCGTTCTCCTGGAGAGGGGTCACAAGAATACCCACATCGATGCGGCCCTCCCGGAGACGGGCAACGACCAATTCGGTGGTCAATTCGTTGACGATAAGTTTGATCTGGGGATACTTCGCGGTAAAATTCTGGACGAACAACGGTAGGAGGTAAGGAGCCAGGGTCGGGATGATGCCGATGCGGAGTTCGCCGGTAAGGACGCCCTTCTTCTCCTGTACGATCTCACCGATAAGGTGCTTTTCTCCCAGGATCTTCCGGGCCTGCTCGATGATCTCTCTGCCGGCCTCGGTGGGAATGACGGGTTGTTTGCTCCTGTCGAAGATCTTGAGCCCCAATTCTTCTTCCAGTTTCTGCACCTGCATGCTCAGCGTAGGCTGGGTGACGAAACAATGACCCGCGGCGGTGGCAAAGTGACGATACGTATCCACGGCGACGATATATTCCAATTGCACAAAGGTCATACGCTGATGATTGGGCCGGGCCCTGGCCCGGCCGGCAAAGATATAGATTATCTCTATGTAAAGGCAAGATCAAATCGATCCTGTCAATCCCCCCAGGGGACATCTTTTTTTCATGGAGGCTGTTAACGATTAAATAACGACCTTTATTCTATGGAGTTACGTGCTTTTTTTAAATCTTGCACTCCTAAATTCAAAATGGAAAACCATGTATAAAAAAACGCTTTTGTTTCTTTCCTTATGTTTTCTGGCCGGCTACCTGCAGGCACAAACGCCTTCCGGCCAAACCCGCAGGATCGACACCGTTGCCGTCGCCATCCTCGACAGGATGAGCGCGATGATCGGCGATCTTGGTTCCTGCAGCTTTACGGTCAAGTCCAATTATGATGTCAGCAGCAAGGAATTGGGATTGATAAAACACTCCGATGAAGACCAATTGTTCCTCCACGGCCCCAACAAAATGTTGCTTAAATCCGAAGGCGACAGGGGCAGCAGGGATTTCTATTTCGACGGCAGGAAGTTGAGCTATTATTCGCTTGACAAGAACCAGTATGGGCAGATCGAGGCCAGCATGTCGCTGGTGGAGATGATCGATACCGTCAACAAATTGTATGGCATCGACTTCCCCGCAGCCGATTTCCTCTATCCTACTTTCGTGGATGATATCCTCGCCGAGTCAAAAGAGTTGGTTTATCTTGGGTTGACAAAAGTGGATGGGAAGGAATGTTATCACATCGCCGGCAAGGGGCAGGACAAGACCTTTCAGTTCTGGATCTCCGACGATGCCTTTAGCCTTCCATTGAAAATGGTGATCGTCTACACCAGCAAAGAAATGAATCCCCAGTATGAGGCGGTTCTCACCGACTGGCAGGTAAATCCGAATCTGCCGGATGCGCTTTTCGAATTTGCCGTCCCGCATAAGGCCAAGCGCGTCCGCCTGATGCCATTATCCCATAAAAAATAATTTAACTTACCTAATACACAGTTATGCAAACCGCTTTTAAATATAATTCCATCCTCACGGTCCTGATAGCGACACTGGCGGTTGCCGGCAGTCCAAAAGAAGGCATGGCCCAGCGATTCAATCATGGCGGCGGAGGAGGAGGAGGACGGCCCGCAGCCGCTGCACCGGCACGACCGGCGTTCCAACAACCCGCACGGCAGGAAGCCCGTCCGGCAGCCCAGCCTGTCCGCCAGGAAGCGCGGCCCGAAGTGAGGCCAGGAGCGCAACCCGAAGAACGACCCACGATCAACGGCGGCGGCCGCAACATCGGCAATCATGATTACAACCGTCCCGTCAACGTGCATGAAACGGTCAATGTCCATGAGACCGTAAACGTCCATGATCATGTGAACGTCTATCATACCGGAGGCTACCGCGGCATCCACCCCTACTACTACCATCCATACCGGCCTTATTACTGGGGGCCACACTGGCATCCGCTGGGCTTTTTCCTGACAGCGCTGGCGGCCGACGCCATTTTCCTCAATTTCAACAACCAGCGTTACTATTACGACGATGGCGTCTACTATCAACCGGCCAACGGCGGGTATTCCGTTGTTCCCGCCCCCATCGGCGCACTCGTCGCCGCGCTGCCGCCGGGATATGAGACCACGATGGTTGGCAACGATACCTTCTTCTATTTCGGGGGTGCTTTTTATGTCAATACCGGCCAGGGCTACCAGGTAGTAGCGGCACCGGCCGGCGCCGTCATTACCCAATTACCTGTCGGGGCCGTAGAGCAACAGATCAACGGGGATACCCTGTTGGTGTATAACAATACCTACTATGCGCCCATCTCGCAGGACGGACAGGATGCCTATGAAGTAGTGAATCCATAAGATTTTTCATTCCCGGAGAAGGACCTGTTCAGGACCGACTTCCAACCGATATGTGGCGCCTACTTTGAGCGCCACATTTTCTTTTCCATGACTGACGGGAAACCCGAAGCCGACCGGGCAGGTCGTATCGTCGATGACCCCACGAACGATCTCTTCCGCCGTTGCGCCGAAAGGCCGGGTGGTGTCTTTTAGTTCCGTGAAGCCGCCGATGAGGAGGCCGGAAAGACCACGCAGCTTGCCACTGCGGCGCAGTTGGAGCAGCATCCTGTCGATATTGTAGAGGTACTCCCCGACATCTTCCAGGAAGAGGATGCACCCCTGCATATCGGGTTCGGAGGCGCTGCCGACCAGGTGAGCCAGAAGGGCGAGGTTGCCGCCGATGAGCCGGCCAGTGGCCATTCCGGGGCGGTTGTAACGATGTGCGGGAGTCGCGTAGGCCGGACTTTCGCCTGCAAGTACCCGCCGTAAGGAGTCCACGCCGGGACCCGTCGCACCGCCATCATTAAATGCGCCCGCCATGGGGGCATGGAGCGTCGTTATCCCGAAATTGGTAAAGATATGCGCATGCAGGACGGTGATGTCGCTAAACCCGATGATCCATTTCGGCGCTTTGACGAAGCGGGAAAAATCGATCCGGTCGATGATCCGGCTAAGCCCATATCCCCCGCGGCCGCAGAGAATAGCCTTTACGTCGGGGGCGTCGAGCATTTGCTGAAAGTCGGCAAGCCGTTCTTCGTCGGTCCCGGAGAAATACGTCTCCGATGCACCGCCCAGGGTGGCGCCGACGCGGACCCGATAGCCCCAGGATTGCAGGGTATCGATGCAAGTCTGCGCTTTTTCGAAGGGCATATAGCCTGCCGGGCAGACGATAGCAATGGTATCGCCGGGTCGGAGAAAGGGAGGGAGGATGTGCATGTTTGGTTGTTATGAGGCGGATAGGACCGGGGCTGCAACGGACATATCCGTCAGGGTCACCTGTCCTTCCTGAACGTCGAGCAAATGGGTCACCCCGTATTTCAGTGCAAAGTTTTCTTTTTGATGACCCACCGGGAAATCAAAACATACCGGGTAGTTATAGGACCTGACCCTGTCGGTGACAATGTCGACTACCGTTCGGCCAAATTCATCTCCGGGGTCGTCGGGTTTTACTTTAAAGCCGCCTACGACAAGCCCGGCCAGGCGATCCAGTTTCCCGGTGCGCTGCAGGTGCCAGAACATCCGGTCGATGCTATACAGGTATTCGCCGGTGTCCTCCACGAAGAGGAGCTTACCTGCCGTGTCGATGTCCGATCGGGTGCCGGCCAGGGTCTCGATGGTCTTTAGATTTCCACCTATCAGCGCGCCTTCTGCATGACCGGTGCGGTTGCGCGTGTTGGGAAGGGCTTTATAGCCCATTCTCTCTCCGCTGAGGGCCTGGCGGATAGAAAGGATGGATTCCGCCTGCCCTGGTTCCGCCTTTGACCAGTCATCCGGGAAGCTATTGCACATTTTGGAATGGATGGAAGCCAGGTTGCCGTTGGTATGAATATGGCAAAGGATAACGGTGATATCGCTGAACCCGATGATCCATTTTGGATGTTGCATCAGCGGCGAGAAGTCCAATTGGTCGATAATATGAACCGCGCCATAGCCGCCACGGGCGCAAAGGATAGCGCTCAATCCGGGGTCGTTGATCATCTGCTGGAGATCCGCTGCTCTTTCCGCGTCGGTGCCGCCAAAGATGGAGTCTTTCTTTCCCACGGTGTCGCCGGCTTTGATCCGGAAACCCCAGCTCTCGATCAATTGCGTAGCAGGCAGGATCTCCTTTGCAGTGATATTGCCGGCAGGACAGGTGATCCCGATGCTGTCACCCGGCCGGAGATAGGGTGGGATGATCAGCGGTCCGGCGCTTTTAGGGGGCACGGAATTGGCGGATAAGGGCCTTGCAAGTACGGCTGCCGGGATGAGGGAACCTGCTGCGCCCATTGTCAACACGGAGGATAGAAAGTTTTTTCGGTTCATCTTTGCAATTAAGTTAATATTGTCGCGCAGTCACGGCTGCGGCTTAAAATTACTATTTTTAAAATATGCGTGGTTTCTGGGCAATCCTGTTGCTGTTATCAGGATATGGATGGGAAGTGAAGGCGCAGGATCTCACCGGGCAGTGGACGGGTACCGCCACCGACAACGCGTCACAGCGGAAGCAAAAGCTCGTCCTGTCCATCAACGAAGGCGATTCGGCCTTTGGCGGGGTGCTGCACTGGTACTCTCCCGAAACGCAAACGATCCGGCATATTATTGTAAGCGGGCGTTTTTATGGCAGGGACTCCATCCTCACCATCCGGGAAGATAGTACCATGAATATTGAAGAAGGCCGGGCAGGTGGCCCACCCGGTGGCTTTTATATCCTCTTTTACCGGCGCACCGCCGGACGGCGCGATCAGTTGGAAGGACACTGGCGGGCAGCAGGGGGATGGACAGGCTCTGCGGACGAATTGACCATCCGCCTGGAGAAAAAAGCCCCGGCATTCATCCCGTTGCCGGTGATAAAACCGCCAAAAAAGGACTCCGCCGATAATAAAAAGCTACAGGCGCTGTTGGGACGGGAGTCTCCCGTCGCGGCTACCATCCCGGTACTGGGTACCGACACCATCCGGATCGAGCTGTATGACAACGGCGAGATCGATGGGGATTCGGTCAGCCTCTTTTTTAATAATGTCCTGTTGCTGCAGCATCTCAAACTTTTGGCCGAACCAAAAGTGCTGCTGGTGCCCATCGATAAGAATTTTGCAGTGAACCGGCTCGTGCTGTTTGCCGAAAACCTGGGCCGGCTGCCGCCAAATACCGCGCTGATGGAGGTGACGGTGCACGGGAAGACCTATAATTTGTTCCTTTCAACAGACTACAAGAAGAATGCTTCGGTGGAATTCCAGCTACAGGAGTGACGTAAGATGCGTAAATTTGCGTCCCAAAGGCTGCCTTCGGCGGCCCCAATTCATATTATGACGACGCAACCAAAAAGATACCTGATCACGGCGGCCCTGCCTTATGCCAACGGACTAAAACACATCGGGCACCTGGCGGGGGCTTACCTTCCGGCGGACATTTATGTCAGATACCTGCGCGCGCAGAAGCGCGATGTGGCTTTCATATGCGGCAGTGACGAACACGGAACGGCTATCCCCATCCAGGCGATGAAAGAAGGGACGACCCCGAGGGCCATCATCGACAAATACCATGAGCTGATCAAACAGAACTTTGCCGACCTCGGCATTTCTTTCGATATCTATCACCGGACCAGCGAACCCATCCACCACGAGACCGCGCAGGAATTCTTTACTTATCTCAACAGCCGGGGAGAGCTCATCGTACAGGAGAGCGAACAATACTATGACGAAGAGGCAAAAACCTTTTTGGCGGACAGGTTTATCGTTGGTACCTGCCCGGTATGTGGCAACACAAGAGCGTATGGCGACCAGTGCGAGAATTGCGGCACGTCACTAAGCCCCGAGATGCTGATCGACCCGCATAGTACGCTAAGCGGCAAACCACCGGTGAAAAAGAGCACGAGCCACTGGTATCTACCCTTGAACAAACACGAGGATTTTCTCCGGGAATGGATCCTGACCGAACATAAAGATGACTGGCGGACCAATGTCGTTGGCCAGTGCAAAAGCTGGATCGACGGCGGACTACAACCCAGGGCCGTTACCCGCGACCTGGACTGGGGGATCAAGGTCCCTTTACCGGAGGCAGAAGGAAAGGTCTTGTATGTCTGGTTCGATGCCCCCATCGGCTATATCAGCGCTACCCGTCAATGGTCCATCGACACCGGCAGGGACTGGAAGCCCTACTGGTATGACAAGGACACGAAGCTGGTCCATTTCATCGGCAAGGACAATATCGTCTTCCATTGCATCATCTTCCCGGTCATGTTGCGTCTGCATGGAAATATCCTTCCGGATAATGTCCCTGCCAACGAGTTTATGAACCTGGAGGGGGACAAGATGAGCACCAGCCGCAACTGGAAGCTGGAAATGCAGGATTACATCGACGATTTTATAAAAAAAGACAACGGTGGTCCCCGCTTCGCGGATGTCCTGCGGTATTACCTGACGACCATTTCACCGGAGACCAAGGACAGCGAGTTCACCTGGAAGGGTTTTCAATACGCGAACAATAGTGAGCTTGTCTCTAAATTCGGCAATTTCATCAACCGGACCTTTGTCCTGATGCATAAATTATGTAACGGCAAAGTTCCCCCGCTGCATGCCGGTGCGGTCGATGATATTGATCGCGAGATGATGGCCGCCATCGGCACGACAAAGAAAAAGGTGGAGGACTTGCTGGAAACCTACCGCTTCCGGGATGCCCAGTTCGAAGTGATCATGCTGTCGGATCTTGCCAATAAGTACATGCAGAAGAAAGAGCCCTGGATCGTAGCCCGCAGCCTCGCGGAAACCCCGGGCAACCAGCAACTGATCGACAACTGCCTCCACGTATGCCTGCAGGTGACGGCGAATCTTGCCATTCTCATAAACCCCTTCCTGCCGGTGACGGCCAGGAAAATGTTGCATATGATGAAGGTGGTGGAAAAGATGCTGGACTGGGAGAATGCCGGGAAGCTCAACCTGCTAAGCGTCGGGTATAGCCTGCGGGCGCCGGAGCTGTTGTTCCGGCCGGTAGAGGACGAGGAAGTGAAGACGCAGATCGAAAAACTCCAGGCTGCAGCGGCGGCAAAAGTAGCGGCGGATGCCGCGCCGGTAAAACCGGCAGTGGCAGCTCCAAAAGAGGCACCGCCGGTAAAATCCACCATCGTGTATGACGATTTCGCGAAACTCGACCTCCGGGTGGGAACGATCCTCAACGCGGAAAAGGTGGAAAAAGCCGACAAGCTGCTAAAATTGACCGTCGACCTGGGTAGCGAGCACCGGACCATCGTCTCGGGTATCGCGGCACACTTCCGGCCAGAGGAGATCGTCGGCCGGCAGGTAGTCGTGGTAGCCAATCTTGCCCCGCGGAAGATGCGGGGTATCGAAAGCAACGGGATGATCCTGATGGCAGAGGATGCCACCGGCCGCCTGCACTTCATCAACCCGGAAGATAAAATAGCCCCTGGTTCGGGTGTAAGTTGAGCCGGGGATGGATTCCTGCCTTGAAAGGACAAAAGGGAAATCCCGGGAAGCCGTTTTCCCGTATGTAAGGGATCATTACTTACATGCAACGGCGTACAAAATACGGCATCTTTCTACTGCTCTTTCTCATTGCGGGCCTGTCCATATACGGTCTTCTCCATCAATTCTATGGTTCCGGCAAAACACTCACGCCGGCGGATGCCCATGTCACGGCGCGGGAACTCATCGCCTCTTTCAATCGGAATGAAGGACTCACCGACAGCCTTTATCTCTATAAAGTAGTCTCCATCACCGGGATCCTCCGGGAGTTGGTAGACAATGGCCCCGGGGATTATATCCTTCGGCTGGCCGGCGACGGGGATAGCGGGTCGGTTGTGGATTGTCACCTCGATAGCCTTTATAATCGCGACGAACTTCCCCTCCGTGTCGGCGATAGTATTACCATCCGGGGTACCTGCGCCGGGCGATGGCTCAATATCACCCTTGTACAATGTATAATAGAAAAATAGTTATTGTAGTACACTAACTACACCCCATCTAAGTGCAAGCGATTATATCATTGAATCCGAATACTTACCTCCGTCTATTCTCGTTACATTAGTGCTAACTTCCCTGTGCGTATGCCTCTGCCTAGTCTGTCCCCAGTGAAAAGCCTTATTTCGATTGCCCGGAACATTGTAATAAAAGCATTGCTAAAATCCTAATATCAGCTTTTACACAAACCAAATTGTGCTATGAAACAAACCCTTCAATACAGGATCCTGCCGTATAATCGCTACAATTCCTTCTACCAGGAAAGAGAGAGTTTTTACCGTAGCTTTATCAACCAGTATTACCTCGATTTCGCCCACCAGGTATTATCCCAGGAACATCACGATCCATATTTGACCAAGACGCTCATCGCGCCGCATGATATCCAGTTCGGGGCTACTCCCCGTCGGGTCATCTGGAAGATAGGCATGCCGTCTTTCCAGGTAAAGGACATCAACGATTTCAAGGATCATAAGATCCTTTTCTACAGGACAAAGCTGCTGCGCCAAAAAGTACTGATCCAGTTCCACTTTATCAATAGCTTCTTCTATTATTCTCAACTTTCCTTCCTTTCCTTTACGGAAAAGACGAATAACATCCTGTTCAATTCCATCAAGGGAAAATACGAATGCCCAAGCACGTTGGAAGAACAGGACCGGCTCGTCATGACGGATATCTGCGCCAACAAACTGATCATCGAAAAAGGAGTTTACCTTACGGTCAGCTATATTACCGGTGACAGTTACCCCCGTCAGTTGATGCAGCAACAGATCAAACAAAAGCACGAACTGGTTAACCGGGCCGACAACTACGAGATCGACCGGCTCAGTAAGATCCTCTAGGAATTCTTATTATTTTCAATAATTATAGGCCGCGAAAACCTTCGCGGCCTATTCTTTTTTTTCCTAACTTCGACGTGGATAGTTGTTTAACTAACTAATTTAACCATATGAACCGTATCATCAAAAAAGTGGCCGTTTTGGGTAGTGGCGTCATGGGTTCGCGAATCGCTTGTCATTTTGCCGGCATCGGGGTCCAGGTCTTGTTGCTGGATATCGCACCGGCTGAGCTGACTCCCGCGGAGTCGGCAAAAAAACTGCCCCTGGAACATCCCGCCGTCCGCAACCGCATCGTGAACGAGGCGCTGGCCGCCGCTCTCAAGTCCAATCCATCGCCGGTATATACAAAAGAGGTGGCCACAAGGATCAGGACAGGGAATTTTACGGACAATATGAAGGACATTGCCGGCTACGACTGGATCATAGAAGTGGTGGTCGAGCGGCTGGATATAAAGCAGCAGGTGTTTGCGGAAGTAGAGAAATACCGGCAGCCGGGCACGCTGATCACCTCCAACACTTCGGGCATCCCCATCCACCTCATGGCGGAAGGCAGAAGCGAAGATTTCAAAAAACATTTCTGCGGAACACACTTTTTCAATCCCCCCCGTTACCTGCGGCTGCTGGAGATCATCCCTACCCCGTCGACGGATCCGGCAGTGACCCAATTCCTGTTGCATTACGGCGACCTCTACCTGGGCAAGA
>Ga0206888_1045_pt1 | contig 36693 bp, 21 predicted proteins | sample Alteio_BWOrgHeat_90_FD_153258 | JGI IMG/M metagenome (GOLD analysis project Ga0206888, IMG submission 153258) | Enriched cells from forest soil in Barre Woods Harvard Forest LTER site, Petersham, Massachusetts, United States - Alteio_BWOrgHeat_Nextera4 ... | reverse complement strand
GTCTCTCATTTATTGACGATTGGTTTTAATGTGGATGAAAAACGTCAAGATCCAGGGACTTATGATTTATTATCCTCTGAAGCGCGATTAGGAATTTTTGTTGGAATTGCAGAAGGACAATTATTTCAAGAAAGTTGGTTTTCATTGGGACGATTATTATCTGCAAGCGGAAAAGAGCCAGTACTCATGTCTTGGAGTGGCTCTATGTTTGAATATTTGATGCCATTACTTGTGATGCCGACCTATCCTTTCACTTTACTCGATCAAACCTATAAAGCGGCTGTCAGACGACAAATTCGATATGCAAAAGAACAAGGTGTACCTTGGGGAATATCTGAATCCGGATTTAACATGGTGGATTCACAATCCAATTATTTATATCGCGCTTTTGGTGTACCGGGATTGGGTCTCAAGCGTGGTCTTGAAGATGATCTCGTCATTGCGCCTTACGCAAGTGCAATGGCTTTAATGATAGACCCTCTGGCTGCTTGTTTAAATCTACAACGGTTAGAAAAAGAAGGATTCGTAGGACAATTTGGCTTTTATGAAGCCATTGATTATACGCAGAGACGATTAATTGGTAAGAAAAAAAGAAAAATTGTGAAATCATTTATGTCTCATCATCAAGGAATGACTTTATTATCAATTTCATATTTTTTGAATAATCAGCCGATGCAACGGCGTTTCATGGCGGATCCAATCTTTCAATCTACTTTATTATTACTACAAGAACGTATCCCAAAACCCGCTAATTATTATTTTAAAATGCCAGAGCCCGTTCAGCACACGATTGCAACGGAACCGGGAACTTCTATTCGTGTTTATCACACGCCCAATACTTCTTCTCCACAAGTTCAACTGCTGTCGAACGGGCGTTATCATGTCGTGATCACACAAGCAGGAGGAGGTTATAGCCGTTGGAAAGATTTGATGTTAACGCGCTGGCGTGAAGATAGCACGCGTGATAATTGGGGAATATTTTCATTTTTACGCGATGTAGAGACCGGTGTGTTTTGTTCTACACAATATCAACCATGCATTAAAAATCTTGAAAATTTTAGAGCCGTCTTAACGGAAGGCCATGCAGAAATGAGCTTCGGTTATAATAAATTTGACATCAATACCGAAATTGTTGTTTCTCCAGAAGAGGATATCGAATTACGTCGTGTGAGAATTCATAATCGATCTAAGTCAAAAAGACAAATTGATTTTACCACCTATTTTGAAATTGTCATGGCGCCGCTTGGCACAGATCTTTCACAACCTGCTTTTAGTAATTTATTTGTTGAAACGGAAATTCAAGAAGATATGCACGCGATTTTAGCAAAACGTCGTTCTGCGGATGAGAGTCTTGCGACACCACATTTATTTCACATTCTCAATGTCCACACACAAAATTCATATGCGTTATCCTATGAAACAGATCGCGCACAGTTTGTTGGTCGAGATCACACCTTAGTCGCACCACTTGCGATGCAAAAGAAAGATAAATTATCGAATACTTTCGGTTCCGTATTAGATCCCATTGCAGCGATTCGTTGTCAAATGACGCTTGATCCAGATGAGTTAGTGATATTTGATGTGGTTCTTGGCATTACTGACAGTCGAGAAAATACTTTAACATTAGTGCATAAATATCAAGATCGTCGCTTTGCGAATCGTCTTTTTGGTTTAGCTTGGACACACAGCCAAATATTAGTGCATCAGCTCAATATGAGTAACGCCGATGCTGAACTTTATCAGCGCCTCGCAAGTTATATTATTTATTGCAATCAAGCGAAACGTGCAGAGCCGTCCGTTATTGAAAATAATCGTCAAGGACAGTCTGGATTATGGGGATACTCTATTTCAGGTGATTTACCGATTGTTTTATTAAAGATAGCGGATAGTGAAAATATCCAATTAGTCCGCCAATTAATTCAAGCACAAGCGTATTGGCGATTAAAAGGATTAGAAGTTGATGTCGTCATCTTAAATGAAGAACGCACATCCTATCAGCAATCCCTACAAGATCTCATTTTAAATTTAATTGCTCCCTATAAAGGCGCGACGGAAAATCATCCGAGTAAAGTTTATGTTTTAATTTCCGATCAAATTCCTGCGGAAAATCGCACTTTATTAGAAACCGTCGCCCGTGTCGTTCTTTCAGATCAATTTGGCACGATTAAAGAACAACTTCGCCATCGAAAAAGTGTTAAACGTTCTACTCCATTGTTAGAAATAAAAAAATCAAATATTTCTTACCCTCGCAAAAATTTGAACCTGCCAGAGGATTTGCAATTTTTTAATGGATTCGGCGGATTTTCAAAAGATGGGAGTGAATACATTATTCATGTAAAAGAAGGGATGACAACACCTGAACCGTGGGTAAATATTCTTGCGAATGCACAATTTGGCACTTTCATCACTGAAGCCGGTGCTGCAACTACTTGGTTTCAAAATTCACATGAATTCCGTTTGACACCTTTCGAAAATGATCCGTTGCAAGATTCAACTGGCGAAAAATTTTATATAAGGGATGAAGAAACAGGAATCGCATGGTCACCCACGATATTACCACGACGTGGCAGCGGGGATTATCAAATTCGTCATGGTTTTGGGTACAGTGTATTTGAACATATCGAAGAAGGTATTCGTACCGAATTGTGGGTTTATATTGCAAGTGATTCCTCAGTTAAATTTTCTAAATTAATCATTCATAATTTGTCAGGACGCGCACGTCAATTGTCTGCCATAGGATTTGTTTCATGGGTTTTAGGAAGCCTTCGCGATAATAATTTTATGTATGTTGTGACTGAATTAACGGATGAAAAAGCAATTCTTGCCAGAAATAATTATAATACGGATTTTGTAGGTCGAGTCGCTTTTTTTAATGCGACAACTGCAGAAAGAAATTTAATTAAACGAACCTTTACCTCTGACCGAAAAGAATTTATTGGACGAAATGGATCTTATGAAGAACCTGCCATATTAAAAAATCAATATCTCTCCAATAAAGTTGGCGCAGGATTAGATCCTTCAGCTGCTATTCAATTAACCTTTGATCTTCCAGATGGTCAATCACGAGAAATTATATTTACGCTAGGCGCAGACGTAGATAAATCACATGCTTTGGATTTAATTCAACGCTACAGCGATATGACGGTTGCAGAAGAAGTATTGCAAGAAACTAAAAAATTCTGGGATGAAAAACTGAATCGTGTACGTATTGATACGCCGGATGCTGCAACAAATGTAATTGCAAATGGTTGGTTGCTCTATCAAGTTTTATCAAGTCGATTGTGGGGACGCACAGGGTATTATCAATCCTCAGGTGCCTTTGGTTTTCGTGATCAATTACAAGATGTATTATCGCTTTTACATCACGCTCCGCATTTAACACGAGAGCATTTATTGTTGTGCGCGAATCATCAGTTCGAAGAAGGGGATGTTCAGCATTGGTGGCATCCTCCGATGAATCGCGGAGTACGTACACGTTGTTCTGATGATTATTTATGGCTCCCGTTTGCGCTTTGTCAATATATTGAGGCGACCGGCGACAAAGAATTGTTAAATCAAAAAGCGGCTTTTTTAAAGGGACGTGCATTGCGTCCGGATGAAGAATCCTATTACGAATTACCTGCCGTGACTGAAGACGCCTTTAGCCTTTATGAACATGCGAAACGTGCTATACAGCATGGATTAAGATTTGGCGTGCATGGATTGCCGTTGATGGGATCGGGTGATTGGAATGATGGCATGAATTTAGTAGGCATTCAGGGATTGGGTGAAAGTGTTTGGTTAGGGTTCTTTTTATATAGTGTGCTTACGCAATTTGAAAAAATCGCAAATCAAACTGGTGATAACGAATTTTCATCGATTTGTAAAAAAGAGGCGGACACATTACAACAAAATTTAGCGATGCATGCTTGGGATGGAAAATGGTTCCTTCGTGCTTATTTTGATGATGGAACGAAATTAGGATCGGCTTCCGATCGTGAATGTAAAATGGATTCCATTGTGCAAAGCTGGAGTGTTATTTCAGAAGGTGCATCACAAGATCTCGCAAAAGAAGCCATGTGTAGTCTGAAAGAATATTTAGTAGATTCAGATAATCAATTAATTAAACTGTTAGCGCCTCCTTTCGATACATTCAAACCCTGTCCCGGTTATATAGAAGCGTATGTTCCTGGTATTCGAGAAAATGGGGGTCAATATACTCATGCTGCCGCTTGGGTGATAATCGCTTTTGCTTTATTGAAAGAAAGTGAAACCGCATGGCAGCTTTTTAGAATGATTAATCCTGTCAATCACGGTCGATCTTTTGACGAAATTCATCGTTACAAAATTGAACCTTATGTCACAGCGGGTGATGTTTATAGTGTATTTCCACATGCAGGCCGTGGAGGTTGGAGTTGGTATACCGGTTCTGCGGGATGGATGTATCGGTTGATTATTGAAAAATTGTTAGGAATGGAATTATTGGAGGGTAAATATTTATCGTTCACTCCTTTATTTCCTAACGAGTGGAATGAATATTCTGTTTATTATCGTTTTGGTTCTTCTCACTACAAAATTTTATTTAAACGTGTTACCGAAAATAATTATATTATTGTTGATGGTAAGAAATTTGAAGAAAATCGCATTTTATTAGTGGATGATGGGCGGGAGCATTTAATAGAAGTGGTCTGTCATGCCAGCGAAAGCTGAATAGTATCCGATAAAAGATTCTGTCATTCCCGCGTAGGCGGGAATCCATTATGAATGGATCTCCGCCTGCGCGGAGATGACAGTATTTTATTAGTTTTTTTGGAAGGACAAATGTTTATGAAAAATTTTCAAATCGCAGCTTCCCTACTCGCGGCTAATTTTGCGTGTCTTGGTGACGACGTCAACAAAGTAATCGTAGCTGGTGCCAATGCACTGCATTTAGATGCAATGGATAATCATTTTGTTCGGAATCTCACGATAGGTCCTTTAATTTGTGAAGCATTAAGAAATTATGGGATTCAAGCTGAAATCAATGTGCACTTAATGACGAAACCCGTGGATAGTTTAATTATTGATTTTGCAAAAGCGAAAGCAAATAGCATTATTTTCCATCCCGAGGCTTCTTCACATGTGAGTAAAAGCATTGCCTTAATCCATGAGCAAGGTTGCAAAGCTGGTATTGCATTGAAACCGGAAACCTCGCTTTCATATTTAGATAAAATTATGAATGACATCGACACCATTATGGTCATGTCAGTAAATCCAGGATTTGGTGGACAAGCTTTTATTCCATCCTCCCTCGAAAAAATTAAACAAATTAGAGATATCATTGATAAATCCAATCGCGATATTGAGTTGATGGTGGACGGCGGTATTAAAGTTTCAAATATCGCATCTGTAGCCGTTGCTGGCGCTAATCATTTTGTTGTAGGAACGGGTATTTTTCATGAGTCTTCATATTCAGCTGCGCTTTCTGCGATGCGAAATGAGTTAGAAAAAAGTTAACACTAACTCATCATCGACTATGTCATGAATCTCACTAACGTCGTCCCGCGGCTTGTCCGCGGGATCCAGTGACAGCATCTATGCAGCTCTGGATCCCGCGGACAAGCCGCGGGACGACGGCTGTGCAGAGAACTGTGTAAAAACATGCTGGCATGACATAGTTAATGACGAATTTTCTTATTTCGCGATACCTACTTTTAATATCCATTCAACCGCGGCCAGAAGTGACTCAACAGTATGATCCGCCGGCGGATCGGGCGGAGGGTTTACGGGGTAATGCCTATTAATCCAAATGGTTTTACAACCTGCATTTTGACCTGCTTTAATATCGGACCCACGATCACCGATCATATAACTTAAAGACAAATCAATAAAATATTTTTTTGCGGCAGCTAATAACATGCCTGGCTTTGGCTTATAACAATCCGCGAATTCTGAATAACAAATAATAACATCATCCAATGGTAACTTGTGTCGCATTTTATTATAAATTGCATCGACATCTTCTTGCGTCATTAAACCTCGTTCAATATCGGGTTTATTCGTTACACAAATTAACAAAAAACCGGCTTTTTTTAATAACTCTAAAGCGGGTTTGACTTCATGAGGTATTTCTAATGCGGAAACATTTGTCGGGGCTTTTGGTTTTCCATCAATGACAATGGCTGTATTCAATACGCCATCGGCATCTAAAAAAACTGCCTTTTCTGACATAGATTAACCTTTCTTATCAATCATCGTTGCAGCAGCTTCATCCAGATACCAAGTTATTTTGCCATTTACATCCTGGAATAATTGCGCCGGGTAGCATACTGGATCATAAGGATCTTTTAATACAGCCTGCACCGCTTTTTCTTTATCCTGTCCCACGACCAAAAAAATAATCGCATCAGAATTTTTTAATGCCGTGGGCGTTAGCGTGATGCGATACATATTCAATTCAAAAACGAAGAGGGCCGCAACTAACGGATCATGTTCATGTGAAATAGTTTGATTCGCATAATATTTTACAATGTCACTACCAGGCATTAATGATGCAGTGTGCGCATTCTCTCCTAATCCAAGATAAACGACATCGAATAAGTGTTCATCAGAGTTCTTTCTAAATTCATTTAGTGTCTTTTCATATTCAAGGACAGATTCTTCTGGGTCCAAAAAATTTGTTGAAATGCGATAAATATTTTTTGGATTAATAGCGACTTTTGAAAATAAAAAAAGATTCGCCATGCAATAATTATTGTCGAGACTATCGGATGAAACATAACGTTCATCACAAAAGAAGAAAATAATATCTGGCCACGGAATATTTTTCATCGAAGCTAATATGGCGAAAAAAGCCTTCGGCGTATTCCCACCGGAAAGTGCAACAATAAACTTCCCTTTTTTCTTGATGTAATGATCAGCTCGATTTTTAAAATCATTTGCCGCTGCAAGAAAAAGTTCGTCTGAAGAATTAAAAATGTGAATGGTAGGATTTACAGTATCCATTTTCGCCCGTCCTTTTCTAATAAGGTATCGGCATCGTGTGGACCTTCACTTCCGGCTGCATAATTTGGAAAATCTCGTGGCGGTAATGAATTCCAAACATCTAGAAAGGGTTGCACAATGGCCCAACCTAATTCAACCATATCAGCTTGTTTAAAAAGTAAATGCTCTCCATTCATGCAATCATATAAAATCGTTTCATAACCGGTCGCAGGTTTAATACCAAAATAATCACTATATTTAAATTTCATTTCCACTTGATCCAAACGCAAAATAGGACCAGGTATTTTTGAATTAAAAACGATTGAAATTCCTTCATCCGGTTGAATATATATTTTTAAGAGATTGCGTTGGACATTTTGATTGAGTCCTGTAAATAAATGAGAAGGTCCCGATTTATATTGGATGATAATTTCAGTGGCGTACTGTGACATTCTTTTGCCAGTTCGAAGATAAAAAGGCACATGCAACCATCGCCAATTATCGATAAACAATCTTAATGCAGCGTAGGTTTCAACGAGAGATTCGGGAGAAACATTTTTTTCTGAACGATATCCCACAACTTTTTCTCCATTCACTTCGCCGGGACCATATTGACCGCGCACAGCATTTTGCAAAACGTCGTTCTGCTTCGTTAATTGTATTGCTTCTAACACTTTCATTTTTTCTGCATGAATTTCCTTCGCGGAAAATGATAAAGGAGGCTCCATCGTGATAAGACTTAACATTTGTAAGAGATGATTCGGGATCATATCGCGTAATGCACCTGTTTTTTCGTAATAGTTACCCCTTAATTCTACGCCTAAGGTTTCTGCAACGGTAATTTGCACTTGATTGATGTATAAACGATTCCAAATAGGTTCAAACATCCCATTTGAAAAGCGCAAAGTTAATAAATTCTGCACTGTTTCTTTACCTAAGAAGTGATCAATACGAAATATTTGATCTTCATTGAGGAAAGTCAATAATTGTTTATTCAATTGTTTTGCAGAGGCGAGATCATGTCCAAAAGGTTTTTCAATAACGACTCTTCTAAAATAATCATTTTTTTCTTTTAATAACGATGCGTTATTCAGTTCGGTCGCAACGGTTTCTACCCATTCCGGTGGAATGGCAAAATAAAATAAATAATTTTTGCTAGCAGCAGCATTCAGGACAAGTTTTTCAAGTTCATTTTTTAAATTAACATAAAGATTTGCATCAGAAAAATCACCAGATAGGTAATAAACATGATCGGCGAGCGCCAATCCAAATTTTTTCATTGCGGGATCTGCAATAAATTCGTTCACATTTTTTTTTAATTGTGTACGAAATGACTCCGTGGTGAAAGGCTCTATCGCAACGCCCACAATGCAAAAATTCTTGTCTAAAAGTCCATTACTGCCCAAATTACAGATTGATGGGTAAAGTAACCTTTTGGTTAAATCTCCGGTAATTCCGAAAATAACCAAAATGCAAGGATTTGCAGGTTTATTTTGCGAAGATATCTCAAAAGAGGAGCTCGTCTCATTGTTCATCTCATTATTCCCGATGATAGACGTAAGAATATTTTATCTTATTTCGAAATAATAATATAATGAACTTTAATTCCTAAACGTCGTCCCGCGATTTGATCGGCGTTGTTAGGTCATCCTGAACGAAGTGAAGGATCGGTTTACGTCCACATTTAGGTGTTGAATTAAACCGATCCTTCACTTCGTTCAGGATGACAAAGAGGGACGACGGGATTGCGAGCTTTCGATTCATTTAATCGAGATAACTACATGGACGCAAACATTAGTCCCCTCGCGGGAAAACTACCAATACCCTCCATGTTGATTGATGTACCGAGGCTCATCACCGCTTATTATTCCGAAATTCCTGATCCTTCCATCCTCGCTGAACGCGTGATATTTGGAACATCGGGTCATCGAGGTTCCTCACTGACTAAAACATTTAACGAATGGCATATTCTGGCGATTAGTGAGGCTATTTGTTTATTTCGTCAATATCAAAAAATCAATGGACCACTTTTTTTAGGAATGGATACCCATGCGCTTTCCGTTCCCGCCTTTGCCAGTGCATTGGAAGTATTGGCGGCCCACGACGTTGAAGTCATGATTGCTGAAAACGATGAATATACTCCAACACCTGTCATTTCTCATGCTATTTTGACCTACAATCGTAATCGTTCAACTGGACTCGCGGATGGCATTGTGATTACACCTTCCCACAATCCACCTCACGATGGCGGGTTTAAATATAACCCTCCTTCAGGCGGCCCTGCGGATAATGAAATAACCCAGTGGATAGAAGAAAAAGCAAATGCGATTTTAAAAAATAAATTAAAAAATATAAAACGTATTTCTTTTGAAAAAGCGAAAAATGCGAGCACGACACATCGACATGATTATTTACATCATTATGTGAATGATCTTGCGAATGTCATCGATATGAACGTGATTAAAAATTCTGGGATTAAAATTGGCGTCGATCCTCTCGGTGGTGCTGGTGTCAATTATTGGGAACCGATTGCAGAACGTTATCAACTTGATCTTACGATTCTGAATAAAACAATTGATCCTACTTTTTGTTTCGTGCCCGTTGATTGGGATGGCGAAATTCGAATGAATCCCGCGTCTCCTTATGCAATGACAACATTAATTGAAAAGCGTCATCTTTTCGATATCGCCTTCGCTTGTGATACGGATCATGATAGACACGGTATCGTATCGAAGAAAGCAGGTCTTTTACCTTCAAATCATTATTTATGCATTGCGATGGATTATCTTTTTAAGCATCGTTTGTCATGGTCAAAAAAAATGGGTGTTGGAAAAACAGTCGTGACAACGCAAATGATTGATAGACTCGCGAATAAATTGAATCGTAGCGTCGATGAAGTTCCGGTGGGATTTAAATGGTTTGTTCAAGGTCTTTTAGATGGCACATTAGGTTTTGGAGGTGAGCAAAGCGCAGGCGCGTCATTCAGTCGTATCGATGGCACTGTGTGGACGACGGATAAAGATGGCATGATTGCCGCTTTATTATCTGCTGAAATTACAGCTCATGAAAAAACTGACATTTCAACACTTTATGAAAATTTCGAGAGGGAATTTGGAAAAATGTATTTTCAACAACAAAACGCACAAGCGACTCTAGAACAAAGAGAAAAACTTAAGTCGCTTTCAGCGAGTCAAATTACTTTTACAAAATTAGCAGGTGATAACATTCACAAAATTTTGACAAAAGCACCCGGCAATAATGAAGCGATTGGTGGAATTAAAGTAATTAGCGATGAAGGTTGGTTTGTGGCACGTCCTTCAGGCACAGAAGCCATTTATGAAATTTGTGCGGAAAGTTTTCGTGATCAATCTCATTTAGAAAAGATTCTGAATGAAGCTGAAATTATCGTAAAAAAAGCATTAACTGATACGTCAACCAGCGGAGAATGACATGAACCAAAATGATATTGGAATAATAGGCCTTGGCGTAATGGGAAGAAATTTAGCGCTAAATATTCACGATCATGGTTTTTCTGTCAGTGGTTTTGATCTGGATCAAAGTAAGATTGAAAGCTTGCAACAAGAATCTAATTATGAAGTTTATGCGGCGACAAATTTAACGGATTTTATTCAATCCTTAAAAAAACCTCGTACGGTGATAGTGTTAGTGCCAGCTGGAAAAAGAGTGGATATTGTCATTGATGAATTAACCCCTCTTTTAGAAACAGGCGATGTGATTATTGATGCTGGAAATTCGCATTTTACCGATACAGATCGACGCGCGAGTGAACTTCAAAAAAAACAGATCGAATTTGTTGGCATGGGTGTTTCAGGAGGAGAAGAAGGCGCGAGGCATGGACCAAGTATGATGCCGGGAGGCGCAAAAAATGTTTATGATCGGTTGCGTCCACTTTTAGAAGCCATTTCTGCAAAGGTGAATAAAGATCCCTGTGTCACTTACATCGGACCTGGTTCTTCAGGTCATTATGTGAAAATGGTACATAATGGAATTGAATACGGCATTATGCAATTAATAGCAGAAACTTATGATTTAATGAAACGTGGTCTAGGATTGTCGAATGCTGAATTAAGTGAAATTTATGCAGCATGGAATAATTCAGAATTAAATAGTTATTTAATTGATATTACTTCTCATATATTGAATAAAAAAGATGATAAAACGCATGATGAATTAATCGATAAAATTAAACCGGTCGCAGAGCAAAATGGAACAGGCATGTGGACCTCTGAAAGTGCACTTCTGCTTCAAGTGCCGGTTCCGACCATTGATGCGGCAGTCAATATGCGAGATTTATCGAATTTTATTAGCGATCGCGAAACGGCGAGTCAATTATACGTACGTAAAGTGAAGCCTTTATGTATTGAACATTCTTTATTTTTGACGCAATTAAAAAATGCTTTATATACCGGAATGTTAATAACGTATGCGGAAGGTTTCGCATTATTGTCTGTCGCTTCACAAAAATATCAATATCAACTTAATCTTGAAGCGATTGCTCGCATTTGGCGAGGCGGTTGTATTATTCGTTCTAGTTTATTGGAAGACATTCGCGAAGCTTATCGAAAAAATGCAAAGCTCTCAAATTTATTATGTGACGCTACTATCACAAATAAAATTATTCATCATCAAGAATCATTACGTCAGGTGGTGAGTCATGCCAGTCATCTTGGTATTCCAGCGCCTGCCTTTATGTCTTCTATCAGTTATTTAGATGCGTTAAGAAGCACGTGGTCGCCTGCTAATTTAATTCAGGCACAACGCGATTATTTTGGATCACACACTTATGAACGTACTGATATCAAAGGTACTTTTCATACCCATTGGGAAGAGAGTGTTTCATAAAATTAGGAAATATGATGAAAAAATCGATGATTCTTGATGAGCTTTGTGTCAATACAATTCGAACATTATCCATTGATATGGTGCAGAAAGCGAATAGCGGACATCCTGGTTTGCCGTTAGGTGCGTCACCGATGGCCTTTGTTCTTTGGACAAAATTTTTGAAACATAATCCTAAAAATCCCGCTTGGTATAATCGCGATCGTTTCGTGCTTTCAGCAGGACATGGGTCAGCACTTCTTTATAGTTTATTATATTTAACGGGATATGATCTTCCATTAAATCAGCTTAAACAATTTCGCCAATGGAAAAGTTTGACGCCTGGACATCCCGAAAGTGAATTAACTCCCGGTGTTGAAGTTACCACAGGACCATTGGGTCAAGGTTTTGCAAATGGCGTCGGCATGGCAATAGCAGAATCGTATCTTTCACATTGTTTCAATCGACCCGGCTTTGACATCATTGATTATTACACGTATGCGCTGGTCAGTGATGGTGATTTAATGGAAGGAGTTGCCTCAGAAGCGGCGTCTTTAGCTGGACATTTAAAATTAGGAAAATTAATTTATTTATACGATAACAATCACATGACGTTATCGGCAGCGACGCAACTTGCGTTTACCGAAGATCGACAAAAACGTTTTGAAGCCTATGGTTGGCAGACGCAAGTTATCCAGAATGGAAATGATTTAGCTGCAATTTCGAAAGCGATAAAGCTCGCACAAAAAGTTAAAGATAAACCCTCTCTCATTTTAATTCGAACCCATATTGGTTATGGATCACCGCATAAGCACGATACTTATCAAGCGCATGGTTCACCTTTAGGTGTGGAGGAAGTGAAGTTAACGAAACAAAACTTACATTGGCCGGAAAAACCAGATTTTTATGTTCCGGATAAAGCAAAAAAATATTTTCGACATGCAATTCAAGATGGTAAAAAAGCAGAAATGCAGTGGAAAAAAGAATTGTTATCTTATAGAAAAAAATATCCCGAACTTTTTAATAAATTAAATTTATTAATGCAAGATAAATTACCGAAAGATTGGGATGAAAATATTCCGCATTTTTCTCCGAATAAAGAAGGCATGGCGACACGAGATGCCTCGAATAAAGTCATGGAGGCTTTCAATCCTAATTTAACCGGTTTTATCGGAGGCTCAGCCGATTTAAATGAATCTACCAAAACGGCACTCGGTAATTTCGGCAATTTTCAAAGTGCGAAAACGGCCTTCGGTGATAGGCAAGGGGAAGAAACCGGCGGTTGGAATTATGGCGGTCGTAATATATTTTACGGCGTCAGAGAACATGCGATGGGTTCTATTTCAAATGGTTTAGCGAGTGTGAAGGGAATTATTCCTTTCACCGCAACTTTTTTAACGTTTTCAGATTACATGCGTCCTCCTATGCGGCTCGCGTGTTTAATGAAATTACGTGTGATTTATGTATTCACGCACGATAGTATTGGGTTAGGCGAAGATGGTCCTACGCATCAACCAGTGGAACAATTGGCGAGTTTAAGAGCTATTCCTCGTTTGACGGTGATACGACCTGCCGATGCAAATGAGACAGCGGTTGCATGGAAAGTTGCGATAGAATCTCTCAATCATCCGACAGCGCTTATTTTTACACGGCAAAAAGTGCCTATTTTGGATCAAAAAAAATATGCGAAAGCCAATGGGTTGCGTCGCGGCGCCTATATTCTGGCAGATTCATCTCGAGGTAAACCAGATATTATTTTAATTGCTAGCGGTTCGGAAGTGCAGTTGATAATTGCTGCAAGTGAAAAATTAATTGCAAAAAAATATAAAGTAAGAGTGGTCTCTATGCCGAGTTGGGAACTCTTCGAGAAACAATCAAAACACTATCGTGATTTTATTTTACCGCCATCGATCAAAACATGTTTAGCGGTTGAGGCTGGTATTGCACAAGGTTGGGATCGTTATGTTGGAAGTGAAGGGGTGGTCATCAGCGTAGAAAATTATGGTGCCTCAGCACCTGGGGAAGTTGTCATGGATAAATATGGTTTTAATGTTAAAAATGTTTTGAAGCACGCTTTAACATTAATAAAGGGAAGACATAAAAAGGAATAGTTATGAAACCAAATCACCTTAAACAATTAGAAGCACTAGGACAATCCATTTGGTTGGATTATATTAAACGTGACATGCTGATGAACGGTGAACTCCAAAAATTTATAACGGAAGATGGTTTACGAGGAATGACATCGAATCCTGATATTTTTGAAAAAGCAATTACCGGAAGTCACGATTATGATAGCGATATTCGTGAGATGGTAAAAAGCGGTAAAAGCACTGAAGAAATTTATAATGCATTAACGGTGAAAGATGTGCAAACTGCTGCAGATATCTTTCAATCGGTTTATCAAAAAACGAATGGAAAGGATGGATTTGTCAGCTTAGAAGTAAATCCGCATTTGGCACATGATAGTCAAGGTACGATCGCTTCAGCGAGATATTTGTGGAAAGCACTCAATAGACCCAATGTATTCATTAAAGTGCCTGCGACCAAAGAAGGATTAATTGCAATTAAGCAATTAACCTGCGAAGGCATTAACGTCAATATTACGCTATTATTTGGCTTAGATCGTTATCGTGAAGTGGCAGAGGCTTATATTTCAGGATTAGAAGAACGTCTAAAAAATAACGAATCGATTGAACACATCAATTCAGTGGCGAGTTTTTTCTTAAGCCGCATTGATACATTGGTTGATCCAATATTCGAAAAAATTATCGCTAAGGACAATGAGAAATCTTCTGTTGCAAAAGAATTATATGGTCAAACGGCTATTGCTTCCGCCAAAATTGCCTATCAAATATTTTTAGAAATATTTCATTCGGAACGTTTTAACAAATTGTCTGAAAGAGGAGCTGCATTTCAACGATTATTATGGGCAAGCACCAGTACCAAAAATCCAAAATTTTGTGATATAAAATATGTTGATTCCATCATCGCCCCTGATACCGTTAATACGGTACCGATGGAAACGTTAGAACATTATCGCGATCACGGCGATCCCAAATTAAGAATAGAATCTGACCTCAAAAAAGTCCTGTGGCAATTTGAACAATTACCCAATGTAAATATTAATATCGATGACATAACACAACAATTGGAAGATGAAGGGGTTCTAAAATTTAATAAAGCATATGACAAATTAATTGCAGCACTGAAACAATCTGCCGAAAAAGGAAAGTAAAAATGAAAGAAAATCTCAACACTGACTATTCTGCAGGTACATTTACTTCCGAAATTGAATTCGAATTACATGAATGGCAAGCTGAAAATAAAGTTGAACGGTTATGGAAAGGTGATCCGACACTCTGGACAAATTCGGATGAAAATAAATGGACGGGTTGGCTTGCTTTACCACAAGAAAAAAGTGAAATTTCACGTATAAAAACTTTAGCGACTGAAATCTCTGCTGAAAAAACAACAGATATAGTGTTGTTGGGAATGGGAGGATCTAGTCTATGTCCCGCGATGTTTTCTGAAATATTCAAAAGTGTAGACAATTTCCCTCGTTTACACATTCTAGATTCTACCGATCCCGATGAAATACTTTATATTCAAAATCAAATAAATTTAAAAAATACTTTTTTTATAGTGTCGAGTAAATCAGGTACCACCCTCGAACCTACTATTTTTAAAGATTATTTTTATAACCAATTACAAAAAATAATGCCGAAAGAAGAGATTGGTTCTCGATTTATTGCAATCACAGATCCAGGTACTCCTCTTGAAACATTAGCCATTAAAGAGAATTTTAAAGCTATTTTTCATGGTGTTCCATCTGTTGGAGGACGCTATTCGGCATTATCAAATTTTGGCATGGTTCCGCTTGGTTTAATGGGTATTGATGTCGAAACTTTTTTAAATAATGCAAAAACAATGTATGAAGCATGTTTACCGACAACGCCTGCAAAAAATAATCCCGGCATTGTATTAGGTGCAGTTCTGGGAATTGCTGAAAAAAATGGTAAAGATAAATTGACACTGGTGGTATCAAAAAAAATAAAATCGCTAGGCGCATGGCTTGAACAACTCATTGCGGAATCAACGGGTAAACAAGACAGAGGATTAATTCCCATTGATCAAGAACCATGTGGAATTCCTCGTGTTTATGGTAATGATAGAATTTTCGCTTATATTCGATTAGATAATGAGCCGGATCAAGAACAAGACCGTGCTATCGATGCATTAGAACAGGCTGGATTTATGGTGGTGCGACTGCATGTCAGAGATCAAATGCATTTAGCCGCCGAATTATTTCGCTGGGAAATCGCTATTGCGGTTGCAGGAAGCATCATTGGAATTAATCCATTCAATCAGCCTGATGTGGAAGAAAGTAAAATTTTGGCATTAGAAATCACTTCACAATATGATAAAACCAAAACATATGTTGCGCCAGAGCCTTTTTTTTCAACGGATGGAATTTCTCTTTTTGCGGATGATAAAAGTTTACAGTCAATCCACGTGGAATTAAATGAACCTCCTTCGTTAGAAAAATATTTTCATGCATTTATCAACTTAGCAGAAAAAAATTATTATGTTGATTTTTCGGCATTTCTTGCCATGTTTGATAAGAACATTTTGCCTTTGCAAAAATGTAGAGTACTCGTACGAGATGCGACACTGCTCGCAACATGTCTTGGATTCGGCCCGCGTTTTTTACATTCCACAGGACAAGATTATAAAGGCGGCCCAAACAAAGGATTATTTTTTCAAATAACGAGTGAACATAAAAATGATATTCCGGTGCCAGACCATCATTACACTTTTGGTTTTGTCATTAATGCACAAGCAGAAGCTGATTTTTCGGTGCTCGCAAAAAGAGATAGAAGAATACTCAGAATACATCTCCATGATGATGTTGAAAAAGGTTTGAATGATATCGTGAGGATTTTTTCGAATGTGTTATAAGCGCTTAAAAATTCGCGTATGTTTTTTTGCTTGTCATGCCAGCATGCTTTTATAGAGGTCTCTACACAATCGTCGTCCCGCGGCTCGTCCGCGGGATCCAGAACTGCATTGATGTTGCTCTGGATCCCGCGGACGAGCCGCGGGACGACGGGTTATGAGAAATCTGCAACAACGCAGAACTTGTCGCAGGACGACGAGTTCTTTGACTTGTGTAGAGACCCCTGTTTTTCAAAGGGCTTTGTTGCATAATCAGAGGCTTTGTCATCCTGAACGAAGTGAAGGATCAGTTTACTTCTATAATATGGTGATGAATTAAACCGATCCTTCACTTCGTTCAGGATGACCTTATTTATGCAACAACGCCTTTTCAACGAGGGTTCCGCTTTACCCGACACTTAGTTTTCTTTTATGAAAATTTGTTTCCTCTCTCTGCATTAAGCATTCAAAAAACCCAATTCTTTGTTCAATATGATAGGGAGGAGTCGGTGGAATTTTTTTGTGAGACGATTGTGTAAGCGCATTGAAAATTTGAGAAGGTTTTGTTAGAGAATAAGGTTTATCAATAATCCATTCCATTATAAAATTAAAGATATCTTTTGGCAATTGATAAAAAAAGTTATTATTTTTAGAAATTAAAATAAGATTCAAAAGAAAACTTGCGGTTTTTTCTATTTTTATATTTTCATAATAAAGTGCACTTTTAATAATAATTTCAGATTTTCCTTTAACCATTCTTATTTCTTGCTGCGGTAATTTTTTTAAAAAATCGCTCTCTACTTTTCCTAATGATTGAATATTTTCGAATTCTCCATTCCGCAGATCTTTCTCAATAAAGTGATTTTGATCGGCAAGAAATTTGGCGCAAGATTCCGAGTCATGATGAAGTGCAAACAGGCTACGTAAAAGTAAAAATTTATAATGTATGGAGAAATTACTAAAAAATTGATATTCATTTGAAAAATCAATTAATGCAATAATTTTTTCAAAAAAATAAGGGGAAGCAAGCGCGGCGATACAATAAATACCATTAGGATCAATAGGGCGACTTAAGGCTCTGTTATAAGAAAAAATGTTTAATTCGGCATTGAGAAAAGTATGATGATAAAGCGTATTTTTAAAGGCGAGATAAATTTTTATTTCTGGTCTCAATGCAGCTTTTTGAATGTAACCGGATAAAAAATGTTGATCGTAGCTTAAGTATTTTGATTTTGCTGAATGATGTAACAATAATTCTATGATATTTATTAATTGGTTAGTATTCTCTCCTCCGAAAATGGCTTCATCTAAAGGGGTGTAATCGTTTTCAGATAAGCTATTCACATCTTCTTTTAATTCAATCAAAAACTTTATCATAGATAAGTTGCCACTTCTCACTGCAAGATGAAGCGGGGGAAGTTCTGATTTGTTAGATGAATTGAGATGCGCTTTGCGTTTAATTAACTTTTTAAGTGCGGGTTTATCGTTTTGAATAATAGCAAGATGTAATGGATCTTGCTGATCTTTATCTGGCATAAAAATTCCTTTTTTTCTAATAATAATTCGCGATAATAATGTAAGACGAATTTCTTTGCCAAGCTTTTTTTAAGTTGATTTAAATACACTCGATCCGCTCATCCTCCACCGAATCATAATGTAAAATATTCGTGGTGATGGCATTCGTAAATGATGCGCTTGAAATGATCGTTTCAGAGAAATTGGTGCTGCTGATATTGGCGCCGTTAAAATTGGCACAAGTGAAATTAGCTTTCGTAAAGTTAGATTTTGAAAAATTTGCACCGACCAGTGTTGCATATTTTAAAGAAGCGCCGGTGAAATTCGCATCGATGATTTGCGTATTCGTTAAATTGGCATGAGATAGGTTCGCGAAAGATAAATCTGCAAAACTGAGGGTCGCATTGGTTAAATTGGCATAACTTAAATCTGCGCCGCGCAAATCCATTTTTTCAAGGCTGACATGGGAGAGATCCGCATGGGAAAGGTTTGCGTTTTGCAAATCAATTTTACCCGGGACAAATTGATAACTACGTAAATCCGCGTTTGATAAGTCTAATCCGGCCTTATGATCGGTTTTGGTTAATTTGGCGAGATCATCGGGGTTGGCGGCGTGGGCGGTGAACGTAAAAGCGCCAGTAATGATGCTAGCTAAAGCTAGAATACAGCTTGTAATTTTCCAAGTCCTGTCATCCCCGCGGAGGCGGGGATCCATTCTGAATAGATTCCCGCCTTCGCGGGAATGACAGGTTCTTTTAAATGAATGGTTTTTTTTCAAGAAGAAATCCGCTGAATTTTAGCCCCTAATTGCGAAAGTTTTTCTTCAATACATTCATACCCACGATCGATATGATAAATGCGATCCACGATGGTTTCACCATGTGCCGCGAGGCCGGCTAGTACTAAACTGGCTGATGCGCGTAAATCGGTTGCCATCGTTTGTGCGCCTTGTAAATTTGCAATACCAGTGCAGATCGCGGTATTACCTTTTAATGTGACTTGCGCGCCCATGCGCTGTAATTCTTGGACGTGCATAAAGCGATTTTCAAAAATGGTTTCGGTAATAATTCCCGTGCCATCTGAAATCGTATTTAATGCCATGAGTTGTGCTTGCATGTCAGTTGGAAAAGCGGGGTAGGGAGCGGTGCTCACATTGACCGCGCGCGGCCGGTTGCCTTGCATGTCTAAAGAAATCCAATCTGGACCGGTTTCGATGTTGGCGCCCGTTTCTTTCAATGTTAATAAAACCGACGTTAAAATGTCTGGGCGGGTGTTTTTCAGTTTGATTTTGCCACGCGTGATGGCGGCTGCGGCAAGATAAGTACCCGTTTCAATACGATCAGGAAGTACATGATAAGTACCGCCTGTCAGCTCCGCCACGCCATCGATAGTAATTGTCGATGTACCCGCGCCGGAAATTTTTGCACCAATGGTATTTAAAAAGTTGGCTAAATCCTCGACTTCAGGCTCGTGTGCAGCGTTATGAATAACGGTTCGACCTTTTGCGAGGACAGCTGCCATCATGATATTTTCGGTACCGGTTACTGTCACAATATCCATGACAATATCCGCACCTTCTAATCGCTTTTTGGAGCGGGCATAAATATAACCATTTTCAACAGAAATATCCGCGCCCATGGCGGCCATGCCTTTTAAATGTTGGTCGACCGGCCGTGTGCCGATCGCACAACCACCTGGTAAAGACACATTCGCTTGGCCAAAACGACCGAGTAAAGGGCCCAACACTAAAACCGATGCGCGCATGGTGCGTACGAGATCATAGGGCGCGTGATAAGAATTGATTTCACTGGAATCGACAATAATCGTCGATTTTTCATCTAAAGTGATTTTAGCGCCCATTTGCCCTAAAAGACTCATGATGGTCGTCACATCTTGCAGATGTGGAATATTACAGATTCGGACTGGGGTTTTGGTGAGAAGCGTGGCGGCAAGTATGGGTAATGCCGCATTTTTCGCGCCAGAGATGCGGATTTCCCCTTTTAACGGGATATTTCCTTGAATGATTAATTTATCCATGTTGACCACCATCCATTGATTGTTGGCGCCATTCTTCCGGCGTTAGGGTTTTGATTGAGATAGCATGTATAGTACCATCTTTAATATAATTTTTAAGTGTGGCGTATACCAATTGTTGTTTTTCTATACGAGTTTTGTTGGAAAATTGTTCGCTAATGACAGTAGCCGTAAAATGTTGTCCATCTTCGCCTTCAATCAACGCGGTCGCGCCTACCATACCGGCTTCGATATACTGTTTTATTGTTTCAGGATTCATATATCCTCATCTACACGCAAAAATGGGCTAAGCGTAACGTATTGCGGCCGTTGCGTCAATTTTAAACTGCGTCAGTCGTAGAGGAATGACAGCAAACGGAATTTGCATTACACTGATTCTTTTCAATATTGGACTTTTTCATGAATATTGATGCTGAGATAGGACTTTTTGATGCTGTTCCCTATATTCCTTCGCCACATTGTGACGAGCGTCCGAAAAATGCGTTGATCGATATGATTTTGATTCATGGCATTAGTTTACCCCCTGGAGAGTTTGGAAATGGCATGATCGAGAACTTGTTTTTGGGGCAATTAGATACCAGTTTACATCCTTATTTTCAATCGATTCCTTCCCTCAAAGTATCTTCTCATCTCTTTATCAACCGACAAGGATTGATGGTACAATTTGTACCGATGATAAAACGCGCGTGGCATGCAGGTGCGTCAGAATTTCAGGGTCGTTCGCGCTGCAATGATTTTTCGATTGGTATTGAGCTCGAAGGGACGGATGAAATGCCATATGAAAAAATTCAATATGCCCAATTATCGCGTATCGTCAGGTTACTTATGAAAAATTATGCTTCTATTTCACGTGACCGAATTGTGGGACATTCCGATGTGGCGCCAGGTCGTAAAACTGACCCGGGACCATTTTTTGACTGGAATTACTTAGATCAATTATTGTATCGATTATTATAAGGAACGAACATGGCGTTTATTATTACCTTAATCGCGTTAGTCATGGAACGTTTTTTTCATTGGCAGCACTTACGTCAATGGCGATGGTTTTTAAACTATGAGGCACGGTTAAATCGCGTTATCGGCGATTGGCCTTCGCCAATAAGATTATTAATAAATATTTTGCCACCGATTATCGTCGTGGGATTAATTAGCTATCTTATTTCCGGTTTATTTTACGGAATTCTTGACCTCATTTTCGGGGTGATCGTTTTATTATATTGTTTGGGCCCCGAAAATTTATGGGTAGAAATTTATAAATACATCCAAGCGGCCAATCAAAATGATCAATCAGGAATGGAACATGTCATCCAGACATTTCATATTTCACCCGATCGCGAAATGGGATTTCATGAGGCCCTCACGCGTGCCATTTTTGTGAAAGCGAATGACCGAATTTTTGCGGTGATTTTTTGGTTCGTGATGTTAGGACCGATCGGCGCGCTGTTATATCGGTTAGTGACTTTATTTTCAGAACGTGTCGAATGGGGTTTGTCCGACATTTCTCTCAAATTAAAACAATTATTAGATTGGATTCCCGTCCGTATTTTCACATTTTTCTTTGCATTAGGTGGCCATTTTACGGAAGTCATAACCGAATGGAAAAAACATATCTTACAAGGACCACCTTTCAATGAACTATTATTAACAGAGTGTGGAATTAAAGCATTAGATTTTAAAACCAATCAAGAAGGTGTGATGGAAAAAGAAGCGCTGCAGTTATTGGATCGCGTTTTTGTATTGGGACTGGTGATATTAGCGATCGGTGTGCTTATTATTTAAATGAAATGGTGGTTCGGTTTTTTTTATTGTTTTTTTGCGATCACGGCTTTTTCATGCGAAGTTATCGATGATACGGATCGCAAAATTATTTTGCCGCACGTTGCGACTCGTATTGTAAGTCTTGCGCCTGACTTAACAGAAAATTTATTTGAGATAGGTGCAGGATCAAAGATTGTAGGCGTGGTGAAAGGTTCTGATTATCCAATATCCGCCAAAAAAATTCGAATCATCGGCAGTTATGACCACATCGATCAAGAAGCAATATTATCGTTGCATCCAGATTTAATCGTTGCATGGGCAGATTCACGTTTTGTATCCCTATTAAAAAAATTAGGTGTGCCATTTTATTTAAGCAAACCGACCAAAATTATCGATATCCCTTATACATTAGAACGTCTGGGATGTTTAACGGGAAATAGTAATGCTGCCAAAAAATCGGCGGTTGCATTTCAAAAACGTTATGCCATTTTAAAAAATAAGCATACACATAAAAAAAATCTCACGCTTTTTTATCAAATATGGTTTAATCCATTAATGACGGTGACGCAAAAAAGTTGGATTCATGATGCGATCACATTGTGTGGGGCTCAAAATATTTTTGCAAATTTGCGCGGCGTTGCGCCTACCGTGAACCTTGAGGCGGTGATAGAAGCAAATCCAGAGATTATTCTCGCAAATGATGACGATACGCTTTTTAAAAAACATTGGGAACCGTGGAAAAGAATACGTGCAGTAAAAAATCAAAATTTATATACTATCCCGTCAGATTTGATTGAACGCGCAAGCATTCGCGTTTTAGATGGTGTCGAAAGAATTTGTGAAATCGTGAGTCATGCGTCGGAGCTAGGCTCGTTCGGCGTTGTTAAGTAATTAGAGGATTTGTCATCCTGAACGAAGTGAAGGATCAGTTTACTTCCATAATATGGTGATGAATTAAACCGATCCTTCACTTCGTTCAGGATGACTTTCATTTACGCAACAACGCAGGACTTGCCGCGGGAATGACAAAGGATCAATAGGAGAGTACAAAAAAATGTTTCAACTAGGAGAAAAAAGGAGCGCTTTATTACGATGGAGTGGCGCATTTTATTTGGGAAATTTTTTGTTGTGCTTATTGATTGGTATTGAATATTTAGCATCGACACCTTGGATTAATAGCCAATATTTGGATTTTTTCGGAAAAGGAATGCTGGGTACCTTTATTGCATTCAGCTATTTTGGTCAACTGGCTGTTATCGCTTTCATTCCTTTACTGATTATCACACCGCTTATTTTATTATTGCCAATGCGTCGTTTGATATTTACTTTATCGGTGATATTGGCGAGTGCCGTTGCTTTATGGTTATCTGTCGATTCTATTCTTTATAATTTATACCGATTTCATTTAAACGGTATTGTGCTCAAATTAACATTAAATGGATTAGGACAAAATATTTTTGGATTATCACGCCACGAGATGATTCTCGTTTTAATATTTATATTCGTTTTAATGGGTATAGAAGCGTGGTATGCGAATTGGTTATGGAAGCGGCGTCATCAAAAGTTTTTTTTATTTTCTTCTTTTAAATGGTCAATGCTCTCGGTTGGTTTTTCATTTTATATTTCTTATTGCATGATTTTTTACAGTGCTAATTTGGCGATGCATCGTTTTTTTATTGATTGTGCCCGCTTTTTGCCATTTTATTATGAAATGTTAGGTAGCATCATACCGATGAAAAATGCGGCATTGATGTTAAGTCGTGTTAATCATGCTCGTACTTTACAAGCGGAGAAAAAAAATAATCCGCTAAACTATCCTTTGCAAACGTTAACGTATTCTGAAAAAAATTCTTCCCAAAATATTCTTGTCATCATGATAGACAGTTGGCGTTTCGATATGTTAACGAAAGAGGTGACACCACATTTATTTCAATTCGCGAATCAATCATGGCAATTTACCAATCATTTTTCAGGAGGAAATGCAACGGGTCCGGGCATTTTTACCTTTTTTTATAGTATTCCGGCAACCTATTGGACATCGATGGAAAAACAACATCGCGGTCCAGTTTTTATTGATATGTTACTCAATCAACATTATCAAACGAAAGTGTTAGGTAGTGCGGGATTAAAAATTCCTGCGTTTGATCAAACGGTTTTTCAAGCGATGCTTCCCTTTGATACACTGAATGGTCAAGATGGCGAGACACCTCATGAAAGGGATCAAGAAGTAACGAAACATTTTAAAAAATTTATTTCTGAAATCGATTCCTCGAAACCTTTTTTTAGTTTCTTATTATATGATGCGGCCCATAGTTTTTGTGCGGGTGAAAATGCAAAACCTTTTCAACCGGCAGCATCGGAATGTGTCCGTTTTTCATTTACGAATAAAAAAGATGCGATGAGATATCTCAATCGTTATAAAAACGCCGTGTATTCTATCGATAAAGAGATAGCAGAAATACTAGAAACCATTAAAGAAAACCATCTTGCCGACAATACCACCATTATTATTACGGGCGATCATGGCGAAGAATTTGATGATAATCATTTAGGTTATTTTGGCCATGCAGGCAATTTTACGCGATATCAAGTCGCAACGCCTTTAATCGTTCATTTCCCGGGAGAAAAGCCACAAGTTTTCACCCATCAGACCAGTCATTTTGATATGGTGCCGACTTTAATGACGAGGTTTTTTGGCGTCCGAAATCCAATTTCATCTTATAGTGTAGGTACACAATTATTGGATACCAGTCTTCGACCTTATCTCATCGTCAGTAGTTATATCGATTTTGGCGTGATTGAGCCAGAGCGAACGACCACGATATTCCCCACCGGATATTTTTCAATTGAACGACATAGTGGTCAAAATTTGTCTAATGCTGACCTTAATATGAAAGTTTTAGAAAAGGTTTTTAGTGAAATGCGGCAATTTTATCAAGCGTAACCTTTCGATTTTAGGCATTTCAGGTTAACATAGCGCGCAAATATGCGGGTGATCTCCCGTCGTCCCGCGGCTCGTCCGCGGGATCCAGTGATAGCGGATATGCTGTTCTGGATCCCGCGAATAAATCGCGGGACGACGGGGTTACCGTACGTTTTATTTTCGCAACAATCTTTAAAGGAAACAATGCATGGCAAATTCAACTGATTCAGACCCGATTGAAACAGCAGAGTGGTTAGAGGCGCTTTCTTCTGTTATTGAATACGAAGGATCTGAACGTGCACAATTTATTCTCGAAGTATTGTTGGCGGAAGCAAATAAGTTGGGAGTGACATTGAAAGGGGGTGCGTTAACGACACCTTTCTGTAATACCATTCCTGTGACTGATGAACCCACTTATCCCGGCGACCTTAAAATAGAATATTTGCTCGAAGCGATTCATCGCTGGAACGCGATCGTCATGGTACTTCGTGCCAAAAAAACTGCAGGCGGCGTGGGTGGACATTTATCTTCTTATGCATCGATTGCGAGTGCTTATGAAGTCGGTTTCAATCATTTTTTTCGTGGCGCCACCTCCGGCACCCCTGGCGACTTAATCTATTTTCAAGGGCATTCTTCTGAAGGAAATTACGCGCGTGCTTTTCTCGAAGGTCGATTGACTGAAGAGCATCTCATTAATTTTCGCCAAGAAGTGTATGGGCCTGGCGTTTCTTCTTATCCTCATCCGTGGTTAATGCCGAATTTCTGGCAATTTGCGACCGTATCTTTAGGGTTGGGACCATTGCAAGGGATTTACCAAGCGCGCTTTATTAAATATTTAGAAAATCGAAAATTAATACCATTGAACGATCGAAAAGTATGGATTTTCGCTGGTGATGGTGAAATGGATGAGCCTGAATCCACAGCGGGATTAACCATGGCAGTCCGTGAAAATCTGGATAATTTGATTTATGTGGTTAATTGTAATTTACAACGATTAGACGGCCCAGTTCGAAGTCACGGCAAAATTATTCAAGAACTCGAAGGTGTCTTTCGCGGTGCGGGTTGGCATGTCATTAAAGTTATTTGGAGCCATCATTGGGATCCATTATTTGCGAAAGATAAAAAAGGTGTGTTGCAAAAACGTTTAGATGCAATACTTGATGGTGGTTTACAAACTTCTTATGTTTCAGGGGGCAAGTTACGCCGAGAGTTTTTATGCGGTGAAGATACCGATTTACAAGAATTAATGAAGACGCTGTCTGACGAAGAATTAGAAATGTTTTCTCGAGGTGGGCATGAACTCGAAAAGATTTATGCAGCCTACGCGAAAGCTGTTGCACATAAAGATCAACCCGTTGCCATTTTATTACATACGGTTAAAGGTTATGGCTTAGGAAAAGGTGGGGCAGAAGGCCGTAACATTGCGCATAATCAATTAGACATGACCGATGAACAATTGAAAGCGTTTTGTCAGCGTTTTAATTTGCCGTTAACAGACGAACAAATTCACAATCTCGAATTTTATAAACCTCATGAAGATAGTCCAGAAATGCAATATCTTCATGAAAGAAGAAAAGCGTTGAATGGTTATTTACCAGAACGGTTGGCGATTTCAGCGCCGATAACGACACCGAAATTGGAAACATTCGATGCGATTTTACAAGGTAGTGGCGATCGCACGATGTCGACGACCATGGTGTTGGGTCGTATTTTTAATGTGTTGTTGAAAGATGCCAATGTCAAAGATCGATTAGTGCCGATTTTTTCTGATGAAGTTCGGACGTTTGGTCTCGAAGAATTATTCCGAAAAATTGGTATTTATTCTCACGTCGGTCAATTGTATGTTCCCGAAGATAAAGAACAATTACTGTATTATCGTGAATCCGAAGACGGGCAATTATTAGAAGAAGGCATTACAGAAGCGGGATGTATGGCTTCTTGGATTGCGGCGGCGACTTCATACAGCTCGCATCAAATCCCGATGATTCCATTTTTTGTCTATTATTCGATGTTTGGTTTTCAACGTGTTGGCGATTTTATTTGGGCTGCAGGTGACATGCGCGCGCGCGGATTTTTGATTGGCGCGACTGCAGGCCGAACCACTTTAGAAGGTGAAGGATTGCAACATCAAGACGGTCAAAGTTTATTGACGGCCGGCACCGTGCCGAATTGTCGTTCTTATGATCCTGCGTTTGGATATGAAATGGCAGTGATTATTCAGCATGGTTTGCATGCGATGTATGAAAAAGAAGAAGACGTCTTTTATTATGTCATGGCAATGAACGAGAAATACGCGCATCCCGCCATGCCAAAAAATGCCGAAGATGGCATCGTGAAAGGATTATATCTCTTTAAAGAAGCGAAAAAAGCAGAAGTTCAGTTGTTGGGAAGTGGTGCCATTCTAAATGAAGTGATTGCGGCCGCGGAATTACTCGAAAAAGATTTTTCAATTACCGCTAATGTGTGGAGTGCGACCAGCTTTAATGAATTAAGACGCGAAGCCTCCATGTTGGAGCGTGAATCCCGTTTACATCCTACCAAAAAAATTCCTTTAAGTTATCTCGAAACTTGTCTTAACGATCAAGTAGGTCCTGTGATCGCAGCAACGGATTATGTACGAGCCTATGCCGAACAAATTCGTCCATGGATCAAATCCTCTTACACCGTGTTAGGTACGGATGGTTATGGACGTAGTGATACGAGAGCGCGTTTACGAGAATTTTTTGAAGTGAATCGATATTACATTGTTGTCGCGGCCCTCTATGCATTGGCAAAAGAAGGCGCAATCCCAATGACTAAAGTGACGAGCGCACTAAAAAAATATAATATGGATCCGAATAAACCGAATCCGATGACCGCATAGGGAGGAAAAACCTTGTCTTTAAAAAATATTATTGTGCCAGATATTGGTGGCGCAACTGACGTTGATGTCATTGAAGTGCTTGTCAAACCAGGCGATGAGGTAAAAGTTGATACTCCGTTGATCACCTTAGAGTCTGATAAAGCAACAATGGAAATTCCGTCTACCGATGCAGGTATCGTGAAAGAAGTGAAGGTAAAAGTTTCAGATAAAATTTCACAAGGTTCTGTGATTGTCGTTTTAGAAGCGGCAGGTGTTTCGGCAGGTGCTGTAGAAAAACCAGCGGAGAAAAAATCGGCTGAAAAAGCACCCGCATCAGTTGAACCGCCTCCTAAAGCACTCGCCAAAGAAGAACCTGAAACTACGGTTATTCCAGCATCGCACAACGCTGATGTCCATGCAGGTCCCTTAGTTCGAAAATTAGCACGTGAATTCGGTGTGGATCTCACAAAAGTGAACCCAACCGGCCCCAAACAACGTATTGTCAAGGAAGACTTACAAATGTATGTGAAATCAAAATTAGCGGAAGTACCCGCGGTGGGTGGTAGTGCATTGCCAGCGTCGCCAGTGATTGATTTTAGTCAATTTGGTGAGGTTGAAGCGAAACCCCTTTCGCGTATCAAAAAAATCTCTGGCAAAAATCTCCATCGCAATTGGTTGCTTGTGCCACACGTAACGCAATTTGGAGAAGCTGATATTACGGATTTAGAGGATTTTCGTTCTGCGCAAAAATCCATGTTTGAAAAAGAAGGCTTAAAATTAACACCGTTAGTTTTTATTATGAAAGCAGTCGCCTCCGCGTTAAAAGCATATCCGCAATTTAATGCCTCGTTAGATCAGAATGGCGAAAATATTATTCTGAAAAAATACGTACACATCGGTGTCGCGGTGGATACGCCTGATGGTTTGGTTGTTCCTGTCGTTCGTGATGTGGATAAAAAAGGTTTATCAGAGCTTGCTCGCGATTTAAGTATTGCCAGTGAAAAGGCACGCAAAAAACAATTAACGGCCATGGATATGCAAGGGGGATCATTTTCCATTTCGAGTTTAGGTGGCATTGGCGGAACCGCTTTTACACCGATTGTAAATTTGCCTGAAGTCGCGATTTTAGGTGTTTCCAAATCTTCATATAAACCCGTTTATTCAAACGGGCAATTTGTGCCGCGTTTAATGCTGCCCTTATCACTTTCCTATGATCATCGAGTGATTGATGGTGCAGATGGGGCGCGTTTTATTGCATATTTAACCGATATGTTAGGCGATGTTCGAAAGTTGTTATTGTAGGGGAAAAAAATGAGTCAAGAATCCGAAACAGAAGTGGTTGTGATAGGCAGCGGTCCAGGTGGTTACACTGCCGCATTTCGTGCGGCAGATTTAGGTAAAAAAGTTACATTGGTAGAACGCTATGAAAATATTGGCGGTGTTTGCTTAAACGTCGGCTGTATTCCCTCCAAAGCGTTATTGCATGCTGCAAAAGTGATTGATGATGCAGCCGACATGAAAAACCACGGTATCGATTTTGGTACGCCCAATATTGATGTCAAAAAATTACGTGATTGGAAAAGTAAAGTGGTTACGCGTTTGACGGGTGGTTTAAAAGCGTTAGCTAAACAACGTAAAGTGGAAGTGGTGCAGGGCGAAGCAAAATTCATTTCACCTAATCAAATTCAAGTTGGTGATCGAACGATTAAGTTTCAAAGTGCGATTATCGCAACGGGTTCCCGACCGGTGAAATTACCATTTTTACCCGAAGATCCACGCATTATCGATTCAACGGGCGCATTAGAACTCGCAAAAACAGACGGTAAAATGTTAGTGATTGGGGGTGGGATTATCGGTTTAGAAATGGCGACCGTTTATTCCGCACTCGGTGCTGAAATTACGGTGGTGGAATTGATGGAACAATTGATTCCGGGCGCTGACAAAGATATCGTTGCGCCTTTAACCAAACGTATTCAAAAACGTTACAAAAATATTTATTTAAAAACCAAAGTGACAAAAGTTGAGGCCAAAAAAGATGGCTTATATGTCACTTTTGAAGGTGAAAATGCGCCAAGTGAACCGCAAAAATTTGATTTTATTTTGTCTGCGGTCGGTCGTCGTCCTAATAATGATTTGTTAGCATTGGATAAAGCGGGCGTGAAATTGGATGACAAAGGTTTTATCGCGGTCGATAAACAATTACGCACGAGTGTTTCGAATATTTTTGCGATAGGGGACGCCGTCGGTAATCCGATGTTAGCGCACAAAGCATCGAAAGAAGCGGTAGTCGCCGCAGAAGTGGTGGCGGGATTAAAGCGTTATTTTGATCCGAAATGTATTCCAAGTGTCGCTTATACCGATCCAGAAGTCGCATGGGTGGGTGTCACCGAAAACGAAGCAAAGGCCAAAAATATTGCTTATGGCAAAGGTGTTTTCCCCTGGGCTGCAAGCGGCCGCGCGTTGAGTATCGGACGTGATGAGGGTTTAACGAAATTAATTATCGATGAAAAAACCCATCGCGTGATCGGGGGTGCCGCCGTTGGTCCCAATGCTGGCGAACTCATTGCAGAAATTGGCCTTGCGATTGAAATGGGTTGTGATGTCGAAGACATTTCTCTCACGATTCATGCTCATCCAACGTTATCTGAATCCGTGATGATGGCTGCTGAGGTGTATGAAGGCACGATTACGGATTTGTATTTGCCGAAAAAATAATTAATAACTATCTGACCGAAATTGTCATTCCCGCGCAGGCGGGAATCCATTAGTAAATTCTCCCCACAAATTCAGTAATGAACTTTGGGTTTTGCATAATTTTATGAATGGATCCCCGCCTCCGCGGGGATGACAATCTTATCTATACTCCATAACCCTCTGAATCCTCAATCAATTCAATAAATAACCAAACCCACAAAATCACGCCATTTTGTATGCTATTATTAAATAATAACATGCAAAATAAGTGGGTGAGGTATGACCAAATCTAAAGTAGTTTTTCCTGAATTACCTAATGTAACTTTTCCAGAATTGGATATTCCAGTCAATAAACAATCTTGGGATTTATATCTCGATAAATCGTGTGATGCAGAAAAAATGGAAGCGAAGGCTATTTTTAAGAGTGTGAAAACTTTAATTGAATCACCCGATGATCAGAAAGAAACAAAAGCAAGGAGACTTCAATTATGGTCGAATCTTGTTAAAACCAATTCACGCTTTTCTTGGGATAAATTTGGTTTAAATCGATATTTATTTCGATTAGCTTTTTTATTATCTGAACATAAACCTAAGAAAAGAAAAAATTCAATGGGAGTTCTAGAAATTGAAAATAAAAATGATGTAACCTTCCAAAAATATTTACAAGATTTTGCAAACTACATACAAGAAATCGATCACCCAAAATCGCGTTATGTACGTGAACAAATGGCGTATTATTTATTTTCGCAATCAAATGAGAAAGATGAAAAATCTAAATTTAGCCGTGGTTTAGAAGATAAACCGCCTGCTTATTATTTTGGTAGTTCTCACGAAGAAAAAGAAATCAGAGCGCTGTTGGGCTCTGAAGAAAACGAGCACATGTACCATCTGTACCTGAAATTTGATGCGCAAAGTAGGAAATATGCAGAGAAATTTTTAAAAACGGGAGAAAGACGTTTTTTAGAACAAATGGAAATTTGCAGTTTAGCAATGCAATTTGTGACGAAGGATTACCCACAAGGTGAAAAGATTAAGGACTTCATGCATAGTTTACAACTCAGATTTAAAAATAAAGATGAAGTGTGGTACAAGGGGAAAATTTCTGGCTTTTTTGGCAATAAAAACAATTTACATACGCTTATTGAAACATTAAGCAAAGAATTTGGCGGCAAAGTTCATCCTCATCCCACTTTACCCACCTATGCATCCGGAGATGAGCCCGGATGGTTAGAGCTAATGTCTATGAAAAAGTTAGATCCAACAGAACCTTTCCCGATAGTAGATTCGGTGTTGTTTAGGGATAACCAAAAATTTGAAAAAGAACCGGAAAAGGGGACTGAGTTAACGAGTGCTCCGTCGAAACGAAAAAATTCGTGAAATCCACAATGCTAGTGTCAATCTGTCATTCCCGCGAAGGCGGGAATCCATTCATAAAATTATACATAATCCAAGTTCAATGCTCAGTTGTTGGGAAAATTTACTAATGGATTCCCGCCTTCGCGGGAATGACAGTGGGATTACGGCAAAAAACGGCATGCCGGCCCCCTTTTGCAAAGGGGGCGATCCCGGCGCCAGCCCAGAATGCCCACAAAAAACCCAACTCTGTTCCAGTAAGACAATTTTTGTGCTAGAATGGTGCAATTTTCAAATCACACAGAGTTTACTATGCCGCCTTTGCCACGTCGCCAAAATTTCCTTTATTGTCATCAAGATAGCTTTCAGGACTTCCCAAACATGCCGGGGCGGTTTATCGTCAAAAACTTTGTAAACGGCAAAAACAGTTGGAGAAGATCCACTCCCATCAAAAATAAACCTAAAAGTTTGGTCATTGCCGATTGGATGCTTCAGGATTTCCACGAGGGAAAATTAATACAAGTCATTGAATTAATGAAAGCGTTATTAAAAGAAGGGTTTCCTATTTATGTTTGGCAAAAAAATAAAGCAGTACGGCTGACGGAAGAAAATATTGATTTTTTAATTCACAAAACACACAGGGGGAGAATTAATTTGAAGCCCTCTGAAGTCATCACACAATCAGTCGCTTCAGAATATCGTATTCCAAAAAAGGAATTACTAGTTGTTGATAATCACGTCTTAGAAACATTATTAGATGAAGCGCTCCCTATTGAGCGAAAAAGAACACTAAAAATATCTGGTCTTGTAAATAAATCTAATATCACTAAGAGACAAATAGAAAAAGAGTATCTCGACGGTCCAAATCCTGCGACGCTTGTTAATAGTCAGTTTGGTGAGATGCGGATGCCGGAGGAAGTTAAAGAATATTCTTCCTATAAAATAACACCTCGCTTTGAAAAATTAAGTATTACGCCTGAAGCGCTTATAAAGTTATTAGAGGGTACCTCCTATGTAGTAGGTGAACATACGTTGACTATTGAGGATCTCAAACAAATCAAAGAAATTTCTATATTCAATACTTACAGCGAGACCATCACCAGGCTTCCCTTTCCAAATCTCGTTAAACTTTCTGAAGCAGCACCACAATTACAATCACTACACATTAAAGGATGTTGGATTGATGATACAAATGACAGCAAACTATCTACTTCTTTTAATAAATTATTATCTTTAAATTTAGTTAATATTGATCTAGAAACTCCAGGTTTTAAAAAAATACTAGAATCGTCCCCAGAGCTTCGATCACTTGAAATCGAAGCAGTCAAAGGTTATGACCAATCTATCAAAGAACCATTAAAAGAAGGTAGTTTAAAAAAATTAACTAAAGTTGATCTTATCAGCAACAAAAAAGGATTCGATTTGAATAGTATTCTTGAAATCGCTCCAGTGACAGATCTTTTAATTGATATGGATGATTTTTTCGAAATAGAAGATGAATTGTTTCATATAAAACATATAAAAATATTTAATATGGAAGAAATAAATTCCCAATTTTTCGATCAATTAAATGCAATTATCCCTAAAGGTAATAAGCTAAAAAGACTATCTTTTGATTCAACTATTACTAATGATGATCTAAACCTAGACAAAAAAATCGATGTAGAGATTGAGGAGTTACAGGCATCTAAATTTGTGACGGATGACGGCGGAACGGATTCATTCGAGATTCTTTTTAAGATTCCTCAACTTAAAAAAATTATTTGCGAAGAAAATGAGGAAGTAATGGATACCTATTTTAAGGAAAATTACGGCCATTTTTGGGAAGATGACAACGATGATGACATGGATGACTATGCTGAATCCAAAGATACCGACCAAAAAGTACCTGAAATAGAGACTATCGACCATGAAGTTAATGGTTATTTTGATTTTAAGCCCACGACTGAATTTAAATTTAAAGCGAACCAACTGAATGATTCAAAAGATCAATATGCGATTATTCAAAAACTATCTCAATATTTTACATTAGAAGAAAAAAATATAGGTTTAATACCAGAAATACAAGATGGTATTTGTGCTGCTTTGTCTTTTTTATATCGAGAAAAACATACCGAATGGAAAGAAATTATTGGCCCTATTGTAAAATGGGATGGTTCAAAAGAAGAACTTGATAAAGATAAAAAAGCGTTAGATGCATCATTTGGAATTATTACCGACGCTATTTTATTTCAAAAAAATTCTCCATTGATTTCTTATTTTATCGGAAACAATATTCCCGAACTATTGAGGCATAAAAAACCTCATTTAATTGGGAACCCATGGCATTCAATAACGATTGCTCCTGCACCCATTTCACTCGAAGATAAAGAGCCTGCATGGGAGGTTTATGACTCCAATTCCAAAAAAGATCCACAAATCATAAAAGAAAAAGATTTACCGCAGTTGATTCGCAAAAGACTTGGAAATCTTATTACCGTCAATTGTGTGGGTAATGAAAAGAGACCTCCAGTGCCGATGGGAATTTTGTCTAATGATCAATTTATAAAAGATGGTGGACTTTTATCATTGTACCAAGTATGCAATTACGCTGAAATTTTTCAAACATTATTAACACTTCCGTCAATCACACTAGATGGATTATCAGGCTTACTGTTGAGAGATACGAAGGGAACTCCAGCATGGGCCCGCTCTTTGACAAACCCAGCGCTCAGTCAATTTACATTTCAACTTTTACAATTTTATTCTCACTATTCCAATGGTATTGAGATCTTACGAGAAAGTTTAGAAAATTTAGCTCCTGAACAGCAAAAAACCATTGCGCAAACACTCTCATGGATGGCTTTTAATCAGGGTACGCCTAATGTATTCATACAATCATTAGCCGATGTATTATTGAATAATCCGAAAAGTGAAAAAATCGTAAAACAATTCCAAACGTGGAAAAAGAACATCAATACTATTGAATCATTACCTTTATTTTTAAACGACATTACTAAAAAGTTAGAAAGTAAAAAAACGATTTTATTAGAATTGAAATCGGAAACATCAATACAAGGCATGCGTTTCGCCCTGCAAAAACATTTCGTAGGGAGACCCGTGTTTTATGTAAATTCACCGGATGATTTGATTTGTTCTGCACGTTGGATAGAACGTGATGAAAAAACTAATCTCGGAACACCTAAAGATGCACCAGGCGGTCCATTGTATGAATTTTTAAAACAAAATAAAAATAAGAATCCGCTTTTAATTGTTAATTATGAAAATTTCACTCCTGAAGACATTGTGAAATTCAACGCATTATTAGACAAAGTACCTTCTGCTGATGGTTATCCGTTACCGGACAATACGGAAATTATCGGTTTAACCAATACCAACAATCCAGATGCCTATAAAGGTGCTGATTTTTATTCGCGTTTTGGTAGAACTGAAGAGTGCTCGGTACCTGAAAAGACCTTGCAAGTACCACCGCTTAGCTTTATTGATAAAGATCAAGAAGACAAACCATTCGTCATTGAACTCTATGACAGCCCAGATTGGGAAACATTACTTTTTGGTTCTTGGAAAATTGACGGCGATAGTTTGGTATATGAAGAAGGGATTCTAGATCGTGCAATCAGAGAAAAACATACCGTTTTCGATATTCGTAACGGTCCATGGAGTGATCCTAAGTTTCAAGATATTTGGCAAGAAGCATGCAATTTAGGATACATTCAGTATGAAGGGAAGACTTATCCATTACCTAATATTTCTCTCATGAAATCATTTGGATTTACCTCCAAAGAAAGAAGTGCACATTTGTATTTTGCAGAAAATAAGCCATTTAAAGATGCCAAAGTATTAAATCCTAATTTATTTCACGAGTTTTTTGATCAATATAAAGTTGATAATGATAAAAAAACGCTGCATACCATTCCTGGCTGGATTGAACAATTTGCTGGAAAAGCAGTAGAAGTTAATGTCACGGCAGATTTGACCGAAGGTCAGTGGGCTATGCTCGCGGATAAATGTATTGCGCATGATGTGACGTTAGTTTTACATCCACTTTTTAAGATGACAAAAAAAATATTGAGAAAAACGCATACCATTATTGTTGAAAGTGATGATAGAGATGTTTCTGTCAAGCGTATTGTAAATAAAAATCCAGAAACGAAATGGCAAGTCATCAACATTGATGAATGTACTTCAGCTGACCTTTTAGAAAATATTGATCCGGGTTGGGATGAAGAAAAGAAAAAATTCAAATTTACTAAAACCGAATGCGCGTTATTAGATGGCTTAAAAAATAATAAAAATATGATATTAACAGGAAATTTTTCACCTGAATTAATCGACACGTTGTCTCCTTTATTATTGGAGCGATTGTCAAGAGAAAAGGCCAATGGCAAGTTGGTTTTAGTTTCTGAAAAAAATCCCTTTTCTTTCATCAAACCGATGACGCATAAAGTAACATCCAAAGAAAAGGCTGCATTATTGGATGCGAAAAAAGTTAAAAACAATCGTCCTTTCAGCCATTTAAAAGCGGAAATCGATTTCAAAAAAATGGGGTTGGATCGCAGTCCTTGGGATGGTATGCGTACATTGTCCATTCCTTCTTTTACTGATAAAAAAATTCAGTATGATGAAAGTAAAAAAATCGCAAAAGCATTTACAGACAATCGTATTCATCAAGTTAATGCAATATTGAGTAAAGCACCTTTTGTATTTTTAACGGGACTGACGGGTGTTGGTAAATCCACTTTCGTACAAAAAGATTTTTTTGATGTATTAAAAGAAGAAAAAAATCCGGGACGACTTTATCAAAGTGAAACTGCTCTTACAGATTGGGCGCTCGATCAAAAACCTGGTAAAAAGA
>Ga0206888_1018_pt1 | contig 37016 bp, 27 predicted proteins | sample Alteio_BWOrgHeat_90_FD_153258 | JGI IMG/M metagenome (GOLD analysis project Ga0206888, IMG submission 153258) | Enriched cells from forest soil in Barre Woods Harvard Forest LTER site, Petersham, Massachusetts, United States - Alteio_BWOrgHeat_Nextera4 ... | reverse complement strand
GTATTCGTAAAGGTGACGATCCCCGGGCTGCCGTTGGGAATATTCAGACCGTTGACGGTAGCCGTAAAGTTGACCGTCCCGGGTTTGGTATTGGTGATTGTGATCGTATAATTGCCGTTGCCGTTGTCCACGACGCCGCTGACCACTGCCGTTGCCTGCGCCGATCCGCCGCTGGGGGTGAAGACGACCGTGGCGCCGATGACCGGGTTGCTATTGGCATCCACGATGTGGGCGTGGATCTGGGTTGTCGTCGCTCCATCGTCCGGGGCTGTGGGCACATCGACAATGATGGCCGTGAGCGGGTTGGTCGGGTCAGGCGTTACCGCAACGAAGGTAGCCGTGGCCGGGCTGCCGTTGGTGATGGTAACCCCATTGGCCGTGGCGGTGAAGTTGACCGTTCCCGACTTGGTATTCGTGATGGTGATCTGGTAGTCACCGCCACCCAGGTCTACGACGCTGCTGACCACTGCGGTTGCCTGTGCGGAGCCGCCTGCCGGTGTGAAGACGACCGTTGCGCCGGTGATGGGGTTGCCGCCGCCGTCGACGATATGTGCGTGGATCACGTCCTGGCTGGTACCGTCGGGCGCCTGGTTGGTAATGTCAACGATAAGCGCCGTCGCCGGGTTTGCCGGGTTCGGTGGCGTATTCGTAAAGGTGACGATCCCCGGGCTGCCGTTGGGAATATTCAGACCGTTGACGGTAGCCGTAAAGTTGACCGTCCCGGGTTTGGTATTGGTGATTGTGATCGTATAATTGCCGTTGCCGTTGTCCACGACGCCGCTGACCACTGCCGTTGCCTGCGCCGATCCGCCGCTGGGGGTGAAGACGACCGTGGCGCCGATGACCGGGTTGCTATTGGCATCCACGATGTGGGCGTGGATCTGGGTTGTCGTCGCTCCATCGTCCGGGGCTGTGGGCACATCGACAATGATGGCCGTGAGCGGGTTGGTCGGGTCAGGCGTTACCGCAACGAAGGTAGCCGTGGCCGGGCTGCCGTTGGTGATGGTAACCCCATTGGCCGTGGCGGTGAAGTTGACCGTTCCCGACTTGGTATTCGTGATGGTGATCTGGTAGTCACCGCCACCCAGGTCTACGACGCTGCTGACCACTGCGGTTGCCTGTGCGGAGCCGCCTGCCGGTGTGAAGATGACAGTTGCGCCGGTGATGGGGTTGCCGCCGCCGTCCACGACATGCGCGTGGATCACGTCCTGGCTCGCGCCATCGGGCGGCTGGTTGGTAATGTCAACGATTAGTGCGGTGGCCGGGTTTGCCGGGTTCGGTGGGGTATTCGTAAAGGTGACGGTAGCCGGGCTGCCGTTGGGGATATTCAACCCGTTGGCGGTAGCCGTGAAGGTGACTGTCCCTGGTTTCGTATTAGTGATCGTGATGGTATAGTTGCCATTGCCGTCCGCAACGACGCCGCTGACGACCGCTGTTGCCTGGGCTGTGCCGCCGGTGGGCGTGAAGACGACCGTGGCTGCGGGAACCGGGTTACCGTTGGCGTCTACGAGGTGGGCATGGATGACCGTTGTCGTCGTCCCGTCGTCCGGTGCGCTGGGCACATCGACAATGATGGCCGTGAGCGGGTTGGTCGGATCAGGCGTTACTGCGACGAAGGTAGCCGTGGCCGGGCTGCCGTTGACAATGGCGACCCCGTTGGCCGTGGCCGTAAAGGTAACCGTCCCCGACTTGGTATTCGTGATGGTGATCTGGTAGTCACCGCCACCCAGGTCTACGACGCTGCTGACCACTGCGGTCGCCTGTGCGGAGCCGCCTGTCGGTGTGAAGATGACCGTTGCGCCGGTGATGGGGTTGCCGCCGCCGTCCACGACATGCGCGTGGATCACGTCCTGGCTCGCGCCATCGGGCGGCTGGTTGGTAATATCAACGATTAGTGCGGTGGCCGGGTTTGCCGGGTTCGGTGGGGTATTCGTAAAGGTGACGGTAGCCGGGCTGCCGTTGGGGATATTCAGGCCGTTAACGGTAGCCGTGAAAGTGACCGTCCCCGGTTTTGTATTGGTGATCGTAATAGTGTAATTGCCGTTGCCGTTGTCTACGACGCCGCTGATCACGGCTGTTGCCTGGGCCGTACCGCCGGTGGCGGTGAAGACAACCGTAGCCCCGATGACCGGGTTGCTGGTGGCATCCACGATATGGGCATGGATCTGGGTTGTCGTCGCTCCGTCGTCCGGGGCTGAGGGCACGTCGACGATGATGGCCGTGAGCGGGTTGGCCGGATCCGGGATCGTCGCTACGAAGTTGACGGTGGCCGGGCTGCCGTTGGTAATGGATTGGCCGCCTACTGTTGCGGTGAAGGTCACCGATCCGGCCAGGGTGCTGGTCACTTTTATCTGGTAGTCTCCATTGCCCAGGTCGGTGATGGAGGAGACGACGGCTGCGCCCGCGGCGGAGCCGCCTGTCATCAGGAATGATACGTTGTTGAGGCCGCTGACGGGGTTACCGTTGGCGTCTACGATATGTGCGTGGAGGATATCCGCGGTGGTCCCATCGGGGGGCGAGGGCGAGATATCGACGATGAGGGCGGTGGCCGGGTTGGTCACATCCGGGGTAGTGGCCACGAAGGTGGCCGTGGCCGGGCTGTTATTTGTGATGGCCAGTCCGTCGGCCGTGGCGGTGAAGGTGACCGTACCGGCTTTGGTATTCTTTATCGTAATCGTGTAATCGCCGTTGCCGTTGTCTACGACGCTGCTGACCACCGCCGTCGCAGCGGCATTGCCACCAGTGGGGGTAAAGATGACGGTCGCGCCGACAACAGGATTGCTGTTGACCCCTACTACATGGGCATGAATGATGTCCGTGCTGGTGCCATCGGGCGCCTGGTTCGTCACATCGACGAAGAGCGCTGTGGCCGGGTTCGACGGGTCCGGTACCGTAGCCACGAAGTTAACGGTGGCCGGGCTGCCGTTGGTGATCGCCGAGCCATTCACCGTGGCGGTGAAATTTACCGAGCCGGATACGGTGCTTGTGACCGTGATCGTATAATTACCATTGCCGTTGTCTGTTACTCCGCTGACGATAGCTACACCTGAGGCCGAACCACCGGTCTTTGTAAAGACTACCGTTGCACCCGCGATCGGGTTGCCGTTGACGTCTACGATATGCGCATGCAGGATGTCCTGGCTGGTACCGTCCGGTTGTACCGGGGAGATGTCCACGATGATGGCTGTTGTCGGGTTGGTCGTGGATGGAGTTGTCGGGACGAAGAAGACCTGTGCCGGGTAGGTGGGTGTGCCATGGGTGATGGCGACGCCATTGACGGTGGCGGTGAAGTCTACTTCCCCTGCCTTTGTGTTGGATACGTTGATGATCGCGTCGCCGCTGCTGTTGGTGACAGCATTGATGACGGTGACGACGGCGGTGCCCGATGCCGAGCCGCCGGTAATGGTGAAGGCAACCGTTGCGCCTACCACGGGGTTACCGAGGTTGTCCACGATATGCGCGTGAAGGACGTCGACGCTGGTGCCGTCGGGTTGTACGGTGGGAACATCCACGATCACCTGGGTGGCAGGATTTGAAGGATCGGGAATGGTAGAGATGAATTGGGTGATCGCCGGGCTGCCGTTGGTGATGGTAATGCCATTGGCGGTGGCCGTGAAATCCACGTCACCGCTGTGAAGATTTTTTATCGTCAGGGTATAGGTGCCGGCGGCGTTGCTGGAGCCCGACAGCGCGGGGCTGATGATGGCCGTACCCGAGGCTGAACCACTGGGTGTGAGGGTTACGCTGGCGCCGCTGATGGGGTTGCCATAGGCGTCGAACAGATGAACCGTGACCTGGGTATAGTCCGAACCATCCGGTTGAGCCGTCGCTTTATCAACGGTGATCTGTGTCGCCGGGTTGGTAGGATCGATGGGACCGGGCACCCAGGTAAAGTTGAAAGGGCTATTAGGCGCCGGGGTGCCGGTGTAGGCGACGGTGACCGGAACGGAAGCGGTGGTGCTGAAGTTGCCGAGATCGAAGTAAACATAGCCGCTGGCGTCGCTGGTCACTTTCGATGTACCCGATGGGGTAGTAAAAAATACTTTTTCCCCGCTGACCGGCAAGCCGGTGCCGGGGTCGGTGATCTGGTAGACCACTTCATCCTGGTCGATGCCGTTGGCGATCTGGTTGTTGGTAAAGCTGATGAAAGTGATAGTATAGGGAGGACCCGTGCTTATGGGTTTATCCACTACAGGGCCTGGCTTCGCGAAAGCGGGGCTCAATAACAGCAACAGGCAACCGGTGAGCAGCGTCTGCCAGAAGCGGCGGCGCAGCGGGTTTGCCAAGGCCGGGATGGATGAGTCGTTATGGTTCATTTGCGAGGTCATAGCATACGGGATTAACCAAACACAACGATAGCATGACTATCCACGTCAAAGACAATAGGGAATCTATAAAGGCATGAGCCTGCCGTCTGAGGGAGAACGGTGCTAGCAGTACAGAAGCTACTTCAGTGACAATATGGAGAGAAATACTAATGCCTACTTGTCACTACTTCTTGCTAACTGGCGAGAAAAACAGATTGTGTAAGGTTTGGGTTTCATAATAATTGGGTTTTCGCTTGTTGGTCTTCTTTCTAAACAGATATCGGATTTCTACTATTAATAAAGGATCAAAAACCCTATTTTATTGTTTTGGGGGTAGGTTTATTTTGACCTCTACAAGCATTTTATTTTAGTTTCTTTTGTAAAGAGGTGATAATTAACGCATTTGTCTTTTATCGTTAGTTCATTTATTTATGCACATTTTTTAGGTTTGCTAAGCGTAAACTTCCGTGCGCGGGTAGAGTATTGATCAAAGTCAAACAGTTAGCGCTTTTTCCGCGAGCGGGGAGAGAACCCTATCTTTACCTTTTTTTGCGATGATCTTTACAGAAGCTACAATAGACAGATTGACTGTACATTATACCGGAAATACCCAAAATGGAGGAGCCTTGCTGGTGTCGAAACGGGAGCAGGAACTGGATAGCGATATGAAGGTGAAAATGACGGAAGCCCTGCTGGGGCGATTTTCCAATTGTCATGAACGTTATGCTTTCCATCACTCTTCTTCGCTGGAATATAATGAGGTCTATAGTTACGTGCGGGAGTTGTTTAGTGATGGGAGGGCTATTTATGATCTGTCGGTGAAGATCGCGCGGCATCTTTTCGAAGTGTCGGCACATCCCAAGATAAAGCCGGGAGAGGTGTATGTGGGAACTTTTTCGGGGGTGGAGGATGATGCCGCGGTGCTGGAAGCGGTGGGTATTTTCAAGGCCGAGACGCGGAGTTTGTTTGCCGATGTGGTCCCCGGAGACGACGACCTGGACCTGCAGCTGAAGGAAGGGGTCGAGTTGTCGCGGATAGACAAGGGTTGTCTTATTCTCAACCGGGGCGAGGAGCAGGGTTATGAGCTGCTGATCTTCGACTCCAACGGAAAGGGGGAAGAGGCCCAGTACTGGAAGGATAAATTCCTTGGGGTGCTGATACGACAGAACGAATTTTTGCAGACGCAGGGGTTTTTGACGCTTACGAAGAACTTTGTCACGCAGCAGTTGCCCGGGGAATTTGACGTGTCAAAGACGGAGCAGATCGACATCCTGAACCGGAGCATGGATTATTTCAAGACGCATGGGAATTTTGACCGGAATGAATTCGAGACGGAGGTGTTGCATCATGACGATCTTATCCAGTCCTTTCGTAGTTATGACGAACAGTACCGGAAGAACCATGAGCTGGACCCGATGGAGTCGTTTGAGATCTCGCCGCATGCGGTGAAGCGGCAGGCGCGGGTGTTCAAGAGCGTGCTCAAGCTGGACAAGAATTTCCACATTTATATTCATGGAGACCGGGAGTTGATCGAGAAGGGGTATGATGAGGCGATGGGGAAGCATTTTTATAAAATCTATTTTGATCATGAAGTATGAACAATAAGGTTGCTATTGTCACGGGCGCCGGTGGGGGGATCGGTTTCGCGATCGCGCAGCAGTTGCTGGCGCGGGGTGTGCGGGTGTTATTGAATGACAGTGATGCCGCGCTGGCTGTGGAGGCAGTAGAGAAGCTTGCCGCGGGCGAGCGATGTATCGCTTTGGCCGGCGATGCCGGCGATGTGGGATTTATTCGCCGGATGGTGGATACCGCGGTCCGGACTTTTGGGCGACTCGATATCGCGATCGCGAATGCGGGGTTGACGCTTTTTGGCGATTTCTTTTCTTATCCGCCGGAGTCCTTTGCGCGGGTGATGCAGTTGAACCTGGCGGGGAGTTTTTTTCTTGCGCAGGCTGCGGCGGCGCAGATGCGGTTGCAAGGGGAAGGCGGGAGTATCTTATTAACCTCATCGGTTACCGGTCACCAGGCACATAAGAATCTGACGGCATATGGGATGAGCAAGGCGGCGCTGGAGATGCTGGCACGGAGTCTTGTCATCGAGTTGTCGCCTTATGGCATCACGGTGAATGCCGTGGCTCCCGGCGCGACGCTGACGGAGCGGACGGCGGAGGATGGTTCCTATGAACAGACCTGGTCCAGGCTCACGCCGATGGGGCGTCCGGCCATGCCCGAAGATATTGCCCAGGCGGTGGTCTTTCTTGTATCGCCCGGGGCGCGGCATATTACGGGGCAGACGCTGGTGGTCGATGGGGGGTGGACGGCGATCAGTCCGGGACCTGCGTGAGGCCCGGGGCCTGCTTAGACGCCGAGGCTCCAGCCGTCGCGATAGGTGCGTTTTACGAATTGGTTGGCGTCATCGAAGTTAGTGATCTTCATATTAGCGCCATCCCAGAGCAGTTTCAGGTGCCGGCCGGGGTAGTCGAAGTCTTTGCCTCTGCCGCCGCCGGGTCCGGGTTTACGGATGTCGGTGCTGCGGATGGCGAGGTTGCCCATCAGGACCGTCTCGGCCAGCGGGCCGGCCACTTTGAAATTCGAGCTAAGCTCTTTCTCCTGCTGGCTGCCATAGCCGGCGATACAGGCTTCCACCCAGGCGGTATAGTGCCCGGTGATATCTGCACCGGGGACGCGTTTGAGTGTTTGGGGCACGGTGGTTTGGGCCGTACGGGCCGTAGGCAGCAAATTGGGATCGCGGCCATACGTTCCGCACATCATCTTTCCTTTTGTACCGATGAAGAGCGTTCCGTTGTCGCCATCGCCGAAGATCTCGTTTGGCGCGAGCTCGTCCGGTCTTTCCGGCTGGATACCGCCGTCCATCCAATGCAATTTTATATCAGGTTTACCCGGTGCGCCTTTGAATTTCAGGGTAGTATGAGAGGAGGGCGGGCAACTATCCGGGAAATACCCGCGGGTGAATTCCCCGACGTAGACGCTGCCGACGCTGCATTCCGCCTCTGTGGGATAGCCCAGTTCCAGCACCTGGAAGGCCGGGGCGATGATATGACAGCCCATGTCGCCGAGGGCGCCCGTACCATAATCCCACCAGCCGCGCCAGTTGAAGGGGACGAGGTTGTCGACGTATTCCTTGAAAGGCGCGGTGCCGAGCCATAGATCCCAATCCAGTTCCGCGGGAATGGTGGCCTTGCCTGCGGGCCATTGGATGCCCTGGGGCCATACCGGCCGGTTGGTAAAGCAAAAGACTTCGGTGACGTCACCGATGATCCCTGCGCGGTACCAGTCCACGAGTTGGCGGACCCCGTCGCCGGAAGCCCCCTGGTTACCCATCTGGGAGACCACTTTATAGCGGGGGGCCGCCGCGGTGAGCATGCGAACCTCATAGATATCGTGGGCCATTGGTTTCTGGATATAGACGTGTTTTCCCAGTTGCATGGCGGCCATACCAATGACGGCGTGCATGTGATCCGGGGTGGAAACGGAGACCGCATCGATGTGTTTCTGCTCTTTTTCAAGCATTTGCCGGTAGTCCTTATAGTATTTCGCTTTGGGAAATTTGTTGCGGATGGTAGCGGCCCGGCGATCGTCGACGTCACAGAGATAGGCGATCTCCGCTTTGCCGCTGCCGTAGAAGTTGTTGATATCGGATTCTCCTTTGCCGCCGGCGCCGATACCGGCGATCATGAGTTTGTCGCTGGGGGCGGTATAGCCCTTACCGCCAAGGACGTGGCGGGGAACAATATAAAGGCCGGCGGCGGCCATCAGTCCATTTCTAAGGAAATCGCGGCGAGAATCGTTTTGTACGGGTTTACGCTTCTGTGTCATAATCAGAAGGCCATTTTTAGTCTTGAAGGTGTGATGGCCCTCTTAAAAGTAAGACTTCTAGTTATCTTTTGAAGGGATGGCCAGGTATTTTTTCCCTGCTAAGATCTGCCGGACGGCCCAGATGAGTTCATCCGGGGCCGCGTCTTTGCCCAAATAGCCGGCGGCGCCGGATTGGAGGGCGCGAAAGGCGTAATGTTCTTTTGTATAAAGGCTCAGGATGAGGACCGGCAGGGTCGGGTAGTCCTGGCGGATCTGCGCGAGGGCTTCCCAGCCGCCACGCTCCTGTCCGGGGAGATCGGAAATGATCATATCCCAGGGGCTATCCTTTAATTTATCCGCCCACTCCTCTCCTTCCTCGATCTCTTCGATCTCTGCGTTGGGGTATGCTTGCGTCAATATCTGTCTAACCCCTTTCCTGATGATGGTAAAATCATCAGCGAGTAGAATCCTGATCATAGTTCTTGTCGTTAAATTATAGAATTAGAGTAAGACAGGTCAGAATAAAGGTGTGCTACTATTGGATATTGCTACTGAGGATACTTAACCGATGAGTTGAACCTAACAACAAGATAGAGGGAATTAATTAGAAATCAGTCTGTCGGGAATAAGTAAAAACACTTATCTACTCTAATTCTTGATAATTATCAACGTTGAACCACCTACTCTTTGTCGTGGCTCTGCAAGGCGGCTTCCATGCGTGCCTTGTCTGCAGCGGTGAAGTGGCCGCGGAGATGGAAGAAAAGGCCGCTGTCGTCATCGCCGACGATGAGACAAACTACTTCTTCCATGCTCTCTTTCCCATCCCGGGACATGAGTTGCGCCCTACCCTCGCCTTTACGAATGGAGAACCATTCTTCGAAGTGGTCGGCTTTGAGGGATTCGTCGAGGTCGTGGAATTCGTGGTGCGCGTTGGGCGATTTTTTTCCATCGATGATCAGGCAGTGGATGGAGGTGATGCGTTGCATCCAGTTGTCATCGTTGCTGTCGCTTTTGCCGAGGTGGCCGCTGAGGCTGACATTTAACAGCAAACCCGGGTCGAAGCCATTGTCACCTTGCTGCTGTGTGTGGTAGTGCTGGTAGAATTTGTCGAGATGCGAGGATTGGGCGCAGGCCTGGAGCGTCACCAGGAGGGCCAGCAGGGGGAGGATGAGTGTTTTCATGTTATTTGCGTTTTGCGTTTTTTAAGTTTTCCATTCCTTTTATTCCCATGTCGGTGGAGAGGCGGGAGAGTTTGTCCAGATCGATGTCGCCTACGAAGCTCATGAGCGTGAACCCATCCTCACCCGCGGCGATCATCAGCAACTCACTGATCTTGTTACCGCTGCTTTTTATCATGAAGCGTACCTTGTCCTTGTTGTCGCGGATGGTGATCAGCTCTTCATACTCTTTCCGGTCTATCCGGCTCATCGCCTCTTCGTAGAAGCGGGCGGGCGTTGTTTCAGTGCTAAGGATGCGCAGGCTTTGCAGCCGGGAGACCGTTTGTTTTACATCCGAAGGGATGGTATCCCAATTCGCCTTCGACAACAGGCGGAACATCTTCGGGCCGACGGAAACCACACTGAATCGACTGTCGTCGACGTATTTGCCGAAGAATTTACCGATGGCATCGTCCTGGGCGAAGATGCTGGTGGTGGCCAGGAGGAGGGTGAGCGCGAAGGTGAGGTGGCGGAATATTTTTTTCATATTGTTATCTTCTCTTGTCGGTGAGTTGTTTGCGGCCTTCGTTGAGGTGTGTGGACGCAATGAGGAGGGCGTGGCGGACGGCGGCGAGGGCTTGTTGCGGGTCGTCGAAGGTTTCTTTTATTGTTGGGGTTTGTACGATGCGGGGGGTGTTTGCCGGTTTTAGCAGGAAGAGGCTGATGGTGATGGCCGTGATGATCGCGGCGGCGCTGGTGAGGCCGATGCGGAAAGAGTGGATCTTCCGGACCGGAGTTTCGGTGATGCCGACGTATCGCAGGATCCGGGCTTCGAAGTCCGGGCCGGGGGCTACCTGCGCCTCTTCGGCATAGTAGTCGAAGATCGTGCGATATTGGGTCAATTCGGGGTCCGGGTTTGCTCCTGGTCCGCTGAAGTATTCCGAGAGGGCTTTTTCCTCTTCCACCGTAGTTTCCGCCTGCCAGTATTTTTCCAGCAGGGCTTTTATCATTGCTTTTTCCATTGCTCCTCCTCTTTTGTGATGGTTTTCCGGATGGCGTTGCGTCCGCGGAACAGGTTTATTTTTACCTGATCGAGGGTCATGTCCAGCACTTCCGCGATCTCGTTATAGCTGAACCCTTCCATTTCCCGCAGGCGGATCACCTGTTGTTGCTGGTGCGGGAGTGCGTCCATGCATTGCCGGATGCGTTGGATCGTTTCTTTCCCCGTCATTTTTTCGTGCGGATCGTGTTCGGGGCTGGTCAGTTGCCCTGCCAGGCCTTCCCGGACGGTGGGGATGCGTCGCCGGCGCAGCCTGTCGAGGCAATTGTTACGGGTGGCCGTCATGCAATACGCCTCGATGCTGTTCCATTGCGGCCATTCCGCCCTTTTTGCCCACACGCCGGCCATGACATCCTGAACGGCGTCCTCGGCTTCCTCAATATTTTGAAGCAGGCGGAAAGCAAAGCGGAAGAGCTTGTCTTTCATGGGTAAAATATGGGCTTTGAAAACTTCTAATGACATTACTGTGAAAATGACGGCAGAAAAACATTAATGTTACAGTAAATTTTAGGTATGTTTTTGAAAATTGTCGTTCCGGTGCTGTTGGTTGCCCTCCTGACCGGTTCCCTGGCCGCCCAGGACTCCGTCGGTGTACCGGAACTGATGGCTGCGGAGAAGCTTTTCGATCTCCAATTCACTCCCGTAAAACGCGATTCTATCCTAAGCGGACTGGTCGACCACCTGCATTTTTACCAATATCTCCATGCTCATGACCTCTATAATGCCATCCCGTTGTCGTTGTCCTTTGACCCCCTGTTGCCGGGTACGTCCTATGACAGGAGGCAGGATCCACTGCATTGGGCGATCCCGGGCGAGGTCGCGCTGCCGGCCAACCGGAACGACCTGGCCTATTATTCCATCCCGGAGCTGGCCAGTCTTCTCCGGCGGAGGAAGATCAGCAGTGTGGAGCTGACCCAATTCTTTATTGCCCGCCTCAGGAAATATGGCCCGGTGCTGCATTGTGTGATCGAGCTGACCGAAGACAGCGCGCTGGCCCAGGCGCGATGGGCGGATGCCCTTTTTGCCAAGGGGATCGTCCACAGCCCTTTACAGGGCATCCCTTATGGGATCAAGGATCTTTTTGCCGTCAAGGGTACGCATACGACCTGGGGCACGCCGCCTTATAAGGACCAGGTGATAGCAGAGAATTGTTATGTTGCCGAGCGGCTTGCCGATGCCGGGGCGGTGTTGGTAGCCAAGCTTTCGCTGGGGGAGCTGGCGATGGATGATGTCTGGTTTGGGGGGCTGACGCGGAATCCCTGGAACCTGGCGGTTGGGTCGGGAGGCAGTTCGGCCGGCTCGGCCTCGGCGACGGCTGCGGGGCTTGTGCCTTTTGCCATCGGGACGGAGACCTATGGATCCGTAGTAGACCCTTCCATGCGGTGTGGGGCTACGGGTTTGCGGCCGACCTTTGGCAGTATTGCCCGGACGGGTTGTATGGCGCTTTGCTGGAGTTCGGATAAGGTGGGGCCTATCTGCCGGAGCGCAGAAGACGCAGCCATTGTATTTGCCTATGTTCACGGGGGTGACAGTATCGACGTCTCATCGCGGTTTGTGCCTTTTAATTATACCGGGAAGGTTGATCTGGCCCGGATGAAAGTCGCCTATACGCGGAATTATATCGATTCGCTGCCGGAGGGCAGCCCGGAGAAGCAGACGTTGATGATCCTGCGGAAGTTGGGAGTAAAGTTGATCCCGGTGGATTTCCCGGATGACCTGCGGGGGAATGATATCCTGTCGCTGATCATCGGGGTCGAGTCGGCGGCGGCGTTCGACAAGCTTACGCGGACCAACCAGGATGATGAGATGGTGCAGCAGAACAAGGATCGCTGGCCCAATACTTTCCGGACGGCGCGTTTTGTGCCGGCTGTGGAGTATGTCAATGCGTGCCGGATGCGGACGAGTATCATGCAGAAGGTGGATCCTTTTATAGCGAAATATGATATCATCATTGCGCCGCCCGAGACGGGGGATCAGTTGGCGATCACGAATCTGACGGGGCATCCGTCCGTGACGTTGCCGGTGGGTTACCGGCCGGATGGGACGCCGGGGAGTATTTCCTTTATCGGGCAGTTATATGGGGAGGCGCGATTGCTGGCGTTTGCGAAGGCGTTCCAGGATGCGACGCCGTATAATAAGCAGCATCCGAAGGGGTTTGAGTAACGGCTAATGATGGGCCTTCGGCCGGGCGATCTGTGACCGCCCTTGGGTCCTGTATCGAAACCGGACAGCAAGTGTACTGATAGTGAACTTCGCAGTTTTTGCGCAGGAGGATAAACGTATAGCGGCCAGATATTTGCGTAAATTGGCATGAATTAGGAACTACAATGCGCATGCTACACAGTTATCTCCGTTTCGCCATGCGGAACCTCGCCAAGAACAAGATCTATTCCCTGATCAATATTGCAGGGCTGGCCGTCGGGCTGGCAGTCTTCTGGCTGATGGCGTTGTATATCGCCGATGAGTTGAGCTATGACCGGGATTCGGGGAATGCGGACCGGATCTACCGGGTCGTTCACTCGGGGGAATGGGCGGGGGGCAACTTCAAGATGGCGCAGACGCCGCCGGCCTTTGGGCCGGCCCTTGAAAAGGACGATCCGGGGATCGAGGCGGCTGCGCGGATGGACGTCGAAGGTGGCGGCACACTTGTGTATGGAGACAAGAAGATCGAAGTCGGTGATGGCAGGATGTTACTGGCGGATAACAGCCTGCTGACGGTGTTTCAATTCCCTTTTCTTTATGGCGATGCGACGAATGCGCTTGCGGCGCCGAATTCGATCGTGCTGACGAAGGGCCTTGCCGAAAAGTTATTTGGCAGCGCGGAAGAAGCGCTGAATAAAACGGTGATGGTCGAACGCGATGGCCCCAGCCAGGTGACGGGTGTTATCGAGGACCCCCCGGCCAATACGCATCTTGGCTTTACCGCGCTGCGGTCGTTCAAGCCAACCGACAACGAATGGAAAAACTCCTTTCTCTATACCTATATCCTTTTGAAGAAGGGCGTCGGGATCCATGCGGTGGAGGCGAGGTTACCCGGGTTTTACGACCGGCATATCAAAGCACTGCTTGGCAAGGGCGCGAAATACCGAATGGAGTTGCAGGCGCTGACGTCCATCCATCTGCATTCGCACCTGGATTATGAGCTGGGCCGCAACGGGGATATCAAGTATGTCTATCTCTTTGGTGCGGTGGCCCTGCTTGTGCTGGGGATCGCGGTGATTAACTATATCAATCTCTCCACGGCCCGGGCGTCGATCAGGATGAAGGAGATCGGCGTACGGAAGGTGATCGGGGGAAGCAGGAAACAACTGATCAGTTTATTCCTGACCGAGTCGGTCTTTTTTGCGTTGCTCTCGGCAGCCATCGCGGGATTGCTGACCTGGTTCGTATTACCGGGTTTTGACCAGTTGTCCGGAAAAGCGCTGATGCTGGGTCAGTTTGGACCGATGCCAACGTTTTTGCTTTTGGCGGCCTCGGCCCTTGTGATCGGGCTGGCGGGCGGCCTCTACCCTGCCCTCTTTCTTTCGGGCTTTGGGACGATCCCCGCGCTGAAGGGCCAGGTGGGCGATCAGTCGACGACGGTGCTGTTTCGTAAGTCGTTGGTCACCTTTCAATTCATCATCACCATTTTTTTGATCGCCGGCTCGGCTATTATCTATCTTCAACTTCATTACATGCAGGGAAAGGACCTGGGTTTTAACAAGGACCAGGTAGTGACCTTTCATCTTCCCAACCAGGACGTGCGGAAGCATGTCGACAACCTCAAGACGCAATTGTTGCGTGATCCTTCGGTGGAAGCGGCCGGGGTGGCGGGCAATCCTATCGGCAACAACGATATCGGCGGCCGTCAGGTGCATTTTGAACAGAACGGGGCCATCCTACCCGAGCCGACGCAGGTGCAGGCCTTTTATGCGGACGCCGACTTTTTGCCCACAATGCAGATCGGACTCGTGTCGGGTCGGAATTTTTCGGCTGCCCGGCCGGCGGATGTGACGGGCTCGGTGCTGGTGAATGAAACCCTTGTAAAACATCTTGGGTGGAGCGATGCGGTGGGGAAAAGAGTACAGCTTGGGAAAGATCCCGCCGGTCAGCCCGTGATGGCGACCATCGTCGGAGTGATGAGGGACTTTTCCATCTATTCCCTTCAACATAAGATAGAGCCGCTGTTGTTGCAGATGCCGCCGGTGGCAAAAGAAGCAGATAACATTTATGCCCGGGTACAGAAGGGCAGGATCCCGCAGGCATTGCGGCATATTGCCGAGGTGTATAGTCAATTCGACCCCACCACGACACTGGACTTTCATTTCCTGGACGAGAATTTTTCCCAGCAATATGCGGCGGAGAAGAAGCAGGGAAGCATCCTGCTGATCTTTACCGTCCTGGCCATCTTTATCGCCTGTCTTGGGTTGCTGGGGCTGGTGACGTTCACCGTCGGCCAACGGACAAAGGAGATCGGGATCCGCAAGGTGCTGGGCGCCAGCGTTACGGGGATCGTCCTGCTGGTGTCGAAGGACCTGATCAAGCCCGTGGCGATCGCGATCCTGATCAGTACGCCGCTGGCCTGGTGGGCGATGCATAAGTGGCTGGAGGGGTTTGCGTACCGGGTGAGGATCAGCGTTTGGATCTTTCTTGCGGCGGGGCTGCTGGCAGTGGTGATCGCGATGCTGACGGTGGGGTTGCGGGCGATGCGGGCGGCGAGGGCCAACCCGACGAAGAGCCTGCAGACCGAGTAGCCCCTGGAAGATTGACGAGAACTCTTTTAGGTGTTTGTCCGGGACATTGACGACAAATCTGTTTTACCATGATCTATAGCTATCTGCGTATCGCGTGGCGTAACCTGCTGCGAAACAAGACGAACAGTTGCATCAATATCGGCGGCCTCGCTATCGGGATCACCTGTGTGCTCTTTATCGTCCTGTATGTGCAGGATGAACTGAGCTTTGACCGGAGTTTTGCCGGGGCCGGGCAGATCTACCAGGTGAACCTGCAAACAAATTTTGGCGGGCTGGAGTACAAGACGGCAAATACCCCGCCGCCTTCGGCCATTTCGCTGCACAATACCTTCCCGGAAGTGGTCGCGTATACGCGGCTTTATCAGCCGGGGAATGTGGTGGTGCACAATGACGCGGCAGCGGATGTCGCGGGGCATTCCTTTACCGAAAAGCGCATCTGGGCGGTGGACTCCAATTTCCTCCAGGTTTTTAGCTATGCTTTGTTAGCCGGCGATGTGGCCAATTGTCTGAAGAAATACCATTCCATCGTGCTGACGGAGTCTACGGCAAGGAAATATTTTGGCGACCGGCCGGCGTTGGGCAGGACACTGACGCTCGATACGGCGGCGGCGCCCTATGTAGTGACGGCTATCCTTCGGGACCTGCCTGCCAATGTTTCGATGCAATTCGACGGTTTGACGCCGTTGCCCGACAATGCGCTGGTGCGGCGTTTTAGCTGGAGTTGGGTGTGGACGCAGTTGCAGGCATTTGTAGTCCTCAATAAAGCAACCACTGCCGACCCTGCGGGCGTCCACCGGCTGGAGGCAAAGTTCCCGGCGATGGTTCGGCGGGACGCGGCGCGGGCGTTTGCGCGGATCGGGCAACCTTATGACGAGTTCATCAAGAAGGCCGGGAAATGGGATTTCTCCCTGCAACCGCTGACGGAAGTCCATTTGCGGAGCGCCGGCATCGGGACGCCCTATACCAACCTGGGCAGCATCAAATACGTTTATATCTTTTCCATCATCGCCGTCTTTATCATTTTGCTGGCCTGTATCAATTTTATGAACCTGTCGACAGCGCAGGCTGTGAAGCGGGCGAAAGAGGTGGGGATCCGGAAGGTGCTCGGGTCGATGAAGGCGGAGATGATCCGCCAGTTTTTGCTGGAGGCATTCCTGTATACCCTGCTTGCCGGGGTACTGGCTACCGGTTTGCTTTATCTGCTGATGCCTGTTTTTGATGTGATGGCGGGGAAGAACCTCTCCTTTACCGACCTCTTCCACAAGGGTTCCTGGCTTATCCTGATCCTGGTGATCCTTTTGACCGGCTTTTTGGCCGGAAGCTATCCCGCCTTTTATCTTACCGCCTTCAAACCCGTCGAAGTGTTGAAGGGAGGAGGACTTTTTGCGAAGAGCATCGGCAACCAGCTGATCCGCAATGGGCTGGTGGTCTTCCAGTTTACGGTGTCGATCGCGCTGATGATCTGCACGCTGATCGTCTACCGGCAGTTGAAGTATATGAATAGCGTCGATCTTGGATTTACGAAGGACCATGTCGTCATCTTTCCCAACGTGGAGAAGTTGCCGAATGGGACCGAGACGGCGCTGCGGCAACAACTGAGTGGGATTCCCGGCATGCGGAATGTGAGTGTTACCTCCGGCATGCCCGCGAATAATGTGAACCTTTTCACCGATTTTTATGTACCGCTGGCCAATGGCGTCAGGGAACCGTTGGCGAAGGATATCACGCTGACCTCTTATCTTGTCGACGAGTATTATCTTCCGTCGCTGCAATTGCAGCTTGTCGCCGGCAGGAATTTTTCGAGGGCCTATCATGATTCGGCGTCGGTGATCGTCAATGAAGCGACCGTCCGGCAGATCGGCTGGAAGAATGCGCTGGGCAAACGGATCCGGTATCCCGGGAACGATGACCAGACCTTTACGGTGGTGGGAGTGGTGAAGGACTTTAACTTCCAGTCGTTGCGGGATACGGTGGCGCCGTTTGCGTTGTTCCATGTGAGCAGCAAGACCTTTACCCCCATCCTGAACTATATGGTGGGCAGCGTGGATGCCCGGCATACGGCCGCGGTGTTGCAGGAGGCGGAGCGGGTGTGGAAACGGTGGGTTCCCGGGGTTCCCTTCGACTATTCCTTTCTCGATAAGGATTATGCCGCGCTCTACCAGTCGGAAGAGAAGATGGGGAATGTCTTTGGGGTCTTTACCAGTCTTTCGATCCTTGTCGCCTGTCTCGGGCTTTTTGGGCTGTCGGTGTATACGGCCGAACGGCGGGTCAAGGAGATTGGGATCCGGAAGATCCTTGGCGCCACGGTGCGGCAGGTGGTTGGGTTATTATCCCTGGAATTCCTGAAGCTGGTCGGGCTCGCCGTGCTGATCGCTTTTCCGATGGCGGGGTGGGCGATGAATAAGTGGCTGATGGATTTTGCCTATCGCACGCCAATGAGTGCGTGGCTTTTTATCCTGGCGGGTGCGATGGCGCTGGCCATCGCTTTGGTGACGGTGAGCGGGCAGGCGTTAAGGGCGGCGATGCGCAACCCTGCGGGGGCTTTGCGTAGCGAATGAGCCAGGAGTTTGCGGATCGAATTTTTGCAAGGCGATCTTATAGCGGGCGGCGGCGTCTTTTGAGATATTTTCCCAGATGGCGACGGCGTTGTCGGGTAGTTGCTTTCCATCGAGGATGAGGCCGATCCCATCGAGATGGTAATGCCAGCCGGTGGCTGCGCCGTGGAGCTGGGATTCCAATACATTGCTGTGGGTAAATACCAGGCGGCAACGGCCGGGGCCTTCGGTGAGCAATTCCCACCGGACGATGCTTCCTTCATGCCATTCGTATTCCAGGAGGCTGTTCTTTTTCCATTGGAGGATCTTTCCACCCATCGTGCCGCCGGTGAGTTGCAGGGAAATGGCCTTGCCTCTTATGATCGTTGGGGCCAGCCATTGGGCGAGCTGTTCGGGAGTTGTCAGGGCTTCCCAGACCCGGGAGACGGGATGGTCGAAGATCCGTTCAAAGTGGACGCCGAAGATATCATCCTTGTGGAAAAAAGTTCCATCCTTGTGTGAGAGTGTGAAGTTGTTTGGCGACATAACGAAGATGTTAAGATGAATAGGAAACCGTTACGTTGCAAATATAGGAAACCTTTTGGTTTCACAAAATTTTTACCTTTTTGCCCGCAAATGTTTTTGCGGGCAAAAAAACAAAAGCGAGCGGGAAATTCCCGCCCGCGGTTCACTGGGTAAGATTGATAATGGTTGTCGCGGTACCTGATCTAATTACATTTTTGATCCCATTTTCTGGCACTTCTGCGCTTCGTCGAGATGGTGATGCAGGGTGTGCAGGGTACTGTCTGCAAAAGCTCTGATGTCGGCGTCGGAGCCGTTCTTCAATTCGTCCTCGAAGGCGCTGATGACCTTTTTGTGATCGGAGACCATCATATCGATGTAGGCCTTGTCAAAATCTTTACCGGTCTTCTTTTGGAGATCGGCGATATTCTGCTGCATATCCGACGAGATATCGGCCGGCAGGGTGATGTTCTTTTTTGCGGCGACGGCTTTTAGTTTTTCGGCGGCCCCGGTATGGTCATTTACCATCATTGCACCGTATTTTTTTTACGTCGGCCGACATCCCTTGTTGCTCGGCCAGTTTACCGGCCCGGATCTCGGTCATTCCTGCGTTGGCGGTATTAACGGCGAAGTCCTGGTCGGCCTTAGATACGGTGGCCGGGATCGTGCCTGTCTTGCCGGAACCCGAAGTATCCGTCCCGGTGCTGTCCATTTTTGTTGTATTCGAGTCTTTTGCGGCCGTAACGCTGTCGGTTGAACTGCCGTTATTACAGCTTATGCTCAGACAGGCGGCGAAGGTTCCAATCGCCAGAACCATTGCAATGTTTTTCATAATCGGCTGTTTTTCATTTATCATTTCGCCGATAATGATTCAATTGTCATGCCACCGGGGTTGCGGCGGACAGGCCGGGTATCGGGGCGTCGGCAAGATAGTAGGGTTTGTAACCGGGGCGGGTATTGAACATCCAGTTATGCAATTGGTTTTTCAGATCGCGCCACCAGCCCGTATGCACCGTGGAATGGGCGTTGTCGAAATAGTCCGCTTTGAGCATCTTTACCCGGATCAGTACGAGATGGTTGCCGGTGAGTTCGCGGATATCTTCGTGTACGAGGCCATTTATCTCTTCCGGATCGGTGACGATAAAAGCCTTACCGGACACGTGCAGGAAGAATTCGCGGCCCTTCCTGAAAAATTCCAGCCGGACGGGGAATTCCCGGTCGAATTCCTGTAAGGCTTGTTGCGGGCGGGGGATAAAAAACCACATTTGTCCCAGTTCGTCCACTTTTATTACCGATACGATGGTTGTTGCGATCCTTAGCAGGGAGGTGTTTTGGCTAAAGAAAAGGGCGTTCTTCAAATCTTGTATTTTTTGCTGCAAAAAGTGCAGATCTGATTGGGGCAACATATTAACTCATTTTAACAGTATTTTTCAAATTCAATACCACTCTGAAACAGAGGTCGTGCGTAAGCTGTGAACAACTCCGTGAAGATTTCATTATCAGGGGGAAAAGCTTGCCGGCAAGTCGTTTTGACGGGTTTAATCTAAGGGTTCCTGTCTAAGGATAAAATGGGAAGGTTGAGGAAAATAATACACAACAAAAAGCGTTACGGGCGCGGGCGATCCCGTATTTCAAGCATGGGTAGCGGCCTCCAGGTCGTGCAATCCCTGGTTTGCTCTTTCGAGTGACCACAGTTGTGTTTCAACCAGCAGGTGGAGTTTCTCCGGTATTCCTTCGTTGAGTGCCTGTTTATAAGCTGTTTCTATTGCCTCGCCCGGGGGAAGCCGGGTGTCCAGCCAATGCAGATAGATCTTACCGGAGATGGTCGCCTGGGTAACCGGGGCGCCGCCGAGCCGGATCACTTCGGCGTGGAGGGCATTTACATGCGCCCTTCCTTCAACGGCCATACGATAATAGGCATCGCGAAGGTCGGGCGCCGGTGTAAGACTTTCATGAGCCGCTTTTTCAAAGCCGGCGATACGATCGATGTTGATGCGAATAAGATCGTTCAGCACTTGTAAGGTCTTTTTCGCGCTGGTGTAGCCTTTTGTTTTCATAGAAAAAAATTTAGGATTCCCGGTCTGGTGTGGCTTCGGGATAGGGATGAAAAAAATATGCCATCCCCTGTATGCGGAGGTGTGGCGGGAAAAAGTTGCCCTGACTGTGGAAGGGTTTCCCTTGAGCTAAAAAGGATAACCGATGGCGAGGTTGAGGACCATGTCGGAGATGTCGGTGGCGGTTTTAAAGTTCCACCTGGAGCCTTCGGGTTTCCAGGGGGTGCGGAGAGGTACGGCGACATCGATGCGGAGGAGGAGGATAGTGAGGTCGAAGCGGAGGCCGGTGCCTGCGCCGACGGCGAAATCATTGAGAAAATTTCGCGTAAAGACCGCACCCGGGCGGCTGGTATCGTTGCGCAGGGTCCACACATTCCCGAAGTCGGTGAAGACGGCCCAGCGGACGAAGCCGAAGAGTTTTGCGCGGTATTCTATATTGCCCTCCAACTTTATATCTCCGGGCTGATCGGGAAGAAAAGCATTCCTGTTAGGGTCGCCGCCAAAGTAGCTGCCGGGGCCGAGGGCACGGGCGCGGAAGGCGCGGATATCATTTGTTCCGCCACCGAAGAACGCTTTTACATAGGGAAGTCCGGCGCTGTTGCCGTAGGGGATACCGACGCCGGCATCCACCCGGGTGGCCAGCATACTGGATGTACTGAAGTTGAGATAATGCCGGAAGTCGGCCTCGAACCGCATGTACTGGGCGTAGGGAACGCCGAAGATCTCTTTCTGCTGACCCGTCATGTTGAAGTTGGTGCCGGAAAAGAGCCCGAGCAGGTTGTTAGAGAAGTCGACATTGGCGTTGAACCAGGTGTTACTCGTCTTGCGGGCGTTGCGGGGATCGAGCTGGGAACTGTAGTTGAAGTTCCAGGAAGGGCCGATGATAAGCTGGGGTTCGATGGAGTAATACACGTTACGGATCTTATTGATGATCTGCTGAAAACTGTCTGTAAGATTGGAAGGCCGCACATAGGATATTCCCAGAACGGTGATACCATTTTCCGAGGTGATACGGTTTTTGAACTGGTAGCCAAAACTGACCCGGGAAGAGGTGAGGGTATACAAGGAGTTATTGCGATAGATGTCATAGTCCGCTTCGATCTTTGTCTTTGGGACGAATTTGCCGCTGGTGTTCAAATTAAATGGGGACACGATCTTCGGAATGGTGAGGCTGACATCGACCCCGGTGCGGCGCGTGAGGGATGTTATCAATTTGCCAGTCGTCCCATTGCGGCTGACGGATTGTCCTTCGAGGCCGCCGTAGATGCGGGCGCTAAACAGCTCGCCACCCCGGAAGAGATTGCGATGCCGCCAGTTGAGCGCCAGTTCAGTACCCGTGGTATTATCGTCGCGGGTAAGCGCGGTGACCTCGAATCGCAGCAGCTTCTTCTGGGTGGGTGTGAGGTAATAGTAGAGGTTCAGCCGATTGTTGGTATCTGCGGTAGAAGCCGGCTCAAAACGGGCCTTTACAAATTGAAAGACACCGAGGCTGACGAGGCGACTAAGGGAGGAGTTGTGATCGGTCTCCCTGTAGATATCGTTCGGTTTGATGAGCAGGGTACTGCTGAAAACGCTGGGTCGCAGATATTCAGAGCGATCTATGATATGATACCCCTCCGGAGTGATATAGGCATTCTGACGATTGGTATCTGCCTTGTTGGCAGGAGTGACATAAGCCGTGACCTGGCCGATCTTATAGACCTCGCGGGCAGGATCGGGCATCTCGTTCTTCAATCGCATGAACATATCCACCTGGTGGTTGCCAACAGCCGTGTCGAGGTCCACGATGAGATAGTCCGGGCTGAAATAATAGAAGCCGCGGTTCTTGAGCCGGCTATCGATGCGGGTGCGCTCTGCTTTTATCGTTTCGAGATCATAGAAATCACCTTTTTTCAGCAGGGACATCCGCTGCAGGGTATCGATCCGGTTGCTGACGGCATCGGAGTCATCGGGATAGTTGATCTTGCCGATGGTGTAGCGCGGGCCGACGGCTGCGGTGTAGGTGGCCGTGAGGTGTTTGTCCTTTACGAAGGTGGTGACAATGACGGTGTCGTGAAAAAATCCTTTGTTCTCGAGGTGGCTTTGCAGCACCTGGGCGTTGCTTTGAAGGGTGGCAGGGCTCGACAGGACAGGGGGCTCGCCTACTTTGTATTTCAACCAGTGTTTAAAGCCTTTTTGCTTGTGGGTTGTTCCGGCGATGTTATAGACCCAAAGTTTTAGCCGGAGGCCGAGGGTCTTGCCGTTGAGCTTTGGCCGGAGATAGCCTTCCATGTCTTCGCTCCATTTCTTTTGTTCTTTCTTTGTCATGGTAACGGAGGATTGGACCACAGTCTTATTGGCCGAATAGAGCGTCTGGTTAGCCGCCAGGTATTTGGATTCATGACAGGAGGCGAGGACCACCGACAGGAGCGCTATTGGCAGAAAAATGCGGAGCGTGCGTTGAAAGCCTGTCATCATTGGGTGGTTGTACTGGAATTTGTGGTTTTTCTTGCTTCAATCGTATCGCCCTTGGCCCGGTGCCAGATCTCTTTGAACTTATCGTAATTGAAGGTGAAGACGAAGCCTACGCCCGTCTCGATCACCTGGATCCCTACTGCGGCCTCGTATTGGTTCTGGCGATAAGCGCGGACCAGGTAGCGGCCGTCTTTCGAGAGCTTATAGGCGGCCTCGACGGTGCCCGCCAGGTTGGTGGGCGCCTGTTTCGGCGCACCTTTCCCTTCGACGTCGAAGCTGCTGCCTACGCTGACCCGCAGGCGGTCGGCCATCAATGATTTGGCCACCGTGAAGTCCAGTTCGGTGTAGGAAATCTCCTCGCCTGTAAACCAATCCTGCTGGTTATTGAGATCGAAATGGATATCCACCCCTTTGATGAGGCTGGCGGCCAGTTGATCCATCTGGCTGGTGAGGATCTGGCTGGCGCTGGAAAAGGCAAGGTTACCTACTGTAGAGCCGCCACCTGCCTCGGAGTTAAAGGGGTCTACCCCGACGAAGCGGCCGAGCAACAGGAGCGCAAACACCTGTTCGTTCATTTCCGACTGCTGGGTCCGCAGCTGGGTGAGGCGCTGGTCGACGTCCGGCCAGAGCGTGAGGATGGTGGTCGGCAAGGAAATATCGAAGGTGATGGACGGCTTGAGCAGGTCGCCTTCCATTTTCAGCGTAACGAGAAAGGGCAATTTCTGCTGGAATTTTGCCTGATCGAGTGGCTGATAAGCCTGGATCACATTGGACACGAGGTCAACCGAGGGGGTCAATGCGGTATAGGAGGCGGAGAGGTTGACGGAGGCCAGGGTCGGATCGCCCGTCCAGGTGATCACACTGCCGGGGTCGATGACAAATTTCCGTTTGAGCACATTGAAGGAAAGACTGTAGTAGCCGCCATTTACCTCATAGGAACCCGTGAGGTCCATTTTGCCGCTTTTCTCGAGCTGGAACACAAGGGTGCTACGGCCGCGAACGTTGAGGGCGTCTCCGCTGCGCGGGTCGATGACAACGTTGAGGAGCGCGCTGGTATCGGTGAGCAGGTTGAGACTTACGTCGAGGCCTTTTATCTCCGTCTTTTTATCGCGTAGCGCCAGCGCCTTATGATCGATGAGGGTGTCGCCGGTGCGGTGATCGACGAAGCGGACCACGCCGATGCGGTCGCCGACCTCGGGGTCATTACCCGGCAGCACGTAATAGAAATTTGTGCGTTTGTTTACCCGGATGGACCCGTCGATCTTGGGCGCGTCCACTTTTCCTTCGAGGTTGATGGCCGCGTCGAGGTTGAGCTGGCCATAGAATTGGCGGGTGCTGGATTCCGGGGCGTTGACCATCCGGAAGTTCTGCGCGTTGAGGGAGATGTCGAAGCCGAAGCTGTGATAATCTTTTGTAAAGACGTTGCCGTCGAGGATGAGTTTGTTGCCGGCGGAGTCTCTCAAGGTGAACTGGCTGAAGTTGAAGCCGTCTTCATCAAAAGCGATACGGTCTTTGGATACGTCGAGGGTCTCGCCGGAGATGGTGGGGGTGATCACGCTGCTGTCGAAGTAGAGGTTTCCGCGGACAGCGGGTTTATCGAAGGTGCCGGCGATGGTGAACTTCCCGGTGAGATATCCCCTCATATTATCGACGAACCCTTCGGCGGAGTGAGAAAAGGCTGCGAGATTGACCCGTCGGAGGTCGAGCTTCAGATCCATTTTGCTTTCGCCGGTGTAGTAGTCGCCGGTGACGGCGATGTCATTGTTCTTGCCCTGCAGGCCGATGTCCGCGGAGAAGGCGTTGGCCTTTTCGTTGTTGACCTTCAGGGTCAGGTCGCCGAGGGTATCGGTCTTGTAGGAAAGGTTTTGAATTTTGAGATCGGAGGTGAAGACCGGGTTGGTCGTGACGTTCTTTACTTCGGCGTTGCCGTTGAGGATGCCGTCGGCGATGACCGAGTCCTGGTTGGCGAGGCGGCTGATGGTACTGAGCCGGAAATTGCCGAAGCGGACCTCGAGGGGGGCGGCGCTGGTGGTGCCCTTGCTATTGAGTGAAAGCGAGTCGTTGTTGTTGCTGATGGTGAAGTCGTGGGCGGTGAGGCCGGTGGAGTCGTATTGGATCAGATTATCCCGGCTTACCTGCCAGCGGTCGTAGTTAAGCAGGAGGCTGTCCGGGTTGAATTTGAATTTTATGGCGCTGTTTTGCTGGTCGAGGATGCCGGCCAGGCGATAGCGGTCTTTTCCTTTTTGGTCTTTTGCGAGGAGGGTCGTGGTAAGGTGGTTGTCTTTTACGGCGCCATAGACCGATGTTCTATACAGGAGGAATCCGCTGCCATGGCCATCGGCCAGGGTGATGGCGTAGCGCAGGCTGCTGTCGGCGGTGCCTGCGGCGATGTCGATGTCATGCAGGGATTGGGTGCCGAAGACGAGGCGCGGGGCGTGGAGGCCGAGGTGGAGATCGTTGCGATCGCTGTTGAAGGAGAGGCGGCCCCCGACGGTATCCGTCCCGTTGAGCGACGGCATGAAGTGCAATACGAGGGGCGATGTGCGGAGGTGGATGTCCATTGTCCAGTCCTGCGGGGTAAAGGCCGTGTCTTTGAAACCAGCTATATGGTAGTAGTTATTGATCGTGTGTTCGATGGCGGTGGCGGTTTCGGTGAGTTTATATTGGCCTTTCCAGTCGAGGTCTGCCATTTCCGAGTGGAGTTGGATCCGTTGGATATTTTCCTGCCGGGTAGCGATCAGCGCGATGCTGTCCGTGGCGATGCGTTGGGTGCCTTGCAGGAGGTCGAGGCCGTTGATGGTCAGCGTACCCTGGAGTGAGTCCGGGTTCGTGTCGGCAAAACCCGCGAGGATATGCCCCTTGAACTGGAGGGTATCTTTTACGAGGTGGAGCGCGTGGAGGTCCACGGTATCGATGTTCCAGTCCAGTTGCAGCGCCGGGAATTTCTTTGCCAGATCGGCGGAGGCCTGGAGTTGGAAGTGGACAGCCGTGTTGTTGATGGCGCTGTGGAGGATGGCCTGCTGGTGATTCATGGAGCCGTCGAGGACGAGGTCATGATAGGTGTACTGCCGGTAGGTGGCCGCTTTCAGGCGGCCGGTGAAGGCCGTGTTGGCGCTGTGGAGATCCAGGCCCGTACCTTTTATATGAACCTCTGCGGTTACGGCGCCCCATTGTGCGCTGTCCTGGAGAATAGTTCCCAGTTGCAGGGCTTTTGTCTGCAGGGCCAGGTCATAGGTGGCACCGGTGGTCGACCGGAAGTTAGCGGCTGTGCCTTTCAGGAGGATGTTACCCGATGTGGTGTTGAGGACCAGGTCCGAGGTAAATTCGTTCATGCTACCCACGAGATGGCCGTGCAGGTCAAAGTGGGCCGGAATGGTGATGTTTGACGGCAGGGTGTTTTTGGGGACGAGGGCGAGCAGGGCTGTCCGGCTGCCGGAGAAATTTCGGATGGTGAGGTCGGCACGCAGGCGCCGGCTGTCCATGGGATGGAGGAGTTTGCCGGCGATGTCGACCTTCAGGTCTTTTATCCCGCTGAACTGAAGGGTTGGAATGGTCAGTGCGTCGAGGGTGCCGCGGATGGCGGTGTTGATCTGCCAGGTATCGGCGGGATGACTGAATACCGGCTGGCTGGCGAGGAAGGGGGCGAAGACCAGGATGTCTTTTAGCTGGACATGGCTATTGGGCAGGTCGAGGGTAAGGCGGGTGTTGGCGGGGTGTGTCGTGATGGCGGCGATGGAATCGTATTCAAGGGTTGCGGACCGTTGCAGGAGGGTGCCGGGGGTTCGCAGGAGGAGGTCATCCAGGACCGTCTTATGATCCGTATAGAGGAAGCGCGTCTGCAGTTGGTTCAGGTGGAAGCCGGACTGTTCGGCTAGTTCACCTTTTGTGATGTGGCCGCTGATGGCCTCCGCGCTGTAGGCGAGGTTCTCGCCCGTGAGGGTGATATTGGCTGCCTTAAGGTGGAAGTAGTCCATTCCTTTTTTCTGGCGGGGTTTCGTGTTGTCGTCAAAGGCGAAGTCGGTGCTGTCGAGTTCGAGTTTGCGGGCCTGGAAGATGAGTTTATTCAGATCGAGATCAAGCTTTTCGGTGGTAAGCGCTTTGAGGCTGCCGCTGGTCAGCATCTTTGTCTTTGAATTGCGGTAGAGGTAGCTGGTGTTCCGGAAGTCGGCGGCGGCGACCGTGTAGAGCTGTTTATCAAGATCAAGCGTGCGCATGTCTGTTTTACTGTGACCGATGGCCAGGATGGCCGTATTCCCGGTGAGGGTGTCTGCGTAGACGAAGTGGATGTTGTCGAGGAGCAGGGTGTTCATGCCGATGTGGAAGGGGGTGCCTTTTGTCGTGTCGGGGGGACCGGGATGCGGGTTTGTAAAGGCGTCGATGATGAATTGATAGTTAAAGGTGGTATCCGCCGGCGACCGGCGTAAGATTTTGGCAGTAATGTTTTTGAGGTCTATCTCCTGGATATCGAGGTTGTTGTGGAGCAGGGCCAGCATGCGGAGCCGGACGTGCACCTCCCCTGCGAAAAGGAGGGTGTCCTTGTTCGGGTCGGGGATGTAAATGTCTTTGAGCGTAACCGACCGGAAGAAGGTGATATCGAGATGGCCGATGCGGACGGGCACCTTGAGTCGCCGGGAAAGATAGGTTTCCGCCTTTGAGCGGACAATGTTCTGGACAAAGGGGGTTTGGATCAGGAAGAAGATGAGGATCAGGATAATGAACAGGGTCAGGAGAGTTTTCCCGAGGATACGCAACAACCTTCTTGGCAATGATCTGCGGGGCGGATGAGTCGGATGTCCCGATGGCTGTGCGTGCATAGATTAGAATTCTTAATAATAAGTTAGGTCAATAAATAGTATTGACAAAATACAGGCCGCTTTCCCAGTGGGTTTCTTTACCGGTCGCCGGTTTTGGTTTTTACGCTTAAAAATAAGGGAACCTATTGTTTCTCAATGAATTTGTTCCGTTTTTTCCCCAGGATCGTACCGTTTTTTCTACAGGGGTATCGGCGGAAGGGGCGCTTACCCGCTACGGAACAGAGTGTTACCTTTCTGGCTTTGTCTTTGTTTCCCACACCCATATAAAATCTGGGTATTATGCTGAAGCAAGTACAGACGCAAAAGCAGCAACACACTATCCTGCCACAACAGATCGAACTTCTCAATCTCTTTCACTTGAATACTCTTGAGCTCACACAGCGAATACAAGATGAGCTGACTGAGAATCCGGCTTTGGAAGAGGTTGGTTCGGGGGATGATGAGGCGGCGGATAAGTTCTCCAAGGATTCGGTACAGGACTTCCAGGGCTGGGAGGAATATGGGTATGATGACATCCCGGATTATAAAACCGAGTATAATAATTATTTTAATACGGAGAAAGTGCCGGAGAAACCCATCGCCGAAGTTCCGGATTTCCGGGAGGAGTTGAAGCGGCAGTGCCGGTTCCTCGACGTCCCGGAGGAGAAACATTTTCTTTTCGATTTTATTATCGATTCGCTGAATGAGAACGGGTTTTTGGAACAGGACCTGGAGGAACTGGCTTCGGAGGTCTCCTTTAAGAAGAAGGTGTGGATCGAGCCGGAAGAGTTGGAAGGGACGTTGAAATCGTTGCGTGAGCTGGAGCCTTTTGGCGCCGGTTGCCGAAGTGTACAGGAGTATATGTTGCTCCAGTTGAAACGGATGAATGTGAAGCGGCCCGATGTAAGAACCGCCATTTGTCTGCTGGAAGAGCATTTTCACGATCTGCGGAGTTGTAATCTCGATAAATTGAGGCGGCAACTGGGGTTGGAGGATGATGAGATCAAGATCGTGCTGGGGCTGCTGGCGCATCTCAGTACGCGGCCGTTCAACCCCGAAGTCAATGCGATGCAGGCGAACCCTTCCATCCTACCCGATTTTGTCGTGCTGGACGAAGGCGATACGCTGGAACTGGCGCTTTACCGGCAGCGGAGCAGCAACCTGCACATCAGTCAATCCTGGATGGAGATGGTCCAGCAGGCTTCGCAGAATGCTCATACGGAAAAGTCTACCAAGCAATACCTCCGGAGCAAGCTTTCTTCCGCTCAGTGGTTTATCAATGCCATTCAGCAACGGGAGAACAATATGTTAAAGATCATGCGGGCCATCCTCGATATGCAATACGAGTATTTCAAGTACGGGGATATTTTGTTGTTGCAGCCGATGAAATTAAAAGACATAGCCGAAAAGGTAAAGGTGGATATTTCCACCGTGAGCCGGCTTACGTGTAACAAGTATGCGGAGACGCCTTTTGGGACGGTGCTGTTGAAAGATCTTTTTACGGAGGGCATCGTGAACCAGGAGGGGAATAATATCAGCAATAAGGTGATCCAGAATATCATTGGGGAGGTTATCGAGGCTGAGGATAAAAAGGCGCCGTATACGGACAGGCAGTTGGTGAGTATCTTGGCGGAGAGGGGCTATTCCATCGCGCGCCGGACGGTGGCAAAATACCGGGAGCTGATGAATATTCCCGTGGCGCAGGTACGGGGGTTATGGAATTAATTAGTTAATAAAACACCTTATATGAGATCGATCTGGACGGGAGCCATCGGCTTTGGACTGGTAAATATTCCCATAAAATTATACAGCGCGGTGCAGGGCAGTGAGCTTGACCTTGACATGCTTGATAAGAAGGATCATTCCAATATCAAGTTCAAAAGGGTGAACGAGCACACCGGCAAGGAGGTAGCCTGGGAGAATATCGTCAAGGGTTACAAATTAGACGACCGGTATATCGTGCTGACCGATGAAGATTTTCAGAAGGCGAGTCCCGAGAAGACAAAGACCATCAATATCGAGGAATTCGTAGCCGAAAACGAGATAGACGGCATCTATTATGAGACGCCCTATTATCTCGAACCGGAGAAGTCCGGAGCGCGGGCCTATGTGTTGTTGCGGGATGCGTTGCACAAGACGGGTAAAGTGGGGTTTGGGAGTTTTGTGCTCCGGAACAAGGAGGGGCTTTGCCTGATCAAGCCGATGGAGGATATCCTGGTGTTGAACCGGATCCGGTGGGCGCAGGAGATCCGGCCGACGGATGAGATCACGATCCCCCATGGCGCGAGCAAGCCGGCGGAGATGAAGATGGCGCTGGAGTTGATCAGGCAGTTGTCCGGGCCTTTCGATATTTCTAAATACAAGGATACGTATTCGGATGAACTGATGAAGCTGATCAAGGCGAAGGCGAAAGGCGGTAAGCAGCCGAAGACGACGATGCGGGTGGTGCATTCGCCGCGGACAAAGGATCTGTTGTCGCAGTTGAAGGCTTCGCTGGGTGGGAAGAGAAAAGTGAGTTAGTCGGAGCCGGCTTCGCCGTCCAATTCGCGGGATTCTCTTTTCAGTATAAAGACCGCCGTCTCGGAAGGTCGAATGCCATAGCCGTTGAGATTGGCGTAGGCCTTTGTGAATTCCGCGCCATAGTAGAGGATGATGCTGGAATAATAGACCCAGGTGAGGATGACGATGATGGAGGCGGCGGCGCCGTAGAGGATGCCGATGTTCGAATTGCCGAGATAGAGGCCGATTAGGAATTTCCCCAACATAAACAGGAGACTTGTAAAGACCGCGCCGATGAACGCGTCCTTCCAGCGGATGATGGCGTCGGGCAGGATGCGGAAGATGATCATGAACAGCAGGATGATGGCGCCGAGGCTCAGAACGAGGTTGACGGTATAGAAGAAGTAGACGGTGAAGTGAGAGAAATACCGGCGGAGGTAATTTCCGAGGAGGTCCATGAGAGAACTGACCACGAGGGCCACCATCGAGATAAAGCCGAAGGCGACGATGAGGGAAAAGGAAAGCAGCCGGTTCATGATCAGTTTCAGCCAGCCTTTTTTTGGTTTTGCGAGGATGGACCACATATAATTGATGGATCCCTGGATCTCCGCGAATACGCCTGTTGCGCCGATGACGAGGATGGCGCCGCCGATGATGGCGCCGGCGACGGTATGATGCGAGTTCTGGATGTTTTTTATGATATCCTGGATCTGTACTGCGGCCGTGGTACCTACGAGGTCTTTTATCTGTTCGTAGACCTGGCCTTCGACGGCTTGTCTTCCCCAGAAGATACCCGCGAGGGAGATGACGACGATCAGCATCGGGCCGACGGAAAAGATCATGGAATAGGATAACGAGGCCGCCAGTTTAAATCCATTGTCATTATTAAAGTCGATGGCCGCGGTCTTCATCGCTTTCCACACCGCTGATAGTTTAAAAGGCTTCATTTTGTAGACATTATTCCCCACTGTGACCCTTTCAAGGTATTTTTTAAGGTTTAAAAAAGCTGGCAAGTTATTTTCAATAGGTTAGTAGGTTTAAGATAACAAATTCCATACTACTAAAAATTATTTTATGAGCGGATTACTTTATTTAATCGCCGTCATTCTGATCATAGGTTGGCTGTTGGGCGTATTTGTTTACAGTGTCGGCGGACTGATCCATGTATTGATCGTATTAGCAGTTATATCGCTTATCCTTGGTATCATCAGGAGAGCCTGACCGGTTTGTTTCGGGGTAAGGGCTTGTTTGGCAAGCCCGGAGGCCGGTCGGATCGACCGGCTCTTTTTTTAGGCGCCGGAACCTTTACAATATAATCGACACTTATGAAAGAACTAAGATTTGCCTCCCCGCTGCGTAGTGCGGCCATAATATGGTCTCGGAATTCCTGTTGATCCTGTTGTTTAGTTTTTTCCTGTTGTACCTGCGGGTGTTCTTTCTTGAATTCTTTTATAAGGTCTTTCATTCACCCAGGTGACGGTGGTGGAAGAGGAGGTGACTGGCGCCACCGGGATGGAGATATGACAAAGCCGCCCCGGTGAACCGGGACGGCGTCCATTAACCTAAACCTCTATCGCACAAAAGAGTTGTTGCGTATTTTTTTACATAAAAAGGCGTGCCAGGGGTCCGGGGGGTGAAATTGGCTTAAACCTTGCAATTTATGGGTCAGGATCAACACATTAACCTATGCCCGACCAGTTTTTGGATCAGTTCGACCATTTTCCGGACGTTGTATGGGATGGGATCCTGGCAGGGGTTGCCCTTGTCATCGGTCTTATCCTGAAGTTCATGTTGTCGCTGTTGTTGAAGAAGAAGCCGAAGGACGGGCGGCCGGCTTTTTCGGTGACGCGGAGCATGCTTTCCCGGCTGGGGGTCCCCTTTAGCTATTTCCTGCCATTGCTGACCTTTAATTTCTTTTTGCCATTGATGAAGATGAAGTCGACGGTGAGTCCCTTTGTCAACAAGACGGTGGAGATCTTACTGACCATTTCCTTTGCGAATGTCCTGATCGCGGTGGTGAAGGTTTTCGAGGATTATGCCTATCATACTTTCGATATCCAGAAGGCGGATAATCTGAAGGAGCGGAAGATAAGAACGCAACTGCAGTTTGTGCGGCGGCTGGCGATCAGTCTTATCCTGATCCTTACGGTGTGTTTTATTCTGCTGAGCTTTAATAATCTGCGGAAGATTGGGACGGGCTTGCTGACGGGTGTGGGAGTGGGTGGGATCATCATCGGGTTTGCCGCGCAGAAATCGCTGGGGAATTTTCTTGCCGGTTTCCAGATAGCTTTTACGCAGCCGATACGGATAGACGATGTGCTGGTGGTGGAGGGGGAGTGGGGCCGGGTAGAGGAGATCACGCTTACCTATGTCGTGGTCAATATCTGGGATCAGCGGCGGTTGATATTACCGATAAATTATTTCGTCGAGAAGCCTTTTCAGAACTGGACAAGGAATACCGCGGATATCATGGGGACGGTCTTTCTCTATCTCGATTACACGGTATCGCTGGATGCGGTGCGGGAGGAACTTGGCCGGTTGCTGGAGAAAGATCCGCTGTGGGATAAGCGCGTGAAGGTGCTGCAGGTCACCAACACCAGTGAGAAGACCATGGAAGTGCGGGCGCTGATGAGTGCAAGCAGCAGCGGGAATGCGTTTGATCTGCGGTGTAATGTCCGGGAGGGGTTGATAAAATTCCTTCAGCGCGAGTATCCCGATGCCTTTCCTGTGGACCGGGTAGTTTTGAAAAGAATTGTTCAGCCGCCGGCCTCACCAGCGGCTGAACCTAAAAGTCAGGCGTCGTAATTGATATCGCTATCGTCTTCGTTCTTATCGGTGCTATAATCACTGTTCTCTTCGTCTTCTTCGCCGTCGTCGGCTTCGGGAATATCCAGGTCATCGCCGGACACGTCGCGGCCAAAGCTGCCTTCGTTCAGCGGATCGCCGTCGTCATCGGTGCTGTCGAGGGCTGCTTCGTTGAGGACCTCGTCTTCGGTGTCGACTTCGCGATTGTCGACGCCGGCCAGTGCGCGGCGTTCGTCGCGGGTGACGTTGCTGCCTGGAGAGACGAGATCATCGTCCTGTTCCAGTACGTCATCGCCTTCTTCGTCCGCGGAGGAAGATGTGGTGTCGGCCAGTTCGCCCAAACGGAGCGGTTTTATGTTCTCCTGGCCGGGGATATCTTTAACCTCGGGGAGGTCGATGCTATTCTTGTCTTTGTTTGCCATAGCTGTTGTTTTTAGACTTGTAATTTACTGTTTTTTGAGGCGCTGCCGGGGGGTGCCGTATTAAGACAATTGTATCATTCGGGGCATCCTTTGTGGAAATCGGGGGGACAGGGTTCTTGCTAATACGATTTATCAATTACGTATATAATAAAAAAATATCTGTTAGTTATTAATTTAAAGAAAAGTAAGGTTTTCATATAAAAATCAATCAATTCCCCATAAATAATAAGGGTTATATTTAGAACTTACTTATTTTAGCAGTAGGATAAGGTCTAAATTCGAGTCGACTCACGACCCGGTATGTTCATACCGGGTTTTCTTTTTTTGGGGGTATTTGGGGAGCCCGTCGAGTGGTCCACGGGGGGTATTTATGACGGATCCTGAGTGGGGTGAGATCAAGGTGCGGCCTGGTAGACGCGCACATAATCGACGACCATGGAGCGGGGGAAGACGGTGTCGTCTATCCCTTTTTGCCCACCCCAGCCGCCGCCGACGGCGATATTGAGCAAAAGGTGAAACCGTTGATCGAAGGGCCACTCTGCAAAGCCGTTACCGGTGTTATGGAAAGCGGAATAAATGTTCCCATCTACGAGGAAACGGATCTCCTGAGCGGTCCATTCGATGGCGTAGGTGTGGAAAACGGTGTAAGGGTCTCTTATAAAGAGACCTTTTGTCTTTTGGGTGTGGATGACATGGTTGAAGCTTTTTGTATGGACGCTGCCGAAGATGCTGTCGGGCATAAAGCCGACATTTTCCATGATATCGATCTCGCCGCTGGCCGGCCAGCCGCCATATTTCCAGTCGGTGGGAAGCATCCAGATGGCGGGCCAGAGGCCCCGGCCTGCGGGGAGGATTGCGCGCACTTCGATGCGGCCGTAGAGCCAGTCGCCCTTCATTTTTGTTACGAGGCGGGCGGAGGTGTAGGGTCGGACGAGGCGGGTCGTGGCGGTGCTGGTGGCCGTTGGTTGCCTGCGCGCTGTGAGGTAGAGGTAGCCGTTGCGGACGACGGCGTTGGCCGTATCTGCCTTTGTGTAGAATTCGAGCTCGTTATTACCCCAGCCGTTGCCGCCGGTGTCGTAGGACCATTTTGTGGAGTCAGGGAGGCCGGTGTAGGAGAATTCGTCGGACCAGATGAGTTTGTATTGGGCCTGTGCGTCTGCGACGCACAGGCTGAGAAGTATTATAGTGAGGAGCGTTCTCATTCCGAATACGCCAGGGCGCCGGCGGGTTGGAAGTTGAAGTATTGGCGGGCGTTGTAATAGCTGATATCGCGGACGACCTTGCCGATCCATTCGAGGTCATTGGGGAGCTCGCCGTTGGTGATCTCTTCGCCGAAGAGATTGCAGAGGATGCGGCGGAAGTACTCGTGACGGGGATAGGACAGGAAGCTGCGGGAGTCGGTGAGCATGCCCACGAAGCGGCTGATGAGGCCCATGTTGGAAAGGGCGTTGATCTGGCGGGTCATCCCATCCTTTTGATCGAGGAACCACCAGCCGGAACCGAATTGCACTTTGCCCGCAATGGAGCCGTCGTTGAAGTTGCCGATCATGGTGGCGAAGAGCTCATTGTCGGAGGGGTTCAGGTTATAGAGAATGGTCCGGGCCAGTTTGTCTTCCTTGTCGAGCCGGTCGAGGAAACGGGCGAGGGCGCGGCCCTGGGAGAAGTCGCCGATGGAATCCCAACCGGTGTCGGGCCCGAGCTTTTGCGTCATCCGGCTGTTGTTGTTCCGGAGCGCGCCGAGATGGAATTGTTGGACCCAGCCCTTTTCCCAGTCCCATTCGGCAAAGTGGACGAGCATGGCGGACTTAAACTTCCGGCGTTCGGTGTCATTGAGCTCTTTGCCGGCCCTTACCTTATTGAAGATGGCTTCTACCTCCCACCCGGTGAACTCTTCCACATAGATCTCCTCGAGACCATGATCGCTGACGGTACAACCCATGGAAGCGAAGAAATCGTGACGGTTCTCCAACGCGAAGAGATAGTCGTTAAAATTGGAGATGGCAACGTTGCTGACCGCCTCCAGTCTTTTTATATATGCGTTGAACTTTGCGGGATCGTCGACGTTCATCGCGTTATCGGGCCGGAAGGCAGGGAGGATGGGGATCTCGAAGCCTTCCTGTTTCAATTGTGCATGGTATTCGAGGCTATCGACGGGATCGTCGGTAGTACAGACGGTGCGGACATTCATCCTGCGGAGCAGGTTACGGACGGAAAATTCCTTTGTCTGTAATTTGTCGGAGCAGGTGTCGTAGATCTTTTTTGCGGTCCTGCTGGAGACGATATCCTGTACGTCGAAATACCGCTGGAGCTCCAGGTGGGTCCAATGATAGAGGGGGTTGCGCAGCGTATAGGGAACGGTCTCCGCCCACTTCTGAAACTTTTCATAGTCCGGGCGGTCGCCGGTGCAATAACTTTCGTCGACGCCGTTGGTACGCATGGCGCGCCATTTATAATGATCGCCATAGAGCCAGGCCTGGGTAAGGTTTTGAAACTGGTGGTCGGCAGCTATTTGTTGCGGAGGCAGGTGACAATGGTAGTCGATCACCGGCATTTCCCTGGCATATTCGTGGTAGAGCCTGCGGGCGGCCTCGGTGTGGAGGAGGAAGTTTTCGTCCAAGAAATTTTTCATGATGTTTCTCATTTTGTTTTTGCCTGCTGCATCAACCATTGCGCCAGATCGCGGGCAGCATTGTAATTCTCAAAATCTGCCGGAAGCTTTCTTCCGTCAGTATATTCATTATAGAACCAGGGGTCGCCGACGGCGAAGACCGTCCCCTTCCCTACCCTTGCGACCGCCATGATGTTATTGCCGCCATCGGTAAAGACCGGTTTTGCGGGGCCGCTGAGCTGTAGGGTGCTGAGTTCTTTTATGTAAATTTTCTTAGTTGTTTTGAATATCGCATCCTGTACTGTCATGGTAAAGGCGCCCATTTCGAACTGGCTGCCGGTGACCTTGTGGTAACAGTCGAAGTTGAACTGGATGCCAAAACGCGATGCCAATCGGTTGAAATGGGTGAATTCGCAGTTGGCGGAGTCATTTGACATCAGGACGAGGACGCCGCCGGCCTTTACCCAATTTTCGATGGCCGTAATGTCGGCGTCGCTGGGATAATTGGGAACGGGGGACTCTTTTTCATTGTCGGGGTCTACGATGATGTAGACGCTGGCTTTTGCCAGGTTGGCCGCGGTCGGGGCTACGGTGAGGGTGTCCGTGCGGGCGCCCAATTTGTTGAAGATATGACCCCAGATAGCGTAGCCGTTGTTATCCAGCTCGTTCCAGATGTAATGAAAACGAATGGTAGCGCCCGTGATGTCCTTTTTGTGTTCGTTGTTGTAGTAGTAGTCGAGGAAGACGGTTTTGTTAATGGATGTTTTCATTTCCATTTCGCCTGCGGCGAGCAGGAAGGCGCCGACACCTTTGGGATCGTTAGGTACGACCTTTTCGCTGATATAGTAAGCATAGCTGCCGTCGCGGTTGGGAGTTCCGCCGAGTCCGCTGACGCTGACCGTGCCGTTGAGGTTGGTATGACCGTCGGCGGGATCTTCGATGAATTTCTTTTGGATCCCATCCCAGCCTTTTTCGGCGACTTTCCGGTAGGATGCGGGGAGATAGCCTTTCCGGACGCCTTTGGCCAGGGTGTAGACGAACATGCTGCTGGCGGAGGCTTCGAGGTAATTGCCTTCCTTACCGGGCATGTTCAGCACGTCCCACCAGCAGCCGGTGGCGGGGTCCTGGACTTTTTGGATGGCGGCGGCGTAACGCCCGAGGATGACTTCCATTTCCTTGCGCCCGGGATGGGTGGCGGGGAAGTAATCGAGGGCATCGACGAGGGCCATGCCATACCAGCCCATGGCACGGG
>Ga0206888_1043_pt1 | contig 38030 bp, 48 predicted proteins | sample Alteio_BWOrgHeat_90_FD_153258 | JGI IMG/M metagenome (GOLD analysis project Ga0206888, IMG submission 153258) | Enriched cells from forest soil in Barre Woods Harvard Forest LTER site, Petersham, Massachusetts, United States - Alteio_BWOrgHeat_Nextera4 ... | reverse complement strand
TTCAAACTTAATAAATTAAAATCTGTTGTTCTATCATAAATATCTAATTTCTCAATTTGCTTTAATTTTTTTGCGAGCCTAATCGAAAGTGGCAATCCTAGTATTTCAATTAATACCTTTATAAACCACATTGTAATAATTAAAGCAAACAAATGATAATTAGTCATTAATCCATAAAATGCGATGACTCCGAAAATAATACTATCTATACCCGATGCAATGACGAGCTTAACACTGGAAATACCAAAATCCGTTTACTTACCTCACCCTCATCACCGCCTCAATTTCCACAGCAGCCTGTTTAGGTAAGGCCTTCACTTCTACCACTACTCGTGCGGGATAAGGTTTTTGGAAATATTCGGCCATGACTTGGTTAAATATAGAAAAATTTGATAAATCGGACAAATACACCGTTACTTTAACAATATCATCTAAAGTACCGCCTGCGGCTTTGGCGATTTCAGATAAGTTCATCATGGCTTGTTTCGCTTGGGTTTTAAACTCTCCTGATACTAACTCTCCTGTTTTAGGATCCATTGGGATTTGACCGGAAATATACACCGTATTATCAATTTTGATCGCTTGGGAATATGTACCAATTGGCTTGGGTGCCTTGTCGGTATAAATGACGGATTTAGAAGCTGATTCCTTTGCAAATGCCCCTCCAAAACTGAATATTATAACCATCAATAACGTTACGATTTTTTTCATCATTCCCCCTTAAGTAATTTATCTGAAAAATCTAGACTGAATAATATAACGTAGGATCAGCAACTCCTGCATCCAGAAAACCCTTTTTCCTTAAATAACAACTATCGCATTTCCCACAAGCATGGCCGTCTTTATTGGCTTTATAACACGATATCGTATGGGCATAGTTCACACCCAAACTTAATCCCAATTTAATGGTGTCTGCTTTGTTTAGATAAATTAAAGGGGAATGTATTTTAATGTTTCCTTCCTCTACACCTGCTTTAGTCGCTAAATTGGCAAGCGTTTGAAAAGCTGCAATGTACTCTGGTCGACAATCAGGATAGCCAGAATAATCTATTGCGCTGACACCAATAAAAATATCTTTAGCTTGCAATGATTCCGCTAATCCTAAAGCAAATGACAAAAATATTGTATTTCTCGCTGGGACATAGGTAACAGGGATATTAGAAGAATGATTAAAGTCAGGAACTGCTATTGTAGAATCCGTCAATGCGGACCCACTAAATTGATTATTAGGAATGGTTATAATAACGTGTTTAGCTTGAAAAGTTTCTGCAATACGAATAGCCGCACTTAATTCAACTGAATGTTTCTGGCCATAATCAAAACTAACTGCATAACAACTAAAACCTTGGCTTTTAGCTAGCGCTAAACATGTAGTCGAATCTAAGCCACCAGAAAATAATATCACTGCTTTTTTCATTTAAACCTCGCCTTTATGATAGTGATTATCACTAGCTTCATATACATTATTTAGATTAAAGAAATTAAAATTCGTATGATTATCAAAAATATCCAAATTCTCATTATTTTTTAGCCAAATTGCTAAACGTATTGAGAAAGGTAATCCAATTATCTCAATCACACTTTTTATTAGCCATACGGTAAACATTAATTTTATTAAATTTTCGAAATTTAGTATTGTAAAAAACGCAATCCCAATAAATATAATGCTATCCAGACATGCAGCAATTATAGTTGAAAATACAAATCGAATACCAATGTACTTACCCTTAAAAAATATTTTTAATTTTGCGATAAGATACGCATTCAAAGGCTCTGATGCTAAATAACTTATAAAAGAACCAGCAACAACCCAAGCATTAATGGATAGTAACTTATCAAAAGCATTATTATTTTCGATTGCGAATGAAGGAGATGGTAAACGAGTAATTATTTCACCAAATAATATAAATAATATATTAAAAAATAACGCAACCCATATACATTTTCTCGCATTTTTATACCCGTAAACTTCTGTAATAACATCAGATATCAAAAATGATAATGGAAAGGTTAAAGCTCCCGGCGAAACTGTAAAACTGAATAATGATATCAACCTTGCATCATACCAATTAGAAATTGAAATAATCATTGTGTAAAAAATCATAAAAAACCAGAGATGTTTTTTTTCATTTGTCACAATGTTAGAAGGTTTTATATTATTTTCGATATGAAGTATATCTTGGTTGATAATATGTTTCACTGGAAGATCTCCTTAACTTTATTATTATTCATTTAAATATTTAATCTTTTTTAATGACAATTTCATCGAATGACACAACTACATTGGAAGCAATCATTTTACCAATAGCAATCCCCAGTTTTTCCTTATTGTTATCATCGATCATCTTTAAATTAATTTTATTAACTAACACTTTGTGTACATGACGCTTAAACGATTCGGTGTGCCATACTTTTAATTGGGTTCTTTTTTTTTCAACAATTTGAGGTACGATTTTTGTGCTTTTTAATCCAAGATAAATACATAAAAATTTATCCGCCCTTTCCAATATATTTCGCATTTTCTTCCTTAAAATATCATGTTTTAGCATTGATTTGAATAACAACTCCTAAAATACTGCAAACTTGTGTTGGCATTAAAACAAGTTCTTCATCTTGATTATTCAAAGCAAGCAAAATGATTTTATTTTTTCTCTTACAATATTTTCTAATTTGTATTTTTTCAGATGAATTGTATTTGATTGCAATCAAGTCGTTATTGGAAGGGTTACAATTTAGATTTACAATAAATATTGATCCGACTTTAAAAAAAGGTTCTACATCTTCTTCCAAATAAAATGCATGCGCATTTTTTATTGCATAAGGTAATTTAACTTCTACTGAACCAAGTCGTTTTTTGGCATTGCTGAGAGAATATAATGAAATTGTTTGAATTTCTTTGTTTATAATTAATGGTTGTGATTGTATGTCAATAGAAGGACTATTCATTCCTAACAAATCATCAATCGTAATATCAAAACCATCTGATTTAAAGTACTCAACAATTTTTAGCAAAGTTTCAATTTTAGGATTAACAATTCTTTTAGATACATCTGGGTGAGTAAGCTTTGTAATGATCGAACGCGGCATATCCAATGCACTCGCAAGTTGATAGCCTGTAAATTTAACGTTATCACGATTAGATTTTGCTTCAATTAATCCTTTCAATACAGAATGAATCGAGGTCGAAAAATTATTTATATCCTTCACAAGTATTCCTCTTGCATTCAACTTTAATCAAAGGTATTCTCAACACGTTTCCCTAAAGAAACGTTTCTTATGCGAAACGCAATTATAAAATAAATAAAAAAAATTCTCAGCAAAAATTTCTTATTTATGGAGTAAAAAATGCCTGCAATGGAGCCTTTATGCGTTTTAATCGGGATTCAACCTAACAAGTTAACCCCCCAAGAGAAAATTTTATTGGAGTCAGAAATTTTTTTAAACATCTTCGAGGAACTGAAGGAAGTATTTAGGATACATCACAAGAAATATTTTCATTTGATGAAATTTACTATTGAAAAGGAAAACATCATGCTTGAAGCAAATCTAGCACGTTTAATCATACAAGATATACTATTGACTGGCGAATATAACTTCGAAGGAATTGCATATTACACTCATACTTTCGCCACCTTTGATAATCGTAGGCCATCCTCTCCGCCAGATTAGATTTCTCAGATAAATTATTTAGAAACCCACGCTTCAATTCCATACAAAGGAATCTCTTTAATTCGATCATGCTCTGCAAATAAATGCTCAGCAATTTTTAATCCATAAGGCGAATGAGGATGTGAATCAAGATAAAGAAATAAACTACGCAAACGGCCATTTTTACCAGATTTCACTTCAACCGGAATAATCAATCCATCTTTTAGCACAACAAAATCCACCTCTGCATTGCTACTACGCGCTTCACGATGCCAGTAAAAAAGCTCCGCTTTCTTTCGTGAAATAGTGTAGGCAGTTAATTCTTGCGCGACAAATTGTTCCGTAATAGGTCCGATATTTGCAACTGTCAGGCGCGTTAAAAACCATTTATTTATATTAAGGCCCAGTATTCTTTGCGCTAAACCAGTATCAAAGAAAAATACTTTACATTTTTTTTCATTGACTTCCGCTCCCAAAAGTTGGACTTCCGATGAGGTATGATAGCAAGGAAGGGCAACACCTGCTTTTATTAATAAATTTAATGCATTTTTTAAGGGTAAACTATGCATATCAGCATCAATATGAACATACTTAAATTTATTACCTAATTGCTTGGGAATTGAATTAAATACTTTACTCACATAAGGAATTTGTTTATCACTCGCATATTTATGAAAATCTTGGACGTATGCATCAATAATTTCATCTTGAATTTCTTGACATAAATTTGGATCTTTATTTTCTAACCAAGCACTGACGACTGCAGGCATTCCTCCCAACCAAAAATATGTTTTGAGATATTCAATTATCTCTTTATGAATAACCGGATTAATATCTTTACTCAAAATTGTTTGACGCAAATCATCGCGCTGATTGACCGTCAAAAATTCTGCGAAGGATAAAGGATATAGATAAAGAAATTGTACCCGCCCAACCGGTATGCCAATATCATCTAAGATAAAATCAATTAAGGATCCTGCTGCAATAACATGTAATTCTGGACATTCTTCTTTAAAGTATCGTAGAGCTTGTAGTGCAGCCGGGCAAACTTGAATTTCATCAAGAAATAAAAGTGTTTCTCCCGGAATTATTTTTTGATGCGTATATAAAGCAAGATTTATTAATAATGTATCAATATTTAAATCACCCGCAAAAATCTCCTGGGCATTTTTCGCTTTCTCAAAATTAATGGTTACGAAATGTTTATAGGATTTTCCAAATTCATTGACGACCCAAGACTTTCCCACCTGACGAGCACCGCGAAGAATCAGAGGTTTTCGATAAGAGTGGTTTCGCCATACATTAAGCTCTTGAATAATATCTCTTTTCATTTAATAACCCAGATTAATGGTAAATTACTTACTAAAAATCAAGGTTATTTTTACACTTTACTTACTAAAAATCAAGGTTATTTGGTTTTGGAGGTGGATTAAACGCTTTTACCGCGATAATGATTATCACTAGCTTTTATATACATTATTTAGATTAAATAATAAACCCCAGTCGTCCAAGCTTGGAATTTAACTCTTTTATCTCGCCTGGATCTGGTGTAAAATTCACCAAAATTTAACTAAAAACACCCGCAAATGCTCTCACATCCAAAATTATTAGATAAAATTTCTGAAATAAAAAAGCTTCCTTCCGTGACAAAAGAAGGATTGTGCTATGGAATTACATTAGCCATTGCTCAAGAAATTTTTAGAGGAAGTCTAATATCTTGCGTCAGAAAATTAAGATTACTCACCAATATATCAGATGGTGAACTTCAAAGCGAAATTAATAAGGCAAGAGAAAAGCAACAACAACTCCATCACCATACACGCGCCGATATACAAACAAAATGGAGGAAAGCCAAACCATTTAATCCTGATATTGCTTTTGAAAAACAATTAAATAGCGAGGAAAGCAAAGATTATTACGTTGAACTCAGTCTTGCATTTTTAAAAATCGACGATAACTTAACAATACGAGAACAAGATTTATTAATGATGGAAGCTTTTTTTCAAACCATGATTATTTATCATGATTCCAGAATAATTAAACATTTGTTCACTTATAAAGAATTTCCTCACAATCAAAATGCCATTTCAATTTTCCCAAAAATATTACCCAAATCATTAATGGACACAAAAAATGGAATAGAAAAACCTATTATAAAAAAAGTCATTAGTTGGCATGGTTTATATCAAAAAAATTTACCAGAAGACGATCTCAAAGAATGTGTCCGGATTCTGAATAAATATCTCAATCGATATCGTATTCAAAATCCGGTTATATTTTTATTCAGCGGTGGAAATCACACTGAAAGTGTCATCTTTGAACCTGCAATAAAACATTGGCGACTTGTCGATTCTAATCAGTTAAATGATTTAGAAAAACCAACCGATAAACCAGCGGTTATTGCAAAGTTTATATGGAGATCATATGCCAATCTCGGCGCATTGCCGTTTGATACCCTCGTTCTTTCAAGCAATTCCGATAAGAAAATTGTTTTACAATGCATCAAGAAATGTCGTTCAGAAAAATCATGGAAACGCATACACACCATTAACAAAACCAAAGCGAAACTTGCAGATTCTTTTGGAACAAGTTGGTTGCATATCGCCGCAAGAATGGGTGATGTTGATCGCGTTAAATTATTATTAGAAAACAGCGCATTAATCGATGAAAAATTTAGCGAGAAATTTACAGCACTTTATGTTGCGGCACAATTTGGTCATGCCAAAGTCATTCAAGAATTATTAAGAAATAAAGTAAATGTAAATGTTTTAACAAACCAAAAGGAATCTCCACTTCATATTGCAGCGCTCCATGGGTTTCCTCATACCGTTAGGATTTTATTAAAAGCGAAAATATTTGTTGATATTGAAACGAAGGGGAAAAAAACTCCCCTTATCGCAGCCGTAGAAACCGGTCATTTTCAAACAACAAAAATCCTTATCAAGGCCAAAGCCAATGTCAATATCCATTCAGAAATAGGTGAAATGCCATTGACTTTTGCGACTATCAATAAAAATTTACCGATAATAAAGCTATTATTAAAAGCCAAAGCAGATCCTGAAGTAAAAATAAATAATTTCCGCGCACCTTTTTTAATAGCTGCACAATATGGCAATATAGAAATGTTAGATTTATTTTTTCAACACGGCATTTCGAATATAGATTATCAGGGCCCTAAAAATGAAACCGCAATTTTTCTCGCCGCACAAAATGGTCATACCAAAACAGTAGAATGGTTACTTACAAAAAAAGCAAATCCAAATATTTCCTTAAGTTGTGGAAAAACACCGCTATTAGCTGCGATAAATAATCACCACTTAGCCGCAACGAAATTGTTAATAGATAAAAAAGCTGATGTCGAAAAAGCTTATGTCAATGGTTGCACGCCATTACTAAAAGCAGTGGGAACCAATCAAATTGAAACGGTAAAACTATTATTGCAGGCAAACGTCAATGTCAATCATGAGTATAAAGTTCCTGGATGCACTGGTACTTATGTTATATTTGATTTTACTACAAAAGAAACCCTCCCCGAAATTAAAAAAATATTAAAATCTTATCGTATTTTTTCAGAATTAAAAGCATCAGATTTTAATGCAAATGCCTTTGGCAAATTAAAACGTTTGCGTGAAGATTATGTGAATTTCAAAAAATCCCTCAATAATTATCGCGCATTACGTAAATGCACTGCGGAAATCAAAGAATTTATTGACTTACCTCGACGAAACTGTGGAAAAAAACAAAGTGAATTAATAGAAAATCTTAAAGTGATCACGCAATCCACTTATCAATCTTTCGGAGATGCTGATACGACAGAAAAGGAAGAAAAAATCATTGAAGACTACAAAATTTCTGTAAACAATATTATTCAAGTGTTACCCGATGTACCCTTCATCGCTGATGGTTTTTACGAAAAATCACCCATGGCATTATTAATGAGATGGCAAATCAAATATCAAGTTATACCGACAGAACCGTTATTAATGCCACTCCCGATTCGCGTAGGATGAAATAAATTTTGTAACAATAAATAAACCTATAAAACCACATAAACAAAGCGATAAAGAAAAACTTCCCAATGCAAATGCAAAGTAACTCACCCATTCATTAATAACACTTATTCCTATCACAACAACGACACTTAAAATAAATCCAAGCATGGAAGAAAGAATATTTTGAGAATATCCTGGAAGCGTCATCACGAGCCTATTAATACATCCATTCGCGATACCCATTCCAAATGCATAAAAAAACAAGCCAATAACAATTGCATTCATATCAGTGTACGTGGTTAATACGATGAGCAAACCTATCACCATAAATAAAGTGCCCACTTTAACTATTGCATATAAGCGATATTTTCCAACAATAAATTGCATCACAATACTTGATAGCGTTAGCCCACCTATACTGATTACCTGATAAATAGCATAATGTGTAAAATTCAAGTGAAGTTTATATAAAATTAAGTTCGGTGCCTGACTAATCCAGATTAATAAAGGTAAAATGATAAATATCGAACCCATTACGCCAATCATAAATTCTTTATTTTTTATAAGCGAACCATATTGATTTAATACGTGCGCGATAGTCGCGCGTGGTCTACGCAAGCTATCTTTAGGAGTGAATCGATATAATCCGATAAAAGTAAACAAACTTAACAAAGCTGAAACGACGAATACATATTGCCATGATAATACACTCACAATTAAGCTACCAAGCGCAGGCCCTATTAAAGGCGCTAAAATACTTATATTTGCCATTAACGCAATGAGCTTGATTGCATCTTTATCATTAAATTTTTCATGTATCAGCGCATAACTCGTTGCAATGATGGTCATGCCTGCCCCTTGCAAAAAACGCCAGGTTAAAAATTCATGAATGCTTTTGCTAAAAATAATCAATACACTGAAAATGCAAAATAAAAAATTACCCCAGAGAATTATCCTACGATTTCCATATTTTTGAGATAAAAATCCTGTCAGCAAAATAAAAGCACCATTACCTAAAACATAAAGGCTAAAAGATAGGGCTACATAATATTCGGAACTTCCAAAATGATGAATGACTTGAATCATGCCCGGCATGATCATGTCATTTGCAGCATAGGTGGTGAATTCGTACAATACAAAAAATAGCGCAAATAAATACATTGGACGGTACTCCCGCCTTAAGTAAAAAAGTTTTGACATTATAAAATCTTTATCACATCATAAAAACTGACGGAAAAAAAGGATATATAGCATGGAATCTCGAAATAACCCTACTTCAGACGCAATAAATGAAGAATGGGAATCAGTCAGAACAGAAAAGAACTTAACACATTCCATCAATTAAAAGCGAAATACTATGAAAACTACCAGCGATCAAATTATTCATGCGAAGTGGATTATTACTTGTGAAGCAAAAGATGAAGTATTAGAGAACCATGCGCTCGTCATTCAACATCAAAAAATCATTGATATTTTACCTAGTCCTGATGCGTCGAAGCAGTATAGCGCAACGAAAGAAGAACATTATGATTCACATGCGATTTGCCCTGGATTTATCAATACGCATACGCATGTGCCGATGAACTATTTTCGAGGACTTGCAGATGATTTAGCGTTAATGAATTGGCTGCAAAATCATATTTGGCCTGCAGAAAAAAAATGGTTAGGAGAAGAATTTGTTTTCGACGCTTCCCTTTTTGCGATGGCTGAAATGATTCGAAGTGGCACGACTTCTTTTAATGATATGTTTTTTTATATGCCATCGACTGCCAAGGCGACAGAAATCGCAGGACTTCGTGGACATATTTCGATGCACGTTATCAGTTTTGAAACAAAGTGGGCAAAAGATGCTGAAGAAGAATTTGCGAAAGCGGAAGCTTTTTATCAAGAATATAAAAATAGCCCTCTCGTTTCCATCACCGTCGCAGCACATTCTATGTATACCGTCACCGATGATAAATATTTATTACGATTAAATGATATTGCTGAAAAATATCATTTACAAATGAACATGCACGTGCAAGAACCTCGAACGGAAATGGATATTTTATTAAAACGAACCGGACGTCGTCCCCTCGCACACTTAGCACATTTAGGGCTATTAAATCCCCGTTTAATTGCGGTGCATATGTTACATGCTGATGAAAATGATTTAGATTTACTTGAAAAACATAAACCTAACGTCGTGCATTGTCCTGAATCTAACATGAAATTGGCAAGTGGACTTTGCCCCGTCACAGAACTACTTGCACGAGGCGTCAATGTCGCCCTCGGCACCGATGGCGCTGCCAGCAATAATGATTTGGATATGTTAGGGGAAATGCGCACTGCGGCTTTTTTAGCGAAACATAGCACGCAAAATCCAGAAAGTTTATCGGCATATGAAGCTCTACAAATGGCAACATTAAATGGCGCCAAAGCATTGAACGTTCATCATGAAAGGGGTTCCCTCAAAAAAGGTAAGCTCGCCGATTTTATCGCCATTAACATGGATGAAATCGAAACCTTACCAACCTATCATCCCATTTCTCATATTGTTTACGCAGCCGGAAGACATCAAGTGACAGATGTCTGGGTAGGCGGGAAAAAGTTATTAGATAACCGTAAATTAACGACCCTTGATGAAGCTGAATTAAAAGCGAAGGCGAAAGCGTGGGGCGACAAAATTAATCAATAAAATCAAAAACATCATTTACGGCCGAAAAAGCCGTAAATGCACTTCTTTATTATGCTAAATCCCTCTTTGTATTCATTTTTCATAAGTTATTGATACAACACATATTTTGATTAAAAATCAATCAAATCATACGTTTGTTGAATTTATTTTGACAAATAATAATAATTTTGTATAATAATAAGACATTTAAGATCGAAACGAGGGGAAGATCCAATGGATCCAAGAGATAATTCAAAGCCCATTCTAAAAGATGCTGAAATTAAAAAAAATCATAAAAACACTAATAGTACTGATTTTTCGATGTTTGCTATTCCAAGAGAAACGGAGAATCTTCTTTTCTTACAAGAAAGTTTTCATGCCGCAGAATCAAAATTCATTACCGGTCTTGAAAAATTGGACCAACCTCCTTTACCTGGGAAAAAAATAGGTTTAGAACGTTTCTTTCCTGGGACTATCTTGGGAAATCGTATGTATGTGGGTGATAAACCAGGTGGAATGGAACCCGGCGCTTTACTCATCGAAATCGATGAAGCACTCGTGCGAAGATTACATGATGAAGGAGTGATTGACGCAAAAGATATTTTGCAATCTTCTCCTGATGAGAATAAAGATAATTATATTAAATTATTAAAAACGCAATTGGGCCAAATTCATGATGAAATAGATGAAGAATATTTAACTATTAAAATCAAAAAAGATGAAGAAAGCGGTAAGAAAAAGGATTTAGTATTAGCTAATTTTAAAAAGCGGAAAAAAACAACATCAACAGAATTCGAATCCCGTTCTCTTTCAGAAACTTCGATAGATTCAGAAGTTATTTTAGATTCGGACGCGAAACAAGATGAATTGCAAGTAATTGATGAACTCGATAAAGATCCTATCACTCAAAAAATTGAAAAGCTTGATGAAGTTATTAAATCAATACGCGATAAGGCAAAAAAAGGTGAAATTCCCTTATCGTTAATTAAACAATATTACAATGATATTCCTCTGACAAGTCGTGGTCCAACACCGCCAAAAGCTCGAATGGAAGATACCAATCAGGGCCAAAGGCTTCCCTCTATTGGAGTCGATATTTGGCAAACCGCAAAAGGATTATTAACATCAAGAGAAATTGAAAATAAAAATGCAATCAGTGAAGTTTTTGCGACTGCTGTTGCTCGTGCGCACCAAATGCCTGCACAAAAACAGTATCTTCTCATCGGTAGTTATACCAATGGCAAGCTCATGATTACCACCGATGCGGAATGGGAAACTAAATTCCGACCGATAGAAAATAATTTCGCAGGACAAGTGAAATCACAACCTTATTTACATAATTATTATGTTATTCCCAGCCAAAAATTAAATAGAGTTTCAAATCCTAAATATCAAGCTGCATTAGATACCTTCGCCTGCGCCGCACAAAATTTCATGTTAATGCTGTTACAAGCAGATGATGATGGTTTTGGTTCTAAACTACAAAATAAAGGACGTATCGATATCAATGGTACCACTGAACTTTACGGAATTGATTTTGGGCATGCTTATCGCACCGCCAATGATTTAGTGAATGATCTTAGTCTGGATTTCACCTTAAGTAAGGATTTGATAAAAAAATATAAAAACTATTCCATACTACTAGACTCTCCTCCTACTGATAAAATGCTGGGATTATTTTATGTTTATCAAACATTATCTCCCGAATCAAAAAATCAAATCATGAATAGTGCTGAACAAAGTGTTATTGAAAACACTATCCAAGAGTATAAAGAGTATTACGAAGAAAAATATCCAGGATTTCAAGATAAAATAAAGAAAATAGAGCCTGGTTGTATCGAAAAATTAACATCAGAATATGTCATTCAACTCAACGCTAAAATTGATAAAATGATAAGTGAAGATTTAAAAAATTCTTCGTTAGATAAACAAACGACTGAAAATAATATCGCAGAATTAAAATCTCTGGTTGAAACCATTCAAGAACAAGGTAAAAAACATGCTGAAAGTAGTAAAGCCCTTATTTTAAAATTTAAAGGCCGAATGCAAAAAGATCCTCATGCTCTAAACGCATTAGTTAACCTTGCAAAATTAACTTCTTATACCTCTTCTACTTCTGCATTTAGAAGTACCGGTGAAGTGGAATTAAAACATTTAAAAATTTATCATAGCCCCAACAAACATCATGTCGTATGGGATAGTTATTCAGATACAACAAAGGAAAATATAATTTTTACAGCCAACATAGAAGGCGCTGATAATAAAGAAGTAGAAAAACTATTACAAAGATATTTTATAGTGGGAGAATTGTCATACAACATTTCTGTTAAAGATAACATTATCAGTTTTTCAGTACCTAAAAATAAAGTCATGGAATTTTGTAAAGCGATTGATGAAGAAAAAATAAAAAACATAAAACCATGCTTAACAATTTGCCTACATAAGGAATACCCCCTAGCAATTACGGTTACCGAAAAATTAAGTCTTTTAACATCAGTAACGGATGAAAATTTAAATCCACACTTAGATAAAGAAAATCTTTTAACGAAGTGGAATCATAAAAGATTACAAGATGGCAATATTCTAATTTATGGAATACCCAATGATAATAAACTACTACAAAAGCGTTCATTGCAGCCATTAATAGAAGCTTTTACTACGGAATTAAATACCAATAATAAAGATGTAGGTCCTAAAATTAATATTGAACTTATTACACAAGAAAAAGAAAGAAAAATAGATAAATTTAAATATGCGCATAGTCAAATACAATTTGTCGTCACTCCCGCACAACTTGCAAAATTAGATAATCTGTTAACAAAAAGACAGATCGTGCATGTCAAAAAACAATCGTCTGATCTCAAGGACAAATTATTAAGACAAAGCATATCTGAAGAGTCCGATTCCATGACAATTATTATGAGAAGCTTAGTTTATCTTACTTCCCGAACGGATGAAAATTTTGGATTAGTGACAGATGATGAAAAATATCTTACAAAATGGAACGTTAAACAATTAAAAAATGGGGATTTTGTATTTCAGGGTATTCCGAATGACAATGACGCACTCCCAAAAAGTCAGCTTAAACCTTTAGTGGAGATTCTCACTAAACAATTAAGTCCGTCGGTTGCTGTGAAGATAGCAAAACAAGAAAGCAACAACGCAAAACATAAACAATTACAATTTGAGCTTACCCCACAACAAGTGGAAGAATTAGTTCAACAACTACAATTAGCTGATATTCAATACATTAAACAAAAACATAGTGGGAACTTAAGTACAAAGTTATTGACGCAAAAGCCAGGTCGTCGACCTGCGATGCTCAAACCTCTTGAATCTCCAGTGACTCCAGGTTCCTCTAGTTTTGGTATATTTAATCGACCCGGTAGCACGACATCCAGCACCAGTCATAGTAGCACCCTTAAAAGGGAAAATAGTAAATAGCAGCATCAGCGCCTGATAATAACCTTGCGAAACAAATACGTTAACTGCAAGGTTATTTTGAACTGTAAAGCTTTTCTACTACCCATTCAGCCGGTATAATACCCACCCATTCATTACCTGGAGCAAAATTTGATGTCAACTGAAAGAACGCTTTCCATTATTAAACCTGATGCGGTTGCTAAGTCCTTGATTGGAGAGATTAATCGACGTTTCGAAAAACGCGGTCTTCGCATCGTTGGTGCTAAAATGCTGCATTTAAGCGTCAAAGATGCTGAACAATTTTATGCGGTACACGCTGAACGTCCTTTTTATAAAGATTTAGTTCGTTTCATGAGCTCAGGCCCGGTGTTGGTTCAAGTGTTGGAAGGCGACAATGCGATTGCATTAAATCGTGAAATTATGGGCGCAACTAACCCAAAAGATGCCGCTCCGCACACGATACGTGCTGATTTTGCCGCTTCGATCGATCACAATGCCGTACACGGCTCTGATGGTCCAGATACTGCGAAAGTTGAAATTGCTTTCTTTTTCAAACCTGAAGAAATTTATCAATACACTGATATCGCAGCATTCGCATGATAAATAGCACCTCATCTCAAAAAATAAATTTACTTGGACTTGATCGAGAAGCCATGCAGAATTTTTTTCTTGAGATTGGGGAAAAATCTTATCGAGCAGAGCAAGCGTTGAAATGGATTCATATGAACGGTATCAAAGACATCGCTCTCATGACGAATTTCAGCAAATCACTTCGTGAAAAACTTGAGAGTGTCGCAGAGATTAAAGCGCCCGACATCGCTTTTGAAAGCGTCGCGAATGATGAGACACAAAAATGGGTCATTCGTTTGAGTGATGGCAATTGTATCGAAACCGTTTTTATTCCTGAAAAAACGCGCGGCACATTGTGCGTTTCTTCACAAGTAGGATGCACGTTAAACTGCGATTTTTGTTCGACTGGCAAACAAGGCTTTAATCGTAACTTAACGACCGCGGAAATTATCGGCCAGGTGTGGGTTGCAGTACGGAGTTTATCAAAAACCGCGGGGATTCATGATCACGCCGTCACGAACGTCGTCATGATGGGAATGGGTGAACCATTATTAAATTTCGATAACGTCGTAGCTGCAATGAATATTATGTTAGATGATTTTTGTTATGGCTTATCAAAGCGTCGTGTGACGTTAAGTACAGCGGGTGTTATCCCTAAAATGTACGAATTACGTGAAAAAAGTGATGTGGCGTTAGCGGTTTCCTTACATGCACCGAATGATGCTTTAAGAAATATTTTAGTTCCCCTCAATAAAAAATATCCTTTGAAAGATTTGATGGATGCTTGCCGAGATTACTTTCGTGATGAAAAACGTCGTTATGTCACGATGGAATATGTCATGCTAGATGGTGTCAATGATTCTTTAGCGCATGCAAAAGAATTAATTCAACTCTTAAAAAATGTACGCGCAAAAGTAAACCTCATCCCTTTTAATCCTTTCCCCAACACGCCTTATCAACGTTCCGACATAAATACGATTGATGCCTTTCGTCAAACGCTTCAAGATGCCGGCATTAATTGCATCACTCGCAAAACGCGTGGCGAAAAAATCGATGCGGCATGCGGCCAATTGGTAGGACAAGTCAAAGATCGTACGGAACGCAGTCGCCGCTGGAAAGAAAAACACAATTGATGTTTTATAGCTGATGTTTTTTTGCTCAGCACTATTTTCTCGCGAATATGAAATAATGATGTTAAAATTTTGTGAGCTCACGCAATGGTGTCGACTTAATAATCGCTTATTTTCGAAGCGTCTTTTAAAAAGGCTAACACTTTTACGTGATACTTACAATTTATGTGGACTAGTTTAACAAGGATGTGAGTGAAACATGGATAATGAAATCGCGATGATAGATGATGTCAATAGCATGACTAATGTAACAGAACCCATAAAAGTAACCGGTTTGGGCGCACGCCTAAAAAAAGCGCGTGAGGCCATACATTTATCTGAAAAAGAAGCAGCGCAGCGGTTATATCTCAACGTTAAAATTATTTCACTGATTGAAAATGAGAATTTTTCTGATGGCCCTCCGATGACCTTTTTACGGGGCTATTTACGCGCTTATGCAAAGTTATTAAATGTGCCTGAGAGTGAAATTAAAGCACACTTAGATGAAATCGATTTGAGCGCGCCGCCAGTTACTATCACTGCCCCTATTTTACATGCGACACCCATTAATCGCGGTGACAAATATATTCGTTGGATCACTTACTTAATTATTTTAACGTTAATTACCCTCGTATGCATTTGGTGGAGCTCGCAATCACATTATTTAATTGCAGATGTTCCGACTAAAACCACACCGTTCCAAACACCACCCGTGACAGTCACGAAAGCACCCCCCGCGAAAAATACAGTAGCACCAACCGTCGCTAAACCTGAATTCATCATTAAAGCGAAGCCCGCAATCGGCGTGATGATTCCTTCAAAACCTGTCGTGACAGCCGCTCCTATTTCAACCACAAAACCCGTGGCTTCTAATGCGAGCGCAACAGCGGTTACTTCACCTACCGAATCAACAACGACGAATGGTAACTCAAGAGAAAGAGAATCTGTTAAACAAAATGTAACAACAACTACACCGACAACCACATTACCAGAATCTGGATAAATAACGATAAAAAAAGCGAGGCACTATTGGAAAATTTGATAAAAGCCATTCGTGGCATGAACGATATTTTACCTTCAGAAACCTTTTTATGGCAGCATGCTGAAAAAACTATGCGCCAAGTGTTGCATAGTTTTGGATTTCAAGAAATCCGTGTCCCCATTTTAGAAAAAACTGAATTATTTCAACGAACCATTGGCGAAGTCACCGATATCGTTGAAAAAGAAATGTATACCTTTTTGGATCGAAATAACGAAAGCTTGACGCTCCGACCTGAAATCACTGCGAGTTGCGTGCGTGCTGGTATCGAACATGGCCTTTTTTACAATCAAATTCAAAGACTATGGTATTTTGGACCTTGTTTTCGATATGAAAGACCACAAAAAGGACGTTATAGACAATTTTACCATTTAGGCGCTGAAGTTTTTGGTCTGGAAGGCCCAGATGTGGATGCAGAATTAATTCAAACCGTTGCCAAAATTTACGAAAAATTGGGGCTTCGATCACATATTCAATTACAAATTAATACGATTGGCAGTAGAGAATCTCGCGCCCATTATCGAACGCATTTAGTCGATTATTTTACAAAATATTTACATGATTTAGATGAAGATAGCCGTCGTCGTTTAACCACCAATCCCTTACGAATTTTAGACAGCAAAAATCCTGTCATGCAAGATATCATCGAAAATGCCCCCAAAATGCTTGAATTTTTGGACGCTGAATCCGAAAAACATTTCGAAACATTGAAAGATTATTTAACACACTTAAATATAGCATTCACTGTCAATCCGCGATTGGTGCGTGGGCTGGATTATTATACTAAAACGGTTTTTGAATGGGTCACCACCGAGCTCGGCGCACAAGGCACCGTTTGTGGTGGAGGTCGTTATGATGGCCTGATTGAGCAACTCGGCGGAAAGCCGACTCCCGCATTGGGTTATGCCATTGGTTTGGAAAGAACAATTTTATTACTTCAACAAACCATGAAGAATAACACTTACCATCCGCATATTTATTTTATTGTTGATGGAGAAAATGCAACGAAAACCGCCATGACCCTTTCAAATAACATCCGCGATGCCATTGAAAATGTCCGGGTTATTATGCATTGTGGTGGTGGAAATATTAAAAACCAATTTAAAAAAGCGGATAAGTCGGGTGCGGCCATTGCTTTGATTTTAGGAGAGCAAGAATTAAACAATGGTACGATTGGAATCAAATTTCTGCGAGAAGATAAAGCGCAAATTTCATTGGACCAAGATCAGCTGATTGAATTCTTAAAGACCTCATTAAAAATATAGCATTTTGCTTAAAATTCGTTATACTTTTAGCCCTTGTCATGCCAGCATGCTTTTAGCTGGCATCCAGGTAGGCAGAGCTGGATGCCAGCTAAAAACATGCTGGCATGACAGATTTTTATGCTGATGCGAGTCGGCTTCTGCAGATGACATTTTTATAATGAGGAAATTCACTTGACAGATTATTTGACGGAACAAGAGCAAGTTCAACAATTAAAAAAATGGGTAAAAACTTACGGTTTTACAATTTTATTAGGAATTACCATTGCTCTTCTCATCACATCAGGCTGGCGATACTGGCAAAATCGAGAAACGAAAACTTTAATGCATGCTTCGCAAATATATGATCGAATGTTATCAATGCGCTCCCAAAATAATACCGAAGCAGGCGCAATTCAAGCTAATAAACTATTAACACGATATCCTAAAACATCGTATGCGCAAATGGCAGCATTTTTACTTGCGAGAGATGCCGTGCTTCAAAAAGATTACACCAAAGCGAAAGCGCAACTTCATTGGGTCATTGAACATAGTTCTCATATGTCAATGCGAGAAATTGCACGGATACGTATCGCAAGAATTTTAATTAACGAAAATCAAGCAGATGCGGCTTTAGATTTATTAAAAACAGTTGAAGATCACCACTATATTGGATTAATTGATGAAGTCAAAGGTGATGCTTATCTTTTAAAAAATGACAAAAAATCTGCGCACGATGCTTATGGGCTTGCTTTAAAAGAGTTACCCAATGCAGAAGTGAGTCGTCCCCTTTTAGAAATGAAATTTAATAACGTAGCGATGTAAAATCAATCGAGAAATAATATGAATAAAACGATAAAAAATTTATTGTTGTGTGTGATGTTTTTTATATTGAGCGCATGCAGTGGCTTCTTTGATAAAGATAATACGCCAAACCCTTCTCCGCTCGTCAATTTTTCACCGGAAGCAAAAATTGCAACACGGTATTACACCAAAACCAATAGTGGTGTTGGGAAAGATTATTTAAAACTGAGCGCAGCTGTCACAGATGATACGATTTTTACTGCAGATAAAGATGGCAAAGTCACTGCATCTTTTAAAGCAACTGGAAAAACAAAATGGCAAGTCAATTTACGAACCGGTATTAGTGCAGGTGTTGCGGCAGATGAAAATATTGTCGTTGTCGGTACCCACGATGGAGAAGTGATCGCGCTTAACAGTGATACTGGTGCGCAAATTTTTAAAGTAAAAGCATCCAGTGAGATTTTAGCCAAACCCGCTATCCAGCATGATGTCGTATTAGTCAAAGCCATCGATGGCAAAATTTCTGCATTCGACAAAAATGATGGGCATTTATTATGGGCCTATGAACAAACAGAACCTTCTCTTATTTTACGTGGTGCAAGTATGCCGGCAACACAAGATCACATGACAGTGGCAGGATTTGCGAATGGTAATCTTGCTAAATTAACTATAGAAGGCGGTAGTTTGCAATGGCAAACAATGATTGCGCAACCGCAAGGAAGTTTTGCTATCGAACGCATGATTGATATTGATGCGGATCCTGTGATTTCAGCATCCCGTGTTTTTGCCGCGACGTATCAAGGGCATATTGTTTCATTGGATTATTTGACCGGTCGTGAAATATGGGCGCACGATATTTCATCGTATACTGGCATGACAGTTGACGATGAAAAAGTTTATATCTCAGACGCAAAAAGTGCCATTTGGGCATTCAATCGCGATACCGGCGCGGTCAGCTTTCGACAAGTCGATCTCGGCGCACGCAATATTACTGCTCCCGTCATTATAGGTAACTATATCGTCGTTGGAGATGGCGAAGGCTTTTTACACTGGTTAAGTCGAGAAGATGGTCATTTTGTTGCGCGAATTCGTATGAATCGTTCACGCATTTTAGCAACCCCAGTCGTCGATAATGGTATTTTATATGTTGTTTCGACCGATGGTCATCTGGCTGCATATTCGCTCGCTTAGAGGTTTTAAATGTTATCTGTTGTAGCCTTAGTAGGTCGTCCCAATGTTGGGAAATCCACCTTATTTAATTGCCTGACGGGTTCAAGATCCGCATTGGTTTCTGATTTTCCTGGCATGACACGTGATCGTCAATATGGCGAAGCCAATGTTGCGAATCATCGATTTATCGTCATTGATACCGGTGGTTTATCTTCTGATAAAGATGATTTAAATCAATTAACCATCGAACAATCTTTTCAAGCGATTGATGAAGCAGATAAAGTTTTATTTATTGTTGATGGCCGTGAAGGGGTTACGGCGAATGATCAACATATCGCTGAAAAATTGCGTTCTCGCAATAAAAATTTATATGTAGTCGTGAACAAATCGGAAGGTCAAGATCCTGAAGTCATTTCTGCTGAATTTTATCGTCTTGGTTTTGGTAAGCCTATTGCGATCTCTGCTGCACACAAAGGTGGTATCTCAGAACTTATTGAAGATATTTTTGCAGATGATCAAATAGAAGATGAAAAAACCACTTCAGAAGATCAAGGCATTAAGCTTGCGATCATTGGTCGACCGAATGTTGGTAAATCGACACTCACTAATCGCATGTTAGGTGAAGACCGCGTTATCGTATTTGATCAACCGGGTACGACACGCGACAGTATTTTTATTCCACTTTCACGTAATAATCAGCACTATACTCTCATTGATACCGCTGGCGTTCGCCAACGCGGAAAAATCTCCCAAGTAACAGAAAAATTTTCTGTCGTAAAAACGTTGCAAGCAATCGAAACTTCACATGTCGTTTTATTTATTATGGATGCGCGCGAAGGAGTGACAGATCAAGATTTAAAATTATTAGGTTTCATTTTAGAAAGTGGTCGCGCGCTCGTCATTGCCATGAATAAATGGGACGGCATGACAACAGATGAGCGTGCGACGACGCGGGTCAGCATTGACCGACGGTTGAATTTTTTATCTTTTGTACGCGTGCATTATATCTCAGCTTTACATGGCTCAGGTGTCGGAGAATTATTTAGTTCGATTAACGAAGCTTATGATTCTGCCATGAAAAAATTTGCCACCCCCGAATTAACTAAAATTTTAATTCAAGCCGTCAACACGCACGTACCACCTTTAGTGCAAGGTCGGCGTATCAAACTTCGTTACGCGCATCCTGGCGGTAATAATCCACCGATTATCGTGATTCACGGTAATCAAGTGCAATCGCTTCCTGACTCTTATAAGCGTTATTTAGCCAATACTTTTCAGACACGTTTAAAATTAATGGGAACACCCGTACAAATTGAAGTAAAAAGCGGCGTGAATCCTTTTCGACATAAAAAGAATCCGTTGACGGATAGACAACGTAAAAGAAAAACGCGTTTGATGAGGCATGTTAAAAGAAAATAATTTATAAGCAATTATCTGTCAGGATGCTTTCTAGTGCTTGATGTCTCTCGAAATTAAAAAGTAAAAAAAAAGGACGATTTTTCAATCGTCCTAAAATGCTCAACTTGTAGCTATCCGTGCGAAAAAACCCATCCTTGGACACGCAAAACGAGGAGTGGTTACAGAGTCCTTTCAATCACCATCGCCATCCATTAGCTACAATCAGTTTATCGTAATTCTTAATAAATAGATCATTGCGAAATAAGAGAAAAAAACGCTGGGAGTGAATTTTTATTGAGAATTATGATTAAAATCATAAAACTGCAAAGAAATAGATTGCAAAAAAATCAATCCTTAAGGGCCAACTCTCACAACGATTGTAAGCATTGTCCTACATTAGTAGTGGATCAATAACCTACCCCGCGGGAATTCTCAAGAGTGGATTAGTCGTGCTTTTTACGACGTAATCCACCAAAAGATATATTATCCACCTTACAAATTAAAAACCTGGCATGACATTTAATAATGTGATAATTATTGAAGATTATTTCGGCGGGAAAAAAAAGAGGCGGCTTTTGGGGGCCGCCTAAGATGCTCAACTCAGGTATAAGCAATCCTTGCTTAAAAAATCCATCCCTGGGCATACAAAACGAGGAGTGGTTGCAAGAATCCTTTCAGTAACCAGCATCATCCTTGATGCCCAATCATTATAACAACTCGAAAATGTGGGTGAATAAGGAAGAAAAAATAATAAGCGTTGCTAGGCCGGCTTATTCTGAAATTTTCGATTAAAATCAATATATTGAGTTAAAAATCAAGGTGCATGAAACCTAAATCACGGACATAACGTATAGCTAATTTCCTACAAGGCACTCGGAAATAACCCGATTATATGGATATAATGTTGGTGTTACGAAATAAAGAATCTGTCATGCCAGCATGTTTTAAGCTGGCATGACAGAGATCCGAGAATTTATGATTAACATACACAAAATAAAATCATTTACAGAAAATCCCTTAGAAGGAAATCTGGCTGGCGTTATCATTCATGCTGAACATCTATCTGACTTTGAGATGCAAAATATTGCAAAAGAAGTAGGTGCATCAGAAACTGCTTTTATTTTTCCGTCAAAACAATCAGATTTTCGCATTCGATGGTTTACTCCTAATACGGAAGTAGGATTATGTATTCATGCTACGATTGCAGCATTGAGCATATTACGTAATAAAAATTTGTTAAATTCAAATACCATACGACTTGAAACAAAAAATACCGAACTTCTTTGTAAAATGGAGAAAAATAATATTTTTGTTAAGGTATCGGGCTATCATCCCATTTCTAACCCATCAAATTATTCAGATATTTTTCCAATGTTACCTATAAATACCAATCAATTAATTACAGCACCTCAAATTATTAAAATTTTTGATGACCAAGAGCTCGTACTAGAAGTTAAATCGCTGAATGACCTTAAAAATCTTAATCCTAGCAAAGAACAATACGCTCAAATTTGTTCTTTGCTCAATGTCACAGGTATTTCGATATTCACAAGAGAAACCTTCGATTTAAAAAATCAAATTCACACGAGAGAATTTGCGCCATTATACGGATATTTAGAGGATCCCCTTTGCGGAATGGCGGCAGGTGCGATTGCAGCCTTTATTAATGAAAAAAAGGTTCTCCGATTCGAACAAGGACATTTCTGTGGTACTAAAGGCATCATTACTGTTGAACCTGAAGCCCATGGAACTTTTTGGATTGGTGGTTCTTGTTGTATTTTGTCTTAATTCCATATTAAGAATCAACATGTGGCAACACCACATTTAATTCGAGTATCGAGCAGCTATCTTTTCTTTCTAATTCAATACGTACATCATCTTGATTAATCGTTACATATTTTGCGACTACCGCAAGAATATCTTTTTGTAATAAAGGTAAATAATCGGGTTTATCTTCTAAAGTCCTTTCATGGGCAATGATAATTTGCAAACGATCTTTAGCCATTTTTGCAGATTTATCAGGACGTCGAAAATAATGCAGAATTTTAGTAATTTTATCACTTAGACTCATGCTGGCTCCGTCTCCTTGAAGCGAAATAAACGTTTTAACCAATGGTTTTTTTCTTCAATAAAACGATGAGGAATATCTTCTCCTAAAAAACGACCAATCACATCAGCGTAAGCTGATCCTGCATCGCTTTCTTCATCTAAAATAACAGGCACACCTCCGTTAGAGGCGCGTAAAACTGCCGGTGACTCAGGAATAATACCTAATAAAGGTATTCTTAAAATTTCATTCACATCAGAAATACTTAACATATCTCCCCGTGCAACTCTTTTTGGAGAGTAACGTGTTAATAGTAAATGTTCTGTAATGGGTTCTCGATTTTCTTCAGCACGTTTTGTTTTGCTGGATAGCAACCCTAACATGCGATCAGAATCTCGAACGGAAGACACCTCAGGATTAGTCACAATAATCGCGCTATCTGCGAAATACATTGCCAATTGTGCACCACGCTCAATACCCGCCGGTGAATCACAAATGATGTAATCGAATGTTTTATACATTTCTTCTAAAATATTACTCACTCCTTCTAAAGTGAGAGCGTCTTTATCACGCGTTTGTGAGGCAGGCAATATAAATAGATCTTTAATATGTTTATGACGAATTAATGCTTGGTTTAAATTGGCTTCATTACGAATAACATTTACAAAATCATATACGACTCGGCGTTCGCATCCCATAATCAAATCAAGGTTACGTAAACCAATGTCAAAATCAATAACTGCGGTTTTAAAACCACGACTTGCTAGACCCACGCCAAATGATGCACTTGTGGTTGTTTTCCCCACCCCTCCTTTGCCGGATGTGACTACGATCGTTTTTGTCATTGTGTCATTACCTCTGTTAGATTTTACTAATGCAAATTTGTGAATTTTCGAGATAAATTTGCACCATTTCTTGATGTGAAGAGAGAGTTTGGATATCTTCTTTCGTTAGATAATATCCAGCGATAGAAACCAGTTCTGCCTCCAATTCCCTGCAGAAAATTCGCGCTTGCATATTCCCTTGACAACCTGCGAGGGCGCGACCACGTAACGGACCATAAACATGAATATTACCATCTGCAAATAATTCTGCGCCAGAACTCACTGATGCGATGACCACTAAATCACTATCTTTTGCGTATATCTGCATGCCGGAACGCACTGGAGTCGTCACCATTTTCGTACCGATCTCTTGCTTTTTCTTTTTTTCAGAATGATTTTTTGTACTGGGTAATATTAAAAAACCGGCTTCTTTAGCATGGGTATGTTGTTCTTCACTACCTCCTCGCACACCGAGTGGAATCATACTATTTTCTAATAAAATTTGTTTTAATTTTTGAAAATTGAGTAACCCAAAAGTTTTGATTTTTTCAAGATCAATAATAATAGAAGATCCTTTGAAAAAATGTGGTGCAGATTCAATAGAAGAAATAAGATCCTTTTCTAATTTTTCAACATTATACTTTGTCACTTGTAAAATAGTGCATGGAAGAAAATTTGCTTTGAATTGGAAACAAGGTGACTTTTCGTTGATTAATTTCTCCGATATCATTATTCATTCTCGGAAATTTTCAAATTGTAACGGCAGCTCAACTTTAGCTTTTCGTAACATTGCAATCACTTCTTGCAAATCGTCTCTCTTTTTACCTGTGACACGAACTTGATCGCCTTGAATGGCAGCTTGAACTTTTAAATTGGCTTCTTTAATTAACTTAATCACTTTTTTTGCATTATCGGAATCAATACCTTGAGAAATTTCTACTTCTTGACGCGCTTCATTTAACTTCACATCTGGATCTTTATATTTCAAATAACGAATATCCACTTGTCGTTTGGCAAGTTTCCCGCGCAAAATCTCATCGACTTGCTTTAGCTGAAAATCAGTGGGTGCAATAATAGTAATGATGGTTTTGGATAATTCGACACGTGCATCAGTACCGCGAAAATCAAAACGTGTACCAATTTCTCGATTTGTCTGATCCACTGCATTCGTCATTTCATGATGATCGGCTTTCGATACGACATCAAATGAAGGCATGTATATACCTCTATATTTGGTTTAAAGTAGTCAATAATTCCATTGCAGTATCCACGCAGGATTGTCCAACTTCTACGCGTGCATGGGCTTCATCTTCATTATTTGTGGTTAATACGCCAAAAATCACTGGAATATTGTGAGTCAAAGCAACTTCTTGACAACCGAAGCTTACCTGTTGGCACACATAGTCAAAATGTTTTGTTTCGCCCAAAATGACGGCGCCTAAACAAATAATTGCATCATAACGCATTGTGTTCGCTAAACGTTGTGCGGTAATAGGAATCTCAATAGCGCCAGGAACAGTCACGATTTTCATTTGTTGGGTATCAAATCCAAGTTCTGTGAATCTACGTTTCGCGCTATCTAATAATTTTTCTGTCACTTCTTCATTAAAACGACTAACAATAATTGCAACGTTGAAGCATGGTGGATTTTTTTGCATATTTTTTCCTCGCGAAGAATTTTTATTTTACCAATGAATTTCTAAGAAAACATCATTTCCTGCCTGTTCCCAATGAATCTTTTGTTGATCTAGTTGGAAATTTTCGAATGCTTGCTTACCATTTGCTATCCATAATGGCGCGATATAAATATAAGCTTTCTGAATTAATTTATTTTTATGAAGTGCTGCGAAGCATTTACCACCCGCTTCTACCCACAAATCATGAATACCGTCTTGGCCAATCGTTGTTATTATTTGATGGAGATTTAATCCATCTTCATTAGTATCCACTGGGATACAACGTATGTTTGGGATAGGGGTCATCTTTCTATCATAAAAAATCGTCACTGATTTTGCGGTTTGAAAAATTTTCGCTTTTGGGGAAATTCTTAATTGGCTATCTAAAATATAAATAGATTTCGCGAAAGTTTGATTTTCCAATCTTGCATTTAATTGTGGATCATCATGCAGAATTGTTTCGCTTGTCGTTAAAATAGCATCGGAAATTTTACGATGATAGTGAGTTTTTTGATTGAGAACTTCCCCAGTAATTTGGATAGGTTCACCAGTTATTTTGGAAATTTTCCCATTGAGGCTCATAGCAATTTTTGCAGTAACAAAAGGCATTTTTGTTTTTTGCCAATGGGTATAGCTTTTATAGAATGTTTTGATTTCGTCTAGTGGAAGATAATCACAGGTGATTTTATGTTCCTTTAAAATTTCATCTCCGCGCCCATTTACTTTTGAATTTGGGTCTTTGAAACCGTATACCACTCTTTTAATGTTATTTTTTATTATGGAATCTGTACAAGGCGGTGTTTTGCCATGGTGACAACAAGGCTCAAGTGAAACATACATCGTATGAGGTTTGCTATTTTGTATGTTTTTTAGGGCTTCAATTTCAGCATGGGGTGAACCTGCGCCCCTATGGTAGCCTTCTGCAATAATTTGCTTTTCCTCGTTTAGAATAATGCAACCAACTGATGGATTGGGTGAACAAAAGCCTTTATTGATTTTGGCAAGCTCAAGGGCTCGAAGAAGAAAGAATTGGTCGTTCATGATATTACTAAATCCGTCGTCTTGCCCCCGGACTTGATCCAGGAACGAGACGACGCTGAATGAGACAGAAAATGAAAAAGGTAACTATGCAGCTTCGGAATTCTTTTCGCGTCCAACTAATTCCACGATTGCAATAGGAGCGCTATCGCCCTTTCGATTACCACACTTTAATACACGTAAGTAACCACCTGGACGTGTTTTAAAATGAGGAGCAATTTCATTAAACAGTTTCAAAACAATTTCACGATCACGTAAGCGCGAAAATGCGATACGACGACGATGAACTGTGTCTTCTTTTGCTAAAGTAATCATGGGTTCCATGTACATTCGCAATTCTTTGGCTTTTGCAACCGTTGTTGTAATTTGTTCATGTCGCAATAAAGAAACCATCATGTTTTTAAACATTGCTTTGCGATGACTACTGTTACGACCAAAATACCTACCACTATGACGATGACGCATAAAAATTCTCTCTATTCTTTATCTTTTAGTGAAGCCGGTGGCCAATTATCTAATCGTGTTCCTAACGAAAGACCATGTGAAGCTAATACATTTTTAATCTCTGTTAAGGATTTTTTGCCGAGATTTGGTGTTTTTAATAAATCATTTTCACTACGTTGCACTAAATCACCAATATAAAATATGCTTTCAGCCTTAAGACAATTTGCGGACCTAACCGTTAATTCCAAATCATCAACCGGACGTAAAAAGACAGGATTGATTGATTGAGTATCGCTAGATTCTTTCATCATAGGAGATGAACGCATATCAACAAATGGAGATAACATTTGTTGCAAAATAGTTGCGGAACGACGAATCGCTTCTTCAGGATCTAACGTACCGTTCGTTTCAAGATCAATGATAAGCTTATCTAAGTTAGTACGTTGTTCAACACGAGCACTTTCAACCGTATAAGCAACACGTCTCACAGGACTGAAACTTGCATCCAGTTTTAAAACACCAATACCTGTTTTATTTTCTTCAGAATCACGATTGCGTGATGAAGCTGACTGGTAACCACGACCAAGCACAACTTTCAATGTCATGTTTAACTCACCGCTTTCATTAAGGTGAGCAATAACTAACTCAGGATTGATTACTTGCACATCATGCTCGAGTTCGATATCACCAGCTGTGACTACTCCAGCACCTTTTTTACGAAGATTCAAAGTCACTTCTTCTCGGCCATGAAGTTTAATAGCGACATTCTTTAAATTAAGAAGAATTTCAATCACATCTTCTTGAACACCAGGAATAGAGCTATATTCATGCAAAACGCCATCAATTTTAGCTTCAACTATTGCGGCTCCCGGCATAGAGGATAGCAATATTCTTCGCAATGTTGTACCAACAGTGTGACCAAAACCTGAATCAAACGGTTCTAATGTGACCTTAGAATGAAATGGTGAAATGTTTTGCACATCAATTTCACGTAAGGTTAAAAACTCGTATGGATTATTTTGCATGAGTACCTCATGAACTCCCAATGATTACTTGGAATAAAGCTCAACAACAAGATTTTCGTTAATATCAGTAGGTAAATCACTTCTCTCAGGCATATTTTTAAAAGTACCTTTGAGTGCAGAAAGATCTACCTCCAACCAACCACAAGGTTGTCTCGCTTCAGCTAAAGTCAACGCAGCTTGGATACGTAATTGTTGTTTTGCGCGTTCTTTCACACTGACGATATCACCCGGTGAAACCGTAAAAGAGGGAATATTAACCGTTTTACCATTCACCTGAATTGCTTTGTGACTTACGAGTTGTCTTGCCATAGCTCTCGTAGCACCAAACCCCATTTTGTAGACTACATTATCTAATCTACTTTCCAGAAGTTTAAGCAAGTTTTCGCCTTTAGCACCTTTTAATCGAGAAGCTTTTTTGAAGCAGTTACGGAATTGACGCTCCATCACACCATAAATACGGCGGACTTTTTGTTTTTCGCGTAATTGAACACCATAATCAGTTTCACGGCCACGTCTCGCACCGTGCATACCAGGCGCGGTATCTAATTTACACTTTGTATCTAATGAACGAACACCGCTGGTGAGTGAAAGATCAGCGCGTTCACGTCGGGAAAACTTACATCGACGTTTTGCTTTTGGATTACGTTTCGTCATTTAAATCTCCTACACTCGACGCTTTTTAGAGTCTCTGACTCCGTTATGCGGTATGGCTGTGGTATCTGTTATTGATAGAATCTTTAATCCTGCGGTATGCAACGCTCGAATTGCAGATTCGCGACCAGGACCAGGCCCTTTAACACGGACATGAATATTTTTCATGCCAAAATTTTCAACAGCAAGTTGAGCTGCCTTCGCACCTGCTTCACCCGCTGCATATGGAGTGGATTTACGGGAACCACGATATCCACAACTTGCGGCACTTGACCAAGAAATCGAATTACCTTGTACATCGGTAATTGTGACAATGGTGTTATTAAAGGACGCTCGTATATGCGCAATCCCATCGATGACGAGTTTCTTTGTTTTTTTACGTACTTTCGTTGTACTCGCACCTGTCTGGCCGCCTGCGCTCGTTCCGCTCGCAGTACCGGACGATTGGTCACCAGAATCTTCAGCAGCTTTCTTAGCCTTCACTGCTTGATTTTCTGATGGTGCATTTTCTTTTGTTTGATTTGCTGTCATTGCTACTGTGTTCCTAAATTACCTGTTATTTAACCGCTACCGCCAGTACTGATTGCTTTACCTTTACGCTTACCTTTACGTGTTCTTGCATTGGTTCGCGTACGTTGACCCCTGACTGGTAAACCACGACGATGGCGTAAACCACGATAGGTGCCTAATTCTATTAATCTTTTAATATTCATTGAAACTTCGCGGCGTAAATCACCTTCCACCTTAATCTTTGTGATTTCACTTCGTAAAGCTTCTAACTCTGCCTCAGAAAGATCTTTCACTTTCGTGGCTGGATTCACTTTTGCTATTGTGCATATGTCCAATGCACGATTTCGTCCTATCCCGTAAATGGATGTTAATCCAATCACAATGTGCTTTTGTACGGGTATATTTACGCCTGCAATACGGGCTGCCATTCAAACACTCCTGAAACTATGACCCCATTATTAATATGACTAAAAAGGCGGTCAGTTTAATATCGAAATACTAAAAAATCAACATATTATTTAAGATTAACCTTGTCTTTGTTTATGTTTTTTTTCCTTACAAATCACGCGAATGACTCGCTTTCTACGAACTATTTTACAGTTTCGACACATTTTTTTTACGGAAGCACCTACTTTCATATTAATCTCCAAAATTCTTTTAGCGTAATCCCATGCCACCACTACGTAAGTTGGCTTTTTTAAGCAGAGACTCATATTGATAAGACATAATATGGGCCTGTACTTGTGCCATGAAATCCATAACGACTACGACAATAATCAATAGTGAAGTCCCACCGAAGTAGAACGGTACATTCCATGTTAAAATCATGAACTCAGGTAGTAAGCATACTAAAGTAACATAAATAGACCCTGCCAATGTTAACCGAGTCATGACGGTATCAATATATTTAGCCGTCTGCTCACCAGGTCTAATACCAGGAATAAATGCTCCCGATTTTTTTAAATTATCTGCCGTATCACGTGGATTAAAAACCAATGCCGTATAGAAAAAGCAGAAGAAAATAATGGCCGCACCAAATAATAACATATGTAATGGCTGACCTTGTTGTAAGGTAGCACCTAAGGCACCCAACCATTCCATCCCTTTACCGTGACCAAACCATTGCGCAATCGTCGCAGGAAAAAGAATAATACTCGACGCAAAAATGGGAGGGATAACGCCAGCCATATTAATTTTTAAAGGCAAGTGGCTACTCTTTGCAGAGTATACACTACCACCTTGAATCCGTCGTGCATAATTAATAGTAATTCTTCTTTGTCCGCGCTCAATAAAGACCACAATAGCAATGACCGCAATAACGGCCGCAATAATTAACAATAAAGCAATAACTTGCAATTGCCCTTCGCGTACTTGCTCTAAAGTTCTACCGATTGCTGCAGGTAAACCCGCCACAATTCCTGAGAAAATAATTAATGAAATACCATTACCAATACCACGTTCAGTAACCTGCTCTCCTAACCACATTAAGAACATCGTTCCTGTCACGAGGGTCACCATGGTAACAAAATAAAAGCCTATTCCGGGATTTAAAGCAATCCCGTTCGCGGCCATCATTTTAGATATACCAATGGCCTGGAAAGTTGCCAAAATCAGCGTGCCATAGCGGGTATATTTATTAATTTTACGTTGCCCCGATTCACCCTCTTTACGTAATTCAGAAAGCTGTGGAGAAAGCACTGTTAATAACTGAATAATAATAGAAGCTGAAATATAAGGCATAATACCAAGTGCAAAAATGCTAAATCGCATTAAGGCACCGCCGGAAAACATATTAAATAGACCAACAATATTGTTTTGTTGCGCATTAAACATATCTTGTAATCTTTGCGGGTCTAATCCAGGAACTGGAATATATGAGCCCACACGAAATACAAAAATTGCCAATAAAACAAACAATAATCGACGCTTTAAATCCGTTATTCCGGCATTTGCAGAACCTATACCTGGCCTATTCGTTGACATTTATTCCTCGACTTTTCCACCTGCAGCTTCAATTGCCTTCCGCGCACCCTGTGTTATTGCCAATGATTTGATTGTAATAGCACGTGTAATTTCACCAGATAAAATCACTTTAACGAATTTAATATTAGCGTTAACTAAACCTTGTGCTTTTATAGCTGCTAAATCAATGATATCTTGCTCAATTTTATTCAAATCAGATAAGCGTACTTCTTTGGTAACTAATGATTTTTGTGAACGAAACCCTGATTTCGGGATACGTCTTTGCAAAGGCATTTGACCGCCTTCAAATCCGACCTTATGAAAACCGCCTGCTCTCGCTTTTTGGCCTTTATGACCTTTTCCGCTGGTTTTACCTTTCCCAGAGCCTATACCTCTTCCTAATCTTTTGGCAGTTTTTTTACTACCTTTTGCGGGTTGTATTGTATTTAAATACATTTTTATACTTCCTCTACCGATAATAGATAAGCAACTTTATTAATCATTCCTCGATTACACGCGGTATCGGCAACGGTAACAGAATGATGCAAGCGTCTTAATCCCAACCCTTTTACGCATTCTTTATGCTTAGGATGCACCGCAATAACACTTTTTTTAAGTGTAACTTTCAGTTTCTTTTTGCTGGCCATAATTAATTTCCAATAATTTCTTCAACCGTTTTACCGCGTTTTGCAGCAACATATTCAGGCGTTGAGACATCTTCCAAAGCTTTTAATGTTGCGCGAACCACATTAATAGGATTCGTCGATCCAATAATTTTAGCTAGGACGTTTTTCACACCCAATACTTCTAATACTGCGCGCATTGCACCACCGGCAATAATTCCGGTACCATCGGATGCTGGTTTCATAAACACACGAGTTGCGCCATGTTTACCTTTCAGCTGGCAATGTAAGGTCCCACTTTTTAAAACCACATTGCGCATATTTTTTCGTGCAGCTTCAAGCGCTTTTTGAATAGCAACAGGTACTTCACGCGCTTTTCCACGTCCAAAACCAATGCGTCCGTTACCATCCCCGACAACTGTAATGGCAGCAAAACTAAAAATTCTTCCGCCTTTTACTACTTTCGCATTACGTGAAACCGCTACTAATTTTTCTTGTAGCCCATCACTCTTCGTACTTTGGTCATAACTCGCCATAGTTAACCCTTAAAATTGTAATCCAACTTCTCTTGCCGCATCTGCCAAAGCCTTTACACGACCATGATATTTAAATCCTGATCGATCAAATGCGACTTTGCTAACACCTGCATCAAGAGCGCGCTTTGCAACTAATTTACCCACAGCTATTGCTGCTTCAACATTTCCCGTATATTTAACTTTCGTTCTAATACCTTTATCTAATGTAGAAGCATATGCTAATACTTTTGCACCATTTGGTGAAAGAACTTGAGCATAAATGTGTCGTGGCGTGCGATGAATACTTAATCGAACTGCTTCGATCTCAATACTTTTCATTCGGCTACGCTTTGCTCTTTTTAATCTTGAATCTCTTTTTTTCATATTACCCTCTTACTTCTTCTTCGTTTCTTTACGAATGACTGGCTTACGAGGGTCAATAATACCTTTTCCCTTGTATGGCTCAGGAGGACGAATTGCTTGAATTTTAGAGGTAGTATGTCCCACTAAATGCTTATTCGAACCCTTGATGATAATTTCTGTTAAACTTGGTGCTTCAATCGTTATGCCTTCTGGCGCTTCAAACTCAACGGGATGAGAATATCCAATGGTTAAGTTTAAAGTCTTACCCTTCATTTGAGCACGATAACCGACGCCCACTAAATTCAACTTACGTTCAAAACCTGTCGAAACACCATGCACGGCATTGTATATTTGTGAACGTGTTGTACCTGGAACTGCATTGAGTAATTTCTTACCCGTTCCATTACGACAATATTGTGAACTCGAATTTAATTTGACTTGTATTTGTTTTTTACCTGATCCAGATTTGCCATCACTACTTTCATCATCTTCGAGTACAACGAGTAAAGATGGATGTACAGGTAATGTTAATTGGCCTTTAGGACCTTTAATTACAAGCTCACCTTCATTAATTTTAACATCTACACCGGATGGGAGTGAAACAGGCTTACGACCTACTCTGGACGCCGATGTTGTTGATGCAGCTGACATACCTTTCTCCTTACTCAACCAAACACACAACTTCACCACCGAGCTTTTGCAAACGGGCTGCTTTTTCTGTCATCAAGCCTTTAGGCGTTGAAACGACAGCGATACCCATGCCAGCACGTACGGTTGGTAAGTCTTTGCTATGTTTGTAAATGCGTAAACCTGGTTTACTCACACGAGTAATTTTTTCTATTACAGGTTTACCTCTGAAATACTTTAAATCGACAACAATATTATTTTTTCCATCGATTTCTTGCATTGCAAAGGATTCGATATAACCTTCATCTCTTAATACAGCGAGGATGGCTGCTTTAAATTTGGAAGCAGGCATTCTTACCTGTTTTTCACCCACAGCTTGCGCATTTCTTATGCGTGTTAACATATCCGCAATCGGATCTTGCATTGTCATTATCGAACACCCCTACATTAAATCAAATCCTCACTCATAAAGAGTGCGATCCATTTGTTACCAACTTGCTTTATGCATTCCTGGAACAAAACCATTCATCACTGCATAACGCATATGTATTCTACATAACCCGGTTAAACGATTATAAGCTCGCGATCTACCGCATAAACGACATCGATGACGTTGTCTTGAACGACTTGAATCACGCGGCAAGCTTTGTAACTTATTTTCTGCATTTACGCGATCAGTATCGCTAGCATTTTGATCACTAATAATTGCTTTTAAATCTAAGCGTATTTTGTGATACTTTTTATTTAACTTCGCGCGTTTAACTTCGCGATTCACCATTGATGTCTTTGCCATGTTATTAACCCATATCTTTTTCTTTAAAAGGAAAGCTAAATGCTTCTAATAAAGCTTGCGCTTCTTTATCATTTTTCGCCGTTGTGGTGATAGTGATATCTAATCCTCGGAGCGCATCAATCTTATCGTAATCAATTTCAGGAAATACGATCTGTTCCTTAAAACCTAAACTATAATTGCCACGACCATCAAATGACTTGATGCTAAGACCACGAAAATCACGAACGCGAGGTAATGCAATAGAGATTAATCGATCTAAAAATTCATACATACGTTCGCCACGTATAGTCACTTTGCAACCAATAGGCCAGTTTTCACGAAGCTTGAAACCTGCAATAGATTTACGAGCGATCGTTGCAACAGGTTTTTGGCCTGCAATTTTTTCTAAATCGGACATTGCTGCCGCTATCACTTTTTTATCATCCATTGCTTCACCAAGACCCATGTTGAGTGTAATCTTGCTAACGCGTGGAACTTGCATCACAGACTTATAGCCAAACTTGGCTTTAAGCTTCTTAATAACGTCTTTTCTATAATAATCCTGCAATCTAGCCATGATTCACCTTACACATCAATTACTTCATTAGTGGCTTTGTTATAGCGCACCTTGCGACCATCTTCTAAAATCTTGATACCCACACGAATACCTTTACCTGAGCCTTGATCATAAAGCATGACATTGGAGCTTTGTATCGGCTGAGTTTTAATAATAATACCGCCACGATCATCCGTATTTGGATTTGCTTTTACATGTTTTTTGACCGTATTAATCCCTTCGACGAGAAGCTTCTTTCCGCCTAATAAAACGGATAGAACCACACCTCTTCTGCCTTTATCTTTACCTACGGTGACTATGATTTCGTCACCTTTTTTGATCTTTCTCATGCTTTATCTCATCTCTACATCATGGTTAGAGCACTTCGGGTGCCAAGGATATGATTTTCATAAAGTTTTCACCACGTAATTCACGTGTAATGGGCCCGAAAATACGTGTACCAATCGGTTGCATTTGTGCATTAAGTAGTACTACCGAGTTTTCATCAAAGCGTATTAACGAACCATCAGATCGTCGTACGCCTTTGCGAGTTCTTACAATCACCGCATTTAAAACCTCACCTTTTTTGACTCGACCTCGTGGTGCTGCTTCTTTTACGCTGACTTTAATCACATCACCAATATTTGCATAACGACGACGTGACCCGCCAAGTACTTTTATACACATCACGCGACGCGCGCCACTATTGTCCGCGACTTCAAGTATCGTCTGCGTCTGTATCATGCCTTAACTCCAATTTATTAACAGCTTTTCCGTTTATACCCACGGAAAAAACCGTCATACTATCATGTTTGTGGTTGAAAAATAAATAAAGAATTTAAAAAATTATAATAATTTATTCAACACCGCCCTGCTTATTTTCTACTTTTACTAAAACCCAATGCTTGGTTTTTGAGATAGGACGACATTGTTTTATCTCAACAATATCCCCCACCTGACACACATTGTCACTATCATGCGCCTTCATTCGAGAAAAACGCTTCATATACTTCCCATAAAGCGGATGTTTCACCTTTCTCTCAACCACGACGACAATGGTTTTATCCATTTTAGTACTGACCACTTTGCCAGTAATACTTGGGCTTGATACTGTTTGCTCTGTCATAATCATGAACCTTCTTTCTCTCGTATAATGGTTTTGATACGAGCCATTTGTCTTCTCACTTTCTTAAATAAATGCGCTTGGGGAGATTGCCCAACACCTTTTTGGATTCTTAAATTAAAAAGCTCTTTAAGAAGCTCAATAAGCTCATTTTTTAATTCAGTCACTGTTTTATTACGTAATTCACTCGTATTCATCACATTATCGTCCGCTGTTCAAATATAGATTTCACTGACAGTTTGTCTGCTGCTAACTTTAGTGCTTGACGAGCAATTTCTTCAGAAACTCCCTCAATTTCAAACATCATGCGGCCTGGTTGCACTAAAGCGACCCAGTATTCCACATTTCCCTTACCCTTACCTTGTCGTACTTCCAGCGGCTTCTTTGTAATAGGCTTATCAGGAAAAATCCGAATCCAAATTTTACCACCGCGTTTAATATGTCTAGACATCGCACGACGAGCAGCTTCAATTTGTCTTGATGTAATACGACCATGCTCAGCAGATTTCAAGCCGAATTCACCAAAACTTACTTTATTTCCGCGTGTTGCTACACCACGATTGCGACCTTTGAATTGTTTACGGTATTTTGTCCGCTTTGGCTGCAACATAGTTATTTCTCCTGTTTACCTGAAGACTTATCTGTCGTGGTTGCTTCAGTTTGTTCTTTATCGCCAATAACTTCACCTTTAAAGATCCAAACTTTTACACCGATAACACCATAAGTTGTAAAAGCTTCACCTAAACCGTAATCAATATCAGCGCGTAAAGTATGTAAAGGTACACGGCCTTCTCTATACCATTCACTTCTAGCGATTTCTGCTCCACCAAGTCGACCACTGACGCAAATTTTAATACCTTTAGCACCAAGACGCATCGCAGTAGTAACAGCGCGTTTCATTGCGCGACGGAACATAACGCGTTTTTCTAATTGTTGGGCAACTGCTTCCGCTACTAATTTAGCATCCAACTCAGGCTTACGTACTTCTTCAATGCTAATATGCACTGGAACATTCAATATGCGGTTAATCTCATCTCGCAATGTTTCAATTTCTTTACCGCTTTTACCGATAATGACACCCGGTCTAGCAGTATAAACTGTAATTTTCGCATTTCGAGCAGGACGTTCGATTTGAATTCGACTGATACCGGCAAGTGCTAACTTCTCTTTGAGGTAATCACGTACTTTAATATCAGAGCACAATGTATCCGCAAATTCTTTCGATGAAGCATACCATCTGGAAGACCAATCCTTCACGATGCCTAAGCGCATACCGATGGGATGTACCTTTTGTCCCATTATATATTCTCCTCATTCGACACAAAGACGGTAATGTGACAAGTGGGTTTTAATATCCGACAGCCACGACCTTTTGCCCTTGCATGCATACGTTTATACGTGGACGCTTGATCAGCATAAATCTTGCTAACTTTAAGCTCATCAACATCTGTCCCCTCATTGTGCTCAGCATTTGCGATTGCTGATTCCAGAACTTTCTTAACGACTGTGGCTGCTTTTTTTGTATTAAATCGCAATATGTCTAAAGCACGATCGACAGGTAACCCACGAATGAGATCACATATTAATCTGCATTTTTGCGCTGACAGTCTGGCATATTTTAATCTTGCCGCGACTTCCATCATAAACCCCCTGCTATCTTATTTATCTGACTTCTCATCTTTACCTTTCACTTTTTTATCACCCGAATGGCCGCGGAATGTGCGAGTTACCGCAAACTCCCCTAATTTATGTCCGACCATGTTTTCGGTAATAAAGATCGGGACATGCAACCGACCATTATGCACAGCGATTGTAATACCAACCATTTCTGGAAGTATCATAGATCGTCGTGACCATGTTTTAATGGGACGTTTATTCTTGGAAGCGACCGCCTCTTCCACTTTTTTAATTAAGTGTCTATCGACAAATGGTCCTTTTTTTACTGAACGTGGCACACTCTTACCCTCATGTAATTGTTGCTATTTTCCTCGGTTTCGATCACGTACTCTAAATTTATCCGTACGCTTATTCCGACGTGTTTTGTAACCTTTCGTTGGCACGCCCCAAGGACTAACTGGATGCCGACCACCTGATGTTTTACCTTCACCACCACCATGTGGATGATCAACTGGGTTCATTGCAACACCGCGAACAGTTGGACGAATGCCGCGTCTTCTTTTAGCTCCTGCATTGCCAAGCGATCGTAAATTATTTTCGGAGTTAC
>Ga0206888_1042_pt1 | contig 38428 bp, 23 predicted proteins | sample Alteio_BWOrgHeat_90_FD_153258 | JGI IMG/M metagenome (GOLD analysis project Ga0206888, IMG submission 153258) | Enriched cells from forest soil in Barre Woods Harvard Forest LTER site, Petersham, Massachusetts, United States - Alteio_BWOrgHeat_Nextera4 ... | reverse complement strand
TGCCGCGACCAGGGGACGCGGGTAGCTGGACTGGCGCCAGGGCCGTCGTTGGCGTATTCCGCGTAGCGGGCGGTCTTATAGCTTTCGGTATTGTTCCAATTGGACCAGCCTTCCGGCCGGATGTGCCGGTCGATGTGACAATGAAGGTAGACGACGGAGGCGTACGGTCGCCAGGGCCGGCCGAGGGAAGCATTGTGGATGGCCGTGTCACCGGTGAGGGTGCAGCTGTCGAAGATAAATCCATAGGGATGGTCCTGGGGGGTGGAGGCGGCGGTGACGTGGGAGTTCTTTTTGCTGTGGATATGACAGTGTTCGAACCAGGCGGTGGCGGCGCCGAAGATGAAATCGGTGGTGCCTTCGATATAGCAGTCCTTATAATACTGGCGACTTTTATCGCTGTTGAGAAAAAGGATGTCCTGGTTGCCGATGAAGCTGCAGTGGATAAAAACGGCGCGATCGCCGCGGGCTTCGACGGCCACGGCCTGGCCTGCGGTGAAACCCGCATCGTTGCGAAAGGTTATATTCTGTGCGATGAAGTCGTTACCCGTGATCCGGAAGCTATAGGAGTTGCGGGTATTGATGCTATCGCCGTGGGGGTTGACCATTCCCGGATGGTCGTCGAAGGTAAGGATGGCGCCAGTCTCGCCAATGAGCGTGATGGAGTCCTTTGTCAGCTCCAGCTTTTCGCGATACGTGCCTGCCCTGACATATATGGTCGAATTCGGTCTTGCCGCGTCGAAGGCCGCCTGAACGGTGCGGTAGTCGCCCGAGCCGTCCTGTGCGACGACGAGCCTGATCAACCCCAGTAATAACATTAACTTCACTTCTACTTCGTTTTAGATCTTTATGAATGTAGCGGTCCCTATTTTCCCATTCCCCTTCAGCACCAGGATATAGATGCCTTTTGTCAGCCCGGAAATATCGATGGTCTTCTCCAGGGAGCCCGGTGAGATGGCGTAGGTTTGTACTAACTGCCCGCCCGATGTATACAATTCCAGCACGCCCGGCAATGCCGCCTTATCGAACAGCAGGCCCGAATACAGGACGACAATAACGCTATGGGCCGGGTTGGGTAAGATCAACAAGACCTCGTTCGTACCCACTTCTACCGGTGCGCTGTAGACAGTTGTACTGTCCAGCAGATCCGCCCTGAGCCGGTACCAGGCTGTGTGGCCCACCGGGTGAGCGTCCTGGAAGGCATAGCTGAAATGCCCGGTGGAGTCCGCGGTCGGGATGGTGGCGATCGATTGGAAGTGCACCGTATCCGTTGCTCTTTCCACGACGAAGTCGGTTACCCCCAGCAGGTTGTTTGTCGTCCATTCGGTATTTACCACCTGACCGGATGCTAATGCATTAAAGGAAAGGATGGCGAAGGGTGGCAGGGCTGCTGAGGCTGCGCCGGCGATGAAGAAGTTGCCGGCGGCGGTCGCCTGGAATTGGAGGTAATAGCCATTATTATAAGTTCCGAATACGCCTGTTGTAGTGGGTTTTATCAGCGTAAAGGCGCCGGTGAGGGCAGTAAGACTGGTATTGGTGTCTATCTGCAGGACCGAAAGATCGCTGATACTCTTTATCGTGGTGTCGACTGCCATCAGGGCGTTTAGTTCGGTAGTGGTGATGTAGACACGGATTGTCATCGGGGAGCTGTTCGTTCCCGCGGGTTGGATGAAGATATTGCGGGAGAGGTAGGGCCGGGTGTTGGGCAGAAGCCGGATCTTGTCCGTCGTATAATAGCTGACGGCGAGGTTGGCGGTGCCATTGTCACGGACGGAGGCGATGAGGTTGCTGGTGTCGGTATAGATCAGCAATGAACTGGCCGTATCCCGTGCGGAGATCCAGTTGCCCGAACCGGTGAGCGTGATGGCGGGGGCCGACACGACGGTATTCAGGATACCCGGCGCCGTGATCGTGTCCCCGTTGAGATAATTCTCCAGATTGGTATAGCCGTTGGGACTGATGCCGTTGCCATCCGAAGGATCGGTGGGATTCAGGCCTCGTCTGATCTCCCAGGCATCCGGCATGCCGTCCGCGTCGCTATCCGGCAGCGGTGGCGTCGACACGAGGATCGGCCAGCCGCCGACATCGTTCTGGCTGTCGATGATACCCGAGGGGTGTGTAATGCCCGTGCTGTTGATGGCGGCATAGGCTGCGCCTTCGAAATCCGCCGTGCCCGTCCTTGCTTCCCTGAGGATGCGGCGGTCCACCGTGTCTCTTTGCGGGAAGAGCGCGCCTGCGTTGTTCAGGACGGAAAGATAGGCATCCGGTGCGCTTTGCGTGTTGATGGGGGCAAAGGGGAAGGGAGCCGACTGGCGGGCCGCGGCGATAAGCGAGTCCGCCTTTGGATAGTCGTCCGGTTGGACGCCCTTTGTCCAGTTGTCCGCGCTGACGTCGGGGAATCCTTCGACAGAATTCCCGTCGATATAGAATTTGCCGCCGAACAGGGTATCCGGGAAGACGAATGCGTCGTTGGCGTAATAGAAGCTGGTATAGTTGAGGATGCGGTTGCGTTTGTTGTTGATAGAGCTGACCGTGAGGCTGCCCGGGGTGGCGGGGCCCGGCTTGTAATAGTTGTTGATCATGTTCTGCGTACCGCCTTCCCCACCGTAGCTGTAATTGATATCGCCCCAATTGTAGATCACGTTGTTTCGCATGTCCACTGTTCCCGTGATGGTATTGCCGAAATAGCGGCTGCCGCTGAATCGTGGGTTGCGGCTGGAGTGGCTGGCCAGGAGGTTGTGGTGGAAGGTCGTGCCCTGGCCGCCCCAGATGCCCGCGTAGCCATGGTTGCCTTTCGGGTCGACCGAGTGATAGAGGCTTTCGCTGAGGATATTCCATTGCAGCGTAAACTGCTGGAGATCGTAGAAGGAGCCCGTCTCGTCGATCGACCAGCTCATGGAGCAGTGGTCCACGATGACGTCGTGAACTTCGCTTTTGAAGGAGTTGCAGGCGTCGTCGATGTCCGCGGCGATATCGCCCAGGCGGAAGCGCATATACCGGATGATGATGTGATTGGCGGCAATGGTGACGGTAAAGCCCGCGGTGCTGATGCCGCCGCCCGGTGCGGTCTGCCCGGCGATGGTGAGGTTATCGTTGGTGATCTTGAGGGTGCTTTTGAGAATGATGGTGCCCGAGACCCGGAATATGATGGTGCGGTTTGGTTGGCTAACCGCGTCGCGGAGGCTGCCCGGGCCGTCATCATTCAGGTTGGTGACCTGGTAGACCGAGCCTCCCCTGCCTCCCTGTGCGAAGCGGCCGAATCCTTCGGCGCCCGGGAATGCGAGTTTGAGGGTCGTGTTATCGCCCATTGAACCGGTCACCGGTTGAAGAACCGTGTCCGCGCCGCTGGAAATATGTGTGATATTGCCCGCGTAGCTGCCGGTGGTGGCCGCGTTGAGACGGACGGCTATGCTGGTGTTGACCGAGTTGGTGCTGTCCGGTGTGAGGGTAAGCGGCGAGGAGTTGCTTAACCAGGTGGTACCCGAGTCGGCCGACAGTTCATAACCCGCGGGGGCGGTAATGGTAACCGGCGCATTGAGGTTCGTTCCCCTCAGCGTATAGGCTCTTGCGTTGGATGGAATGGCCGTGGAGGAGCCTCCGGCAACCGGGCCGAGACCGCCGTCCTGGAAGAAGCTGCCGATGTTGCCCGAGAGGGAGAGTGTGGGAGAGGGCGGCCGGGTCTTTGCCGCGCCCTTTATAAAGACGTCTTTGAGCTTGCCATATCTGCCCGAGCTGCTGCTACCGCAACTGAAGTAAAACCGGATTGTTAGCGCGCCTCCGGGGGGAAGCGTTATGCCGGTGCCGTCGGCGAAGGCAAGGTGAAAATTGGCGTTGGTGCCGTTAGTTTCATTGGGGAGGGCGATGGGGGTAGCGAATGCTGCGCCGGTGATGTCGGTAGAGTCGGTGGTGAAGCCGCTGCGTGACCAGACGATGGCTAATTTGGTATTGCTCGAGGTATTATAAAAAGAGGAGTTCAGGATGAGGGAGTCGATCCGGATGGAATCCGTGCCTGAAGCCGTCACCAGGAATTGTTCATAGATGCCCCTGTTGAGATTGCCGCCCGGTCCGCCAACGGCGGTTGTCCAGGTGCCATCTCCGTTAGTGCTCGGGCCGAAGGCCTGGCCAAAGGAAGAGGAGAATGCGGCGACGGTGGCCACCGTGGTACCGTTGGAGACGAACAACCGGTTCAGCGTGGCTGTATCGGGTGCGATGTCCGGTGATCTTTCGGGGGTATTATCGGCGGCGTTGGTGGACATCGGCCAGTGGATGAGAACCGTAGAGGTTGCCAGCGGTGCGCTTTGCGTCTTACCCGTGAGCGGCACCGTTACCGTGTCGGCGCCGGTGCTGGCGTGGATGATATTCCCATTATAGGTGCCCGCGGTGGTAGCGTTCAGCCGGACCGTCAGCGTATCGCTGGGGATAGCGCCATTTGTTTCGGAGAGGGTCAGTGGTGAGGATGCGTTGAACCAGGTCTTTCCTTTGTCGGCGGAAAGCTCGAAGCCTGCCGGCGGGGTGACGACGATGCCGGTCGTCAGGTTGGCGCCCGATACGGTGTAGACCTGGGTGGCGGAGGGCGTTCCTACTGCCTGGATAAAGTTGCCCGGAGAGGCCGTTGCCGTGATCGTCGGCTTGCTGGACACTGTGAGTGTATCGCTGATGAGGGCGGGCTGGCCTGGCGCCGCGGCCTGGATATAATAGGTATAGATACCGCCCGGCGGGGGGAGGGCATCCTGCAGGCTGAAGTTGACGGAGCTGTCGTTGGTGGCGTCCGCTTCGCCGATGGCGTTAAAAGATCCTGCGATTCCCCGGAAGAGTTGGTAGTGGACGTTTGAGAGCGGCCAACTGCTATTCCACGTAAAGGAAGTCGAGGTAGTGCCTTTGGTTGCTTTGAAATTGCTAATGGCGAGCGACGGGGTCTGGAAGGCGCAGAGGTCGGGTGAGGCCGAACAGGGGTTCCAGGTGCCGAAGACATTGGGCAACGAGTAGGTAGCCGTGTCTGCATCCCCGAGCTGGAAGGACCAGGGGACGCGCTGGCTGATATCGGTTGGGGTGCCGTCAAAATGATGGCTCTTGTATTCTGCGTAGTCAATGAGGCTGGTGTTCGTGCCTGCATCCCAGATGGTCCAGCCGGCCGGCTGGATGGAGGACCCGAGCGTCGTATTGAGGTAGACGACCTTATTGTTGGCGACGGGCGAAGCGCCGGTGGAGTTTTGCCAGGGGCGCCCGAGATAATAAAGTGTGCCCCCGGTATTGGCCGGGATTATACAGTTGCGCAGGACATAGCCAAAGGCCTGACCCGCGGGGGTGTTGGCGGCGGTGATAAAGGAGCTGCCTGTCGAGGTTCGGGACTTTGCATAGATGATACAGGAATCGAAAACGGCGATGGCGCTACCGAAGATAAAGTCCACGTTACCGTCGATGTAGCAATTTTTAAAATATTGCCGGAGACCCGTTGTGCCATTGGTCAGCAGGGTATCCTGGTTGCCCAGGAAGCGGCAATTTGAGAAGACCGCCCGATCAGCGTTGACCTGGATGGCGACTGCCTGTGAGCCGTCGCCGAAGGAGTTTTCGAAGCTGATGTTCCGTGCGGAGAAATCGCTGGCGTTGACGATGACGGCAGCCGAATTAAAGGTGCCGATGGTACCTCCGGCGGCCAGCGGCGTGCTGGCGGCGTTGTTGAAGGTGATGAGGGTGCCCGCCGTGCTCTCTCCTATCAGTTGGATAAAGGGTTTGCCCGCGGGAATATTGACCGTCTCCTGGTATCTGCCGTTGTGGATGAAGATGCGGTAAGGAGTGGTGCGTCCCGTGGGGGCCGCGTTGATAGCGGCCTGGACGGTGGTGAAATTCCCGGAGCCGTCCTTTGCTACTACCAGGTCAAACTGGGCACTGGCAGACAGCGTACCGAGGATGAATGAGATAAGTGTAAAAATGCGGTTCATAGTTGGTTGTTGACAAGGTTAATGTGAGGAAGGCAGGTGGGCGCTCTGCCAGGCGGGGTACTGGTCCAGCACAAGTTGGGGGGAGTACGTGTACCAGCCATAGCCGTCCCTTCGTTCGCGGGTCACTTCGGCAAGAGAATAGACGATCTTGCTGTCGCGATTGCAAAAGATGGGGCGATGGGTCTTTAGTTCGTAATAGCGGGTCCAGATGGGCGGGGCGGTGGAATCGACGACGACGATGCGGTCGGAAATAGATACCCGAAAGGGGGTAACCATGCGTTCCGCGGGAATGGTCTTTACCCGCGTGTTGGCGATAACCGAAGCTTTGAACCAGGCGACGGCGTTGTCGATGGCCGTCTTTATGGCGGGTGACGGATCCTCGATGCTCATGAGGAAGAGGACGAGGTCGGCGCTTTCCTTATTACAGATAGAAGGGGGTTCGAATTTGCGGGCCCAGGCCGGTTTCAGGCTGCTTTCGTCGTATTGCTGGCACCAGGCGGTGGGGGTGCCGGCGTCGTTGATCTGGGTCTTTAGGATACAGTCCATGCCTTTGTCGTAGGCGGTGGTGAGTTTTTGCCACAGTTGGTGATCGACGAAGGCATATTGGGGTTTCTTGTCTTTTATGTCTTTGAGCACGCGCATGATGCCTTCGTAGGCGCCATCGTTGAACGTGATGCAGCGGCTGTAATTGGATTCAAGGGGGTAGTACTGGGGCCAGCCGCCGTTGTGGTATTGGGCGGCGAGGATAAAATTGAGGCCTTTGATCACGGCGGTGCTGTAGCGGTCGTCGTGAAGATCTGACCAGGCGGTGGCCAGTGCGGCTATCTGGTTGTAGGTGCTGCCGTTGTCGAAGGTGGTATTGGTTTGGTCCTTTGCGTTTATTACGCTGTCCTTTTGGGCGGAGGTAAGGATGGCGAAGGGATCATAGTTCTTTGGCCAGCCGCCGTTTTTTTTTTGGAAGAGAATGATGTTATCGGCGATAGATCTTACATCGGTAGGTTGGTAACGTGGTTTTCCGGGGAGGGGGTTGATTATATTTTCTTTATTGAAGATGGCATACCAATGACCGGCGTTGTCGGCAAAAGGTTCAGGGTTGATGGTAACGATATTTGGATGGGCGATATGATTGGCGAGGTCGAGATGCAGGGAGCGGATATCGTTCAGCACGAGTTCCGCCATTTTCCGGGCGCCGAATTCGCTGAAGTGGGTGTCGTCCTGTCTTCCTTCGGGGTAGTTGGGATGTTCGCCGGGAAGGAGGTAGTTGAAGAGCCATTTGGAGTTTTCCGGGCCAAACTGCTGGAGGAGGGCCTGGCTTTCCTTGTCGAGATCGATCAGCGGGGTGTTTTGTGCGGCGGCTACTTTTCGGACGAGGGCCGCATAGGTTTCGTGGGTTTCCCGGATCGTTCCGGCGGTATCGAATTTCCTGCGGGCGACGGGGGTGATCAGGATGGGGTTTGCGCCTTTTTCGCGGGTCTCTTTTATGAACCGGATGAGATTTTGCTGAAACTGGTCTTCGGGGGTGTAGTTGGTTTTCGTGGGCACCTCGTCGTTGTGACCGAATTGGATGAAGGCGTAGTCGCCGGGCTTTATTTCTTTCATGACGGCGTCCCAGCGGCCTTCGGCGATAAAGGATTTGGTGCTGCGGCCATTTTTCGCGCGATTATCGACGGTGACCGTTGAGTCGAAGAATTGTTCGAAGGGCATACCCCAACCCGTCTCGGGGTATGCCTTTATTTCTTTGTCGGCCATGGTCGAGTCACCGATGAGCCATACCGTTGTTCTTTTTTCCCGGGGGGCGAAACCCGCCAGGAAGAAGAGTATGATGATGCACGTTATGTGTTTAGTACCCATAATCCTGCTTCAAATTTGCGTTTGCGTCGAGGGCCTGTTGGGGAATGGGCAGCAGCTCACTGTGATTTGGGGTGAAGTAGAAGGCAAATCCATTGGATGAGCCCGATGCACTGAGGACCCCGTTGATGGCTTTTGACGCCCAGAGGATCTTTTTGTAGCCCGAGTCCGTGGAAGAAGGTCTTGGGGTGTACAGCGAGGTCTTGAAAAGGACGCCGGTGGCGATGACCGATTTTACGGAGTCGTAGAACACCGAGTCCGGGAGGTTGGTGAAGCTGAGCGGGTTTGTGTTATAGCTACCCGTGAAGCCGAGTTTTTTTGCCGCCATGTTGTTGAGATTTGTCTTTGCGTCGGCGAGGCGGGCTCCGAGAAGGTTCCAGCGGATAAGGTCAAATTTCCGGATGCCTTCGCCGCCAAATTCCAGTGATCTTTCCTTTACGATGGCGTTGAAGAAGCCGGTATAGTCGGTGGGCGTCGTGCCTATAGCCGAGGTATGCCCGGCATAGCCCCTTTTCCGCACCTGTTCGAAGGCGGTGATCGCGGCGGAAGAAGGAGCGCCGTTCAATTCGTTATCCGTCTCGGCGAACATGAGCAGGATATCCGAGTATCTTAACAAGGGCCAGTCGAGGCCATAGTATTGCGCGGAGGAGGTCATTTGGGAGGGGTTGGAGATCCAGTCCCTTCTGAATTTTGCTTCCACCAGTGTCGTGGGCGGGTGCGGGGTCAGGGTGTTGAGATCCTTGGCGACCTCATATGCAGCGCAGGTGATATCGCGGCGGGTGTCGACAGAATCGAAGAGATAGAAGTAGGTAGGGAGTACGGCGATGGCCGCATTGCCGGTGAGGGAGGCGTTGACCTTGGTGCCGTCGTAGTAACCCAGTTTGCTGTCGTTGGTACCGGCGCCGCCCGCCATCGCCACGCGGAACATGATCTCACCGACAGGGTCGTAGGTGTGGGCATCGATGGCGCTTTTGAAGACGGTGAGGAAGCTGGGGTTCAGGTTGTTCTCATCGGTGCGGGCCATAAGCTGCTGACATTCGTCGTGGGCCATCTGGTAGTAAGTTTTGTAGTCCGCGGGGCGGGCCATGGTCTGACCGTACATGCTGCTGGCGCGGCGCAGGGAGTAGCCGCCACGGTTGAGCGCGATGCGGGCGCGCAGGCCTTTTACGGCGCCGAGGGTGATGCGTTCGTCATTGAGGGCGTCACCGAGGGTGGTAACGTCGGTGCGCCAGGGTACGAGTGACTCGGTGGTGAGGAGGTCATTGAGCAGGTGGTTGTAGATGGTATCGCGATCGGTCTTGCCGGCGAAGGTGATGGAATCGAAGGCGGCCGGGATATAATGCGCGGGCACGTCGCCCCAGTTGCGGATGAGTTCCAGGTAATATTGGGCGCGGAGGGTCAGGGATTCTCCGTAGAGCCGTTTTAGTTCGCCGATCTGTGTCGCGGTCCCGGTGGTGTAAAGGGACATTCTCGGGATGTAGTAGATGCAGATATTGGCCCGTTCGATGCCCTGGTAGAGTTGATTCCAGGGAGAGAACAGCTGGGCATTGCCGGCGTTGGCATTGTAATGGGCGATGTCGCCGCGGTCGTTGTCGCCGATCTGGTGCATGCCGATCATCTCGTCATTGTCATAGGGGAAGTACATGCTGATACGGATGCCATAGCCGTTGTCGCCTTCGAGGTCCTGATAGGCGCCCAGGACGGCCTTTTGGGCGTTCTGGACATTGCTGAAGACATAGTCCGGGCTGAAGGAGGAAACTGCCGCGGGGGCGAGGTATTTTTTACAGGAACCCACCAGCAGGAAAAAAGCTGCCAGCAGGAGGCCTATAGTTGTCGCGCCAAAAAATTGAGTAAAAGTAATTTTTTGGCGCAACCTATTTAATATCTGCATGCGGCCGGAGGCCTTGCATGCGGACCGGACTCCGTCCGGTTTGGTTAGAATGGGTGTTTTATGTTGCATAAAGAACTTTTTATTACTTGCTTAAAAGGTTACGTTGACGCCGGCTACGAAGCTGCGGCTGCGGGGATAGGCGGAATAGTCCACACCCGGGGTTACGGGGGTGCCGAGACGGGTGCTGACTTCCGGATCATAGCCGCTGTAGCCGGTGATGACCGCTACGTTGTTGACCGTGCCATACACGCGCAGGCGGGTGATCTTCAATTTGCTGACGACGGATGGCGGCAAGGTATACCCGATGGTGATGTTGTTTATCCGGATGAAGGAAGCGTCTTCCACGGCCCAGGATTGCGGGCTGAAGGTGGTGGCGCTGGAGCCGACCAGCGGGATCCAGTATTTCGCGCCTGCGTTGAGGGCGTTGAGGCTATCCGGAGAGGCGCCTACGACTTGTCCGGTGGAGTTGGTTCCTTCGTAAACATTGCCGTTGCCGTCCACGGTATGCCAGCGGTTCTTCATAAAGCCCATGAGGGTGGCGCCGGGGGTGTAGCCGCTGGAGAATTCCAATTTGTTATAGTTATAGACCTTGTTCCCATACTGGAAGTTGATAAAGATGCTGGCGTCAAAGCCGTGATAGGTAAAGATCTGGGTAAAGCCGCCAAAGAATTTTGGTTGGGCGTTGCCGATGATGGTGCGATCGTTGGCGGTGATGATCGTGTCTTTGCCGATGCCCTTGTATTTCAGCGAGCCCGGCATGGGTGTCGAAGCCGTGATGCTGGCATCGTTTACCACGCCTGGTTTCAGGGTGTAGACGCGGGTGCCGGCGTCGTAGTTGAAGTCGCTGGTCTTGTAGAAACCATCGGTCTTCAGGCCCCACATGGAACCGACCGGTGAACCCACTTTTACGATGAAGTCGGCAGGGTTGCCGCTGCCGGCCCAGCCGGAGTTCTGGAGATAGGATTGCTGCGGACCGAGATCGGTGACCTTATTCTGATTAAAGGAGATATTGAAGTTGGCGGTCCACTGGAAGGCCCGGTGTTGCACGACGGTGGCGGTGAGTTGTACTTCCACGCCTTTGTTGGTGGTGGAACCGACGTTCTGCAACTGGGTTTGATAGCCCCTGTCGGGGGAGATGGGCGTGTTGATCAGGAGGTTGTGGGTCTTGTTGGAGTACAGGTCCACGGTAAAGCCGAACCGGTTGTTGAACACGACGCCGTCGACGCCCAGGTTACGGGAGACGGTGGTTTCCCATTTCAGGTCGGGGTTAAAAAGGGTTGGCGTTTGGAAGGCGGTGACGAGGCTATTGCTCAGGCCGGCCTGGACGCTGGTCGAGAAGGACGGGGTATATTGATAGGGGCTGATCCTATTATTACCCGCTGCGCCGTAGGAGCCTCTGATCTTAAGATCGTTGATCCAGCTGACCTTTTGCATGAACTGCTCCTGAGAAATACGCCAGGCGACGGTTGCCGCGGGGAAATAGCCCCAGCGGTTCTGTTGGGCGAACAGGGAGGAGCCGTCGGCGCGGAAGGAGAGATATGCCAGATAGCGGTTGTCATAGCCATAGGTGAGGCGGGAGAAGAAGGACAAGAGCCGCGTGCTTACGTCGTTGGTGGTTGGTTTTGGCTCGATGAGGCTTGCATTCGGTGGTGTACCGAGGTTCATATTGCCCAGTGCGGCCGATGCTGTTGTCCCGAGGGGGAAGTAACGGCTCTCGACATAACCATCCTTTTCATGCGTTGAATAGGTTTCCTGACCCACGATGAGGGTGACCAGGTTCTTGTCCTTCCAGCCTCCCCGCATGCTGGTGTTATTGAAGGTAAAGACGTTGGAGTTGTCGAGGGTGACGATGTCCGTCGTCGTTATATCGGCGATGGGCAGGCCGGCGCCGTTGTTCTTGGAGTTGGTGGTAAGGGTATCGTCAAAAGCGTCGGCGCGCATGTTATTGTCGTCATAGCCGAAGGTGCTGCGGAAGGAGAGGAACTTTGTCAGGTTTACGTTGATGTAGCCGTTGAAGTCGAGGACGTTGGTATAGGTCTTCCGGTATTGTGCCTGGTTTAGCAGGACGGGGTTTACCAGCGCGAGGCTGTTGGCATTGGTTTCCGAGTAATAGTTAGGATCGAAGGTGGTTGCGGTCTGCCCGGCTTTCAGGAAGGGCTGGTAGCGAATGATCTGCCTGAGAAAGTTGTAAGCGGAGGAGTTTGTGCTCGATGTGCCGGCCCCGTCGACGACCGTATTGTTATACCGGGCGTTGAAGCCTACTTTAATATACTGACTTGCCTGGTGGTCGAGGCGGAAGTTGACCAGTTTCCGGTCGTAGTCGGAGAGCAGCATGATCCCATCCTGGCGGTTGTCGGTAAGGCTGAGGTTATACTGAGTCTGTTCCGTCCCGCCCGACATGCTGACGTTATGCGTTTGCTGGAAGGCGCTGCGGCCGAGCATTTTCTTCTGCCAGTCGTAGGGTTGGACCGTCCGATATTTCTGTACGGTGTCCCAGCTGTAGCCGTAGGGGGTAATACCCGAGCTGTCGCCGGTGAGTTTTGCCCTTTCGAACTGGTAGTACATGAAGTCGTAGGGGGTTTGTACGGGGAGCTTTTTTTCCAATTTGCTAATCCCGACAAAGCCGTTGTAGGAGATGATCGTTTTGCCACCGGTGTTGCGGCCGCCCTTTGTCGTGATGATGACTACGCCATTGGAGCCGCGGGCGCCGTAGATGGACGTGGAGGCGGCGTCTTTCAGGACGTCGATGGAGGCGATATCCTGGGGGGAGATAAAGCTTAATGCGTTGTCCACCTGGATGCCGTCGACGACATAGAGGGGTGAGTTATCCTGGGTGATGGAGCCGCCGCCTCTTACGCGGATGAGTACCTGCGCGTTTGGCGAACCTTCGGAGCCGGTGACCTGAACACCCGCGAGGCGGCCGGCGAGGGCTTCCTGTGCGGAGTTGATGGGAATGTCTTTCAGGTCTTTTGAGCCGATGGAGGAAACGGAGGCGAGTACATCCCGTCTGCGGACAGACTGATAGCCGATGACGACTACGTCATCGAGGGCGGTGGTTTTCCGTATCAGCCGGACCAGTACGCCTTGTGTAGTGTCGGACAGCGGGATGGAGATGGACGAATACCCGGCGTACGAGACGGTGAGGGTATGTTTTTTTCCGTCGGCGGGGATGGAAAGGGTGAAAAGACCGTCGGTACCGGAGGTTGTTCCTTTATTAGTACCCGATAGGATCACGGTTGCTTGTGTAATGGCTGTGCCTGTGCTATCGTCGATGACCCGGCCTCTTAGGGTTTGCGCCTGCAAACCGAGGTGGATCAGTAGCGCCAGGGATACGAGAAGTGGGATTCTCTTCATATGGCAGTTGAGTTTATTGGTTGCAATCGGGCGTAATGCTAAGCAGAAGTTTTTGAATAGCAGTGAGTAGTGACTTCTTTATTTACGCAATCGTTCCCGGCAACGTGTGCAACTGCGGTTTGGAATGATATGGGACGATATTACTCCCAGTCCCCAAGCAGCCGGCGGAGGACGATGATCTCGCCGGTGTGGTAGGCGGTATGGTCAATGATGAGCAGGGCTTCGCGGAAGAGGGTTTGGCCGTCGCCGTGTTCAAAGGGCGTATGAAGGTTGTCGCCGGCCTTTTTTAGCAATTGGATGAAGGCTTTTCTGTCGGCGATGGTTTGGTCGACGGACTTTTTGAGGTCCCCGGCATGCGCGGGGGCTTTTTCTTTTGGCCAGTACCCTGAAGGCCAGAGAGGACTCTTATGTTGCGGGTCCCTTGAAAATTCCAGAATATCCCATTGGGTGATCCGGATATGTTCGACGAGTTGCCAGAGGCTAAAAGGTAGGCCATCGGGAATGTCGCCGAGGAGTTTGTGGGGGATGTCTTTTACCGCTTCTTCGAAGGTGGCGTGGGCATTCCCCTTTTCAAGTGCTGCTTCCAGTTGATCTATCAGTGGGTCCATGCCTCAAAAATAAGCAAAAGGAATAGCAAACGGATGCGTAGAAAAAAAGCGCCAGCGGGACTATTTTTCCACGGAGGTGGTCAGAGGGTGAACAAAAATTGTTCGTTGTGGCCCGACTGCGGGATCTGGCGGATGAAATTATTATACCCATATTCGCTGTCGTGGCTGCTATAGGCGCCGTAGGCATCGAGGCTATAGCCGGTGGTACCGTCCTTTGCCCGGATGATATATAATATTTCCATATCCGATGGGTCGCTTTCGCCTTCGAAGCGGAGCGTTCGGAGGATCTCGAGGTCTTCGGGTTTGTAGATCGAGCCGTTGCCCGTGGTAAATCCTTTCGGGGTCCAGCGGAATTCGTTGTCCATATGTGTAGCGCGCAGCTTTTCCAGTATCTGGGAGGAGGTGGTCATGGCCCCGGGGGTCGTTATCTTGTCCATGCTTTTGTTTGTTTTGGATATCTCCTTTCAAATTGCGTACCCGGCTGATCCTACAGACGAAATTTTAACCGGCGCGGCCGATATTTTAATTTGTCTGAAAGGTTTGTTAATTATGTGAGCGCGATCACGTAAAAGTGAAATAGACCAGGCCGATGGCGGCGGCGGTCATGAGGATCAAGGTAAAGAAACCGAGGACGTTGGAGAGGCGGCTGTTTGTATTTTCACCCATGATCTTTTTGTTATTGGCGATATGCAGGATGAGGGCGATGAGTGGCGGCGAGGTGAGACCATACAGGATGGCCGTATAGAGCAGGGCTTTTACCGGTGAGAGGCCAAGAAACTGCATGCAGAGCCCGGCGATGAGACTGACGCAGATGACGCCATAGAAGCGTTTGGCCTCGTTGAACTTTTTATCCAGTCCCATCGAGAACTGGAAGGTTTCCGCGAGCATATAGGAGAGACAGCCCGCCAGTACGGGAATAGCGAGGAAGCCCGTGCCGATGACCCCGACGGCGAACAGGGTGTAGCTGAGATTGCCGGCGAGCGGTTTGAGGGCCTGGGCGGCCTGTTCGACGGTGTCGATCTTTTTGATCCCTGCCGGGAATAGTACGGCTCCTGCTGTAAGGATAACGAAGAACATCACCAGATTGGAGAAGAACATGCCGATGTTGACATCGCTGCGCATGTTCTCCAGTACCTTTTTGTCCACGATGACCCTTTTTTTCCGGGTGTTGTGCTCCTGGTCTTCGACTTCCATGGTCGCCTGCCAGAAGAAAAGGTAGGGCGAGATGGTCGTTCCCAGGATCGCCACGAGGATACCCAGAAAGTCTTTGTCCAGGTGGATGGTGGGGATGATGGTGTTCCGGGCGACTGCGGGCCAATGCGGATGGACGAGGAAGGGAACGATGAGATATAGTAAAAGGCCGAAGCAGAGCCATTTCAGGATGCCGGCCATTTTTTGGTAAGGATAACGGATGATGGCGAACAGGAGCATGGCGGTGAAAAAGATACTAAAGGAGAAGGCGGGGATCGCCGGTACGAGCAGGTTGGCGACGGCGCCCATGCTTTGGATATCGGCTCCGATGTTCATGACCACGGCCGGGAAACAAAAGAAGATCATCGAGTATAGTACCCATTTGGGGTAATGCAATCGCAGGGTGCCGGTGAGTCCGTGGCTGGTGACGAGGCCGATACGTGCGGCCATGCCCTGCATGGCTGCCATGAGGGGAAAGGTGAGCAGGGCGGTCCACAAGGTGGAAAGGCCGAACTGGGAACCGGCCTGAGTGTAGGTAATGATGCCGGAGGGGTCGTCGTCACTGGCGCCGGTGATAAGGCCGGGACCGAGGTTCTTTACTATGCGCTTTAGCCGGGAGTCTTTTTTTGCCGGCGCAGCACCGGGCTTTCCCGTGGGGTTTATGGTGGTGGACATTCGGCTTTGTTAGATTTCGTCGAGGTTAATGTTCTTGTTGCGACTATCGTTGAACTGCTGATCCCAATTCAGGCTTAACCATTCGATCTGTTGTTCCAGGTCCTTCCAGAAATCATAGGAGATGGGCTCACCATACTTGTTGTACAAATATACGGAATCCATCAGCTCCTTGTCCGTGATCTCGCGACAGACCTTTTCTATCCAGCCCATGAACGCGCCCGCCTCTTTCGAGTAGCCGAGCCGGATAAAGGAGTAGACGGTAAAGGAGGCGTCCCTGATCCAGGTGTAGCGGTAATCCCAATTGCGGTTGCCGCCCATGGTCTCGGGCAGGCTGAAGGTGGGTGCGGCGGTGGAACGGCCGACCCGGTCCTTCCAGTAGTTGATCGTCGAGATGAGGATCCGGGTGGTCTTTTCGGTAAGGTCTTCTGGTTTTGTGTTTTCGTTTTCGGCGTTCTCGAGGATGATGTTTTGTAGCCGCAGGTTCAGTCCGTTGGGCCTGTCGGCGTGGAAGAGGATCTCGTTCGGGCCGGTTTGCTTTGCCTTGTGCTGATCCCTGCCATAGTTGAAGCGGGGGGCGCATTGCAACCGGTAGGTTACCTCGCCACGGACCGTGGTGATGCGGAGTTGCTTTGTCTTCATCTCCGTGAAGCCCGGCGTGATGCAGAAGAATCCCCCCTTTTTTTCATCGAGGAGGCGGGCGAAGATGGCGCCGTAATTTTCGATGGGCTGGTAGCTCAAATGGTGGGATTTCGATAAAATGTGCAAATATCAGGCCCCATATAACCTATTGTCTGGCATGGTTTTTTCGCCAAAAAAGTATCCTCAAATCACATTATATGCCTAACACTACTACTTTAGCACAGGAGCCGGGGGCGTCGATAAGTAAAGATATTGAACAGTTGTGTATCGACACGGTGCGGGTCTTATCAGCCGATGCGGTACAAAAAGCCAATTCCGGTCATCCGGGTACCCCGATGGCGACGGCGCCCATGGGTCATTTGTTATGGGGAAAATATATGCGGTATAATCCTAAAGACCCGCACTGGCCCAACCGGGACCGGTTCGTGTTATCTGCGGGTCATGCGTGTATGTTGCAATATAGTTTTCTTTATCTCACGGGTTATGACCTTTCGTTGGAAGACATCAAGAATTTCCGGCAGTTGCACAGCAAGACGCCGGGGCACCCGGAATATGGACTGACGCCCGGGATCGAGGTTACGACGGGGCCGCTTGGCCAGGGTTTTGCCAACGGCATCGGGCTTGCTATCGCCCAACGGCATCTGGCTGCGCGGTTCAACAAACCCGGATTCGACCTCTTCGACTACACCATCTATGCTATCTGCAGTGATGGGGACATGATGGAAGGCATCAGCGGTGAGGCCGCTTCCATTGCCGGGCATTTACATCTTGGTAACATCGTCTACCTGTACGACGACAATCATATCACGATAGAAGGGAATACGAATATCACCTTCCAGGAAGATGTCGGCAAACGCTTCGAAGCGTATGGCTGGCATGTTCAGGCGGTGGAAGATGGGAACGATCTTGTGGCGATGGACCGCGCGATAAAGGCGGCGAAGGAAGAGACCACGCGGCCTTCACTGATCCGTGTGAGGACGCATATTGCCTACGGGAGTCCGAACAAGGTGGATACGGCGGGGGCTCATGGATCGCCATTGGGGGCCGATGAGGTGAAGCTGGTTAAGAAGTTTTTTGGCTTCGACCCCGAGGAATCCTTTGTCGTGCCCGGCAAGGTTTTGGAATTTTACCGGGCTGCGGGTGAGAAGGGCATGGGAATGCAGCAGGAATGGGCGGAGTTGTTCGACACCTATAAGAAACAATTCCCTGAGCTGGCGCTGGCCTATGAGACCGCTTTACAGGATAAGCTGCCCACCGGTTGGGAGAAGAAGGTCCCCGCTTTCCGGGTCTCCGATGGCAAGGACGGGAAATTATCCACGCGGGTGGCTTCGGGGAAGGTATTGAATGCGATAGCCGGCTCTTTGCCGGGCTTGCTTGGCGGGGCAGCCGACCTTGCCCCGAGTACGGAGACGAATCTGAAAGACTTCGGGTCTTTTGGACCCGTTGATCCCGCAGGGCGCAATTTTCATTTTGGGATCCGGGAGCATTCGATGGGCGCCATCCTCAACGGCATGGCCGTGACCAGGGGTTTGACGCCTTATGGCGCGACCTTTCTGATCTTCTCCGACTACATGCGACCACCCATCCGGTTGGCGGCGATCATGAAGATAAGACCGATCTTTATCTATACCCATGACAGCATCGGTCTCGGGGAGGATGGGACGACGCATCAGCCGGTGGAGCAACTGGCTTCGTTGCGGAGCATTCCCAATGTCCTTGTGCTTCGGCCGGCAGATGCCAATGAGACGGCGCAGGCCTGGAAGGTGGCGTTGCAGCATAGCGGGGGTCCGGTGATCCTTGTTCTGACGAGGCAGAATATTGCGATCCTTGAAGCGGGGAGTTACAAGAGCAGCGGGGATGTCAGCAAAGGGGCCTATATCCTTTCGGAGCCTGAAAGGGCGCCGGAGCTGATCCTGATAGGCACCGGCTCGGAAGTCGAGCTGGTTCTGCAGGCACAGCAGAAGTTGAGGGAGAACGGGATCGCGGCGCGGGTGGTGAGTATGCCATCATGGGAGCTGTTTGAGAAGCAGGATGATAATTATAAGCAGCGCGTCTTTCCTAAGGGGTTGAAGAAAAGGCTGGCCGTGGAGGCCGCGTCGCCCATGGGCTGGCATAAATATATTACCGACGAAGGGGATATGCTGGGGATGGTACGATTTGGGGAGTCAGCGCCGGCGGCCGACCTGTATAAAGAGTTTGGGTTTACCGTGCCAAATGTGGTGGCCAGGGCCAAGGCCCTGCTGGGGAGGAGGTAGATTCATTTTTTTACACCCCAGTTCTCTTTTATGATGTCCCAGTATTCCTTGCCGTAACCGACGAAGAGCTCGCTGCCTGCGGGGATACTGCGCATGGAATAGATGAAGACGCGGAGCCCTTCGATGCGATACGTACAATTGTTGTTGAGACCATCCGTGCGCATGAGACCTTTTGCGTCGTTGGCATAGCGAGCCAGCGCGTCTTTTGTTGACCAGGCGTCGATGACGTGGTTACGGGTGACATAGTAAATATAGCCGTTGAGCCCGTCGCGATCATTCACTTCCTTCCATTTGGTGATCTTTCCCTTGTATTCCACGATCTTTTTTCCCTTTGGGATATCCCTTGTCGTGAAGAGCCCTTTACCGGCTCCTTTCAGGGTACTGCGTTTGACGATGAGTTGCTTTTCCAGAAACGGCATTTACGATTGATCTTTGAGAGGCGCAAATATAGGGGTTATCGTTGAATGGTGAGGTGGAACCGCGGTGAGGGGTCGGTATTCTATTTTGCGCTGCCCTTGCCGGAATGATGCGGATGGGCGGCGGGACGTTTTTTCTCCAGTTCGTCGAAGGCTTCTTCGTCGGAATTGTCCCGATTGGCCAGTTCTCCTTCGTCGAGGTCGTCGGAAGGGTCACTGTCGCTGAGTTCGGGGTCATTTAAAATATCTTTTTCCGCCTCTTTCTCCGCTGCGCGAATGGGGTCGTTCTCCGGCTTTTTTCCTTTCCCTGTTGTCATAATCCCTGTTTTTGTTTACTACTACAAATAATGGACCGGGCTGGCCCGGCCTTTGCCTTGGTACAAAGTTACCCAATCCAGCGTTAAATGGCCTTAAAAGAATACAAGAAAAAGCGGAGTTTTGCCGCTACCCCCGAGCCGCAGGGCGGCAAGCCATCGGGAAAGGTGCTCCAGTTTGTGGTGCAGAAACATGCGGCATCCCGTCTGCATTATGATTTCCGGCTGGAGATGGAAGGCGTGCTGAAGAGCTGGGCTGTTCCGAAGGGGCCTTCGCTGAATCCCGCGGACAAGCGCCTGGCAATGATGGTGGAGGATCACCCTTTTGATTATAAGGATTTTGAAGGCATCATCCCTTCCGGCAACTATGGTGCGGGGACGGTGATGGTCTGGGATGAGGGGACGTATGCCTCGCTGGAAGAGACCAACGGGACGAAGGCGGGGCAGGAAAAGGTCTTGTTAAAGGAGTTACGGGAGGGTTCGTTGAAGTTTCGGCTGAACGGGCAGAAGCTGAAGGGTGAGTTTGCGTTGGTGCGGACGAAGGGACGGGGGGAAAATTCGTGGTTGCTGATCAAGCACCGGGACCGGTATGCATCGGAGAAGCCGGTGACGGATAAGGATAAGTCGGTGGTATCGAAGAAGACGCTGGAGCAGATAGCGAAGAACCCGAAAGCGAAGGAGTGGGTTAGCAATCGCAAGGCGGCGCGTACGACCGGGAAGGTGAAGGCGGCGGTGGCGGGGAAGACGGCGATGCCGGGGGACGTTGCCCCCATGCTTGCCACACTGGTCGACAAGCCCTTTGATGAAGCCGGTTGGTCTTATGAGATAAAATGGGATGGGTACCGGGCGCTGGCGTACCTGAAAAAGGGAAAGGTGGAACTGCGGAGCCGGAACAATAAATCCTTTGAGAAATTCTACCCTGTATATGACGCGTTGAAGGGCTGGAAGGTGAATGCCGTGCTGGATGGAGAAGTGGTGGTACTAAATGATAAGGACCAGTCCAATTTCAACGGGTTGCAAAACTGGCGCAGCGAAGCCGATGGGGAGCTGATCTATTATGTTTTCGACCTGTTGTGGCTGGAAGGCAAGGACCTGACGGGGCTGCCGCTGACCGAACGGCGGGCATTGTTGTCATCCATCGTGCCGGCGGATGGTATTATCCGCTATAGCGAGAGCTTCGAGACCAGTGGTACGGAGTTCTTTGCCGCCGCACAGAAGATGGGGTTAGAAGGGATCATCGCCAAGAAAAAAGACAGTCTTTATACGCCGGGGGTCCGGACAAGGGAATGGCTGAAGATAAAGACGGTAAGCCGGCAGGAGGTCGTCATTGGCGGGTATACGCGGAATGAAGGGACGTCGAAGCTATTCAGCAGCCTGTTGGTCGGGGTGTTCGAGGAAGGACGGCTCCAGTATACCGGCAAGATCGGGACCGGTTTTACCGAAAAGATGCAGGCGGCAATGATGAAGCAGTTCAAGCCGCTGGTGCAGAAGGTATCGCCATTTGGGGTGTTGCCTGATATCAATAAGCCTTCGCGTTTCCGACCCGATCCGCCTGGTGCCAAGGCTGTGTGGTTAAAGCCCCGGCTTGTTTGCGAGGTTTCTTTCCGGGAGATGACCGAGGATGGGGTGATGCGTCATCCCAGCTTCGAGGGGATGCGGGAGGATAAGGATGCGAAGGAAGTGGTGCGGGAGAAGGCCGTGGCAACCGAGGGGGTTGTGGAGGGGAGAAATACAAAAAAAAACAAGAAGATGGAGCAGCGCAAAACATTGCTTAACCCTTCGGCTGAGTCGCAGGTGAGAGCGATCGACGGCCATGAGCTGTCCTTTACGCATCTCAGCAAGGTATTCTGGCCGAAGGAGAAATACACGAAGCGCGATCTGTTGAACTATTATTACCAGGTGGCGCCCTTTATCCTGCCCTACCTGGAGGACAGGCCGCAGTCGTTGAACCGTCATCCCAACGGGATCAACGCGCCGGGTTTTTATCAGAAGAATGTCAGCGGCAAGGTGCCTGAATGGATCGAGACCTTTCCTTATCATTCGGAGGGTGACAAGGAGGACAAGGAGTTTTTGGTCTGTACCGGTGAAGCCAGCCTGATGTATATGATCTCCCTTGGATGTATCGAGCTCAATCCCTGGAGCAGCCGGGTGAAGAGCCCGGACAATCCCGACTGGTGTATCATCGATCTCGACCCCGACAAGAAGACGCCTTTTGACAAGGTGATCGAGGCTGCGCAGGTGACCCGGACCATCCTCGATGCGGCGGGAATAGAATCGTATTGCAAGACCTCCGGGTCGACGGGGCTGCATGTCTATTTTCCGTTGGGCGCAAAATATACCTATGAGCATTCAAAGGAATTTGCCCGCGTGGTGGTACAGCGGGTGAATACGGAGATCCCTGCGTATACGACCATCGAGCGGACCGTCTCCGCGCGGAAGGGGCGGATGTATCTTGATTTCTTACAGAACCGGCCACAGGCGACGATCGCCGCGCCGTATGCAGTGCGACCCAAACCCGGGGCTACGGTGTCCGCGCCGCTGCATTGGGAGGAAGTGAAGAAGGGGCTTAGCATGCAGGACTTTACCATTGTAACCATGGGCCAGCGGCTCAGGGAGGTGGGCGACCTTTTCAAGCCTGTGCTGGGGAAGGGCATCGATATGGCGAAGGCCTTGAAGAAGCTTGAGTCGATGTAGGCTCAGATGACCGCGTCCTGGAATTTTTTGCTATGGTATAACAGGGGCACGGAGGCCGAGCTGAGGCCGAGGATCAGCACGATGCCGCCCAACAGGCCATGAAAGCCGCCGTCCAGCCGGGCATCCGAGAAACGAACGACCTGGAACGACCGCAGCGTGAGCCATGCCGTCAGGGCGAGGATGACAATGGAATAGACGACATTGCCGTTGCGGATGAACCGAAGAAAGAAATAATAGACGATGCCGACGATGGTCAGCAGGAGGCATACGGCAAAGATGAGCGAGGATACATTGATGATCGCGGAAGGGATGTACCCCGTAGCATCGCGGTAGCCGATGTTATAGGCCAGGCAGATGAGCGTATCGATGATACCGACGAAGAGGCCGGTCATCATGGCCTTGAAGAAGGTGGAATATTTATCGTTGTTCATATACCCATAATTTTTGAGTTACGTAAGAGTTTTCTTCCCTGGACCAGCATCCGCCTGGTGCGGGCCGGAGATTCGTAGAGCAGATCCTTTTGCCGCTGGCGGCTGTACCAGGTCAGGAGGCTGCGGGCGGTGACGACCCCGATGAGCTTTTCGCCGTCTTTTACCAGGAGATTGTCGACGTTGTATTTTCCCATCAGTTGTGCAGCCATGCCGGCGTCATCGGAGGCATCGATGGTATATTTCGATAGGGTGGTTGAACTTACAGGAATGGAGAGTTTCCGGACGGTGACGCTCCTTAAGATATCGGGTTCATACACGTCCGGCGTCTTTATGCCCCGACGGAGGATCTTTTCGGTCATGATGGTGCCCTTCATCATGAAAAAGGAAACGAAGTAGGCTGCTACACAGCCCCCGAGCAGGGGCAGGAGGCCGTTGATCTGGCCGGTTGTTTCGAGGGCAAAGACGATGGAGGTGAGCCAGGCGCGGGAAGCGCCGGCGAACATGGCGGCCATTCCGACGAGCGCTGCCGTCGGGATGTTGATCCCCGAGTCCGGGAACCAGGCGAGGATCAGCGTACCCAATAAGGCTCCGAGGGCCCCGCCGATGGTGAACAAGGGCGCGAGGGTTCCACCCGAGGTTCCGCTGCCGAGGCTGATCGACCAGGACAGGTATTTCAGGACACAAAGTGATCCAATGATCTTCAGTGGGGTCGTCCCTGTCAGCAGGCGCTGGATGTTGTCATAACCAACGCCCATCGTGTGGGGAGCAAAGAAGCCGATGGTGCCGATGGCGATGGCGCCAAGGGCAGGCCACCACATCCAGTGGATGGGTAACTTGTCGAACTGGTCTTCGATCCAGTAGATGGAGCGGGATACTCCGGCTGCGACGACGCCGACGAATGCACCCAGCAACACATAGATGGCCAGCGCGCCATTCGGGGCGGCCGGGATGGAGGGCATGGCAAAAACGGGCTGATGACCAAAAAGGAGGATATGCATTCCGGCGCCGGTAACACAGGCCAGGGCGACGGGGATGACCGAGCGGGGCGAGAATTCGAACAACAATAATTCTACCGCGAGGAGCACCGCTGCGAGGGGACTGCCAAAGATGGCCGCCATTCCCGCGCAGGCTCCTGCCGCCAGGACGATCTTGCGTTCGGGCGCCGAGATATGGATCCATTGACCGGTGAGCGAGCCGAAGGCTCCGCCCGTCGCAATGATGGGGCCTTCCGCACCAAAGGGGCCGCCGGTGCCGATGGAAATGGCCGCGGACAGGGGCTTTAGAAAGGTGATCGCGGGTGGGATGCGGCTGTCATCCATGATGATCTTTTCCATTGCTTCGGGGATCCCGTGGCCGCCGATGGCCTTTGAGCCAAAACGGGCCATCAGGCCTACCAGTAAGGCGCCGATGATGGGAACAAAGACGACCAGGAACCCGAGGTGGTTACCTGCGGGAGAAGCCGATTCAAAAGAAAAACGACCGTAGAAAGAGACATTGGTAATCAAGTCGATAAGATAAACCAGCCCTTTTGCGACCACGCCGATGAGGAGGGCATTGGCAACCACCTGGATGCTGAGGTAGAAGACGCGCCGGTTTACCAGAGGATGGGAAGACATGGCACAAAGGTACCGGCCATGTCATGTTTTAGGATATTTTTTGGGTTAGAATATCATTAGAATATTGCCTGTGCAATGATCTCCGATGCCAGTACAGGGTAACGCATGATCAACCGCCGGTCTTACCGGCGTCCTCCATATAATGTTTAAAATTGTGGATGTCTGCTTCTACCTTTTCACGGAACGCCGGGGTCAGCAGGCGGGACAATTTTTCCCCAATGGGGCCAAACGGGGTGCGATAAGAAAGCAGGACGTCGATGCGGGTGCCGTTGCCCGGCGTGGCGGCGAAGTTGATCTTCCCGGTGGTCATAATAGGGGCACCCGGTACGGAGGCAAAGGAGAGTTCGGCGTTCTTTTCCTCTTTGACGATCCTCGCCTCCCAGCGGAGATCCTCGCCCCCGGGCATTTTCATGGTCCAGGCAGAAGTTGTATTGTCCAGCTCGTCCACGTTGCCGATGTGGCGCATGAACAGCGGCCAGTTCTCCAGGCTGCGCCAGAAAGCGTATACTTCCTCCCGGGGCTTACCCACAACCACATGGGTCCGAACGTTGACGTTGGAGGGGGTGTGGTCACGATGATGGCTTGTCTTCCATGCTTTTGTAATGGGGCAATGACCCGATAGGGCGCGATAGAGCAGGTATGCTCCGCCCAGCAGCAGGAGGGAATCGGCCTTATGCTTTTTTGTTACATAATAAACGAGCAGTGAGCCGCCTATGGCGGAAAGGACGCGCTGGCCTTCGCCGATGCCCTCTTCTTTATCCTGATGTGTGTGAAGTTGCATAAGACATTTTTAAAGTCTTTTGCAAAACATTTGCCACTTGCGGGGATTCCTGTTATATTTGTGCAATCTATATATAGTCAGTCGCCTTTTTCTATGTCTCCCTTTTAACAGTCTGCTGCATCCCCTTATTTACGGTCTACTGCATTCCCTTTTAGCAATCTATCCGCATTTTCATTATTTATTCTTTTTCTCATTCGCATCTACTTACCTCTAAATGTGATTTATGCGATCTCTTTACTATGTCTTTCCGGCAATGCTTTTGCTTGCCGGTAATCTTTCGTTTGCACAATGCGGAACCACGAACATTGCCCTGAATCAGCCGGCCACCTCCTCGACCTTCCTGGGTAGTAATTCCCCCAGCAAGGCGGTCGATGCGGACACAACGACCACCGCATGGATCGTTCAATCCTCTTCCAATGGCGGCGCTCCCTTTATTTATGTGGACCTTGGCTCAACGATGCCTGTTTGCGATGTGATCCTGGACTGGGATGTCTCCGGGGTAGGAAGGGCTTTTACGATCGCGGTTTCCAACGATGCAAACACCTGGACTACCGTCTCGACCGTTACCGGCAATACCAATGTTTATAACAATCTCCCGATCAGTGGGACGGGGCGTTATGTCCGGCTACGGATCACGCAGAGTACCGGAGGCGGCAATTACCAATTATATGCGATGAAGGTGTTTGGGAATAAAGGCTGTAGTTCAGTGAATTCCGCGCTGAACAAAACGGCTACCGCCAGCGGTTCAGCAGCCGGTCAGCCTCCCAGCAATGCTGTTGATGGCAACGCTTTGACGGCCTGGTTTAGCGCCAACACCTTTTTTAATGGTAACGACCAAACACTTACGGTCGACCTGGGCTCCATTCAGCCGCTGTGTTCGGTAGGTTTTACCTTTGATCCTTCGGGTGATCCTAAGAATTACAATGTCAACCTATCGAACACCGGAACTCCCAGCAGCTTTTCTACCACGGCCACCATCTCCAACAATACGTCCACCTCTGCTTCCATCGGGGTCGCGGCCAGCGCACGTTTTGTGCAATTCGAAGGCACTACCCCGGGGACATTCGGCGGATCCTATATTATCGACGAGATGACTGTCGCGGGCCCGCTGATCAATCTGCCGATAAAGCTGCTCGACTTTACGGCTACCAATCTCAATAACCAGCAGGTGCAGTTGAACTGGACGACGGAGACCGAGACCAATAACAAGACCTTCGAGATCGAAAGGAGTACCGACGGGGTTACGTATACGATCATCGGGCAGGTGCCGGGAGCGATCAATTCTTCTACTGCGTTGCAGTATGAATGGACGGACGATGCTCCGGCAAAAGGAAAGAATTTCTACCGGCTTCAACAGGTCGACCTGGATGGCAACAGCAGTTATTCCAACGTGGATGTGGTGGAGATAGGCGGCGTTCTAAAACTGTCCGTGTATCCCAATCCTGTGAAGGATGTACTGACGATACTGAATCCAACTGGTTTGACCATCCGGGAGGTAGTGGTCTATACTACCAGTGGGGTGGCGTTGAGCAAGTTGGCGCCGACCTCGACGGGAACCGTACAGATATCCGCCAGTGGTTGGGCCGCGGGGCTCTACCTGGTGAAGGTGATCACCGACCAGGGATCGCAGGTGATCAAGGTGATGAAGTAATCAACCTATTATTTTAGCAAAAGACCGGGTCCCCCCGCCCCCATTGGGGCGGGGGGTAATCCGTAAAAGTCGTATATTTATCCAACCTTCCTAAAATTTCTGCCTATGTATGATCTATTAAAGGTGGGTGACGAGGTAACCTTTCCCGGCTTGCTGGATATCAAGCTGGTTGTCGAGGAGGTGTTTGAGAACAGGGGGAATGTCCGATGCAAGTATTACGATGACCACCTCAAAAGGTTTATTAAGCTCACCCTTCCTGCAGATGCGCTGGTTCCTGCGCGTAAGGTGCTAAAACAGGTGAAGGTCGTCTCTGTCACCAGCCACATTAAATAACCCCCTCTACCCTTTTATTTTGGGTTAAGCGCCTGGCGGATGCGTTGTGCCAGGTCTTCAAGATGATAGCGGGTAAGCCGGTCTGTCGTTGCGGGAACAGCAGCCAGGATGCGTGTCCTCAGCTCTGTCAGTTCGGCCCGCGCGATGGAAGGCAGGTCGGTATTCTTTGTATTGGGACCAAAGAAGATGACGATGCCGCCAAAGCCGGCGGAAGACGGTCCCGAAGGATTGACGATGGAGATGAGCGATTCGACATAGGTTTTTTGCAGCCCGCGACGCCAGGGGTCGGTCGGGTGGTGTGTGGTCAATTCCCCCCATATTCCCTTACGGACATCATCCAGTAAATTCTCCACCGTATAGACATGGGCATCTCCGTAGCGACTTGCCGCGAGCAGGAGGTTGTTCAGTCTGCCTGCCGACAGGAGGCTGCCGAGGATAGCCGTCTGGACCGGAGATACCGGGTCGCCGCCCGAGGGGTTACTAACCTTGTTGAGGATGTTATCATCCAGGAGCCAGCGCGGGGTCGTAAAGAGCTGGCTATTCAGGAATGCGACGGCTTCCCGCTGGCGTGCGGCGGGGGTGGCCGCGTAAACATCTCCGGGTTGTTCTACGCTGCGAAAGGTTTCGTATACTCCGCCTACATTCTTTAGCACATGGCCCATATAGCGGCTGAACTGCTGGACCACCTGGCGGTAGAGTTCCGATAGATTATCGTATTTGTCGGTTTCTTCTTTTGTCCATTCGGGCAGACCGGGAAGGATGTGGCGGAGGTTCCGGATGCCGTATTCACTCGCCTTTATGCTATTATCGCCCAGGTCTTCGGTCTGGGAGCGGGGATCCGAGCCGAATCCTTCGCCGCCGAACCAGAGGCGCGGATTTGTCTTCAGGCTATCGATGACCCATTTATTGAGGAGCTTTGCTTCTTCCTTTGCATCTTTCCCGCCGGCATAGGCATAGCCCCAACGGATGGCCCAGCGGTCGTATTCGCCGATGCGGGGAAAGAGGTCGCTCTCCGGGATATTATCCTCGGGTTGGGCGACGTAGTTGAACCGGGCGTAGTCCATGATGGACGGCGTATGTCCATGGACGTCGAGCCAGGCTTTGTCGCGTAATTTTTCTACCGGCACGGTGCTGCTGCTGCCCATGTTATGGCGGAGGCCCAGGGTGTGGCCTACTTCATGCGAGGAGACGAAGCGGATCAGTTGGCCCATCAGGCTGTCGTCGAGGTGCATCGAGCGGGCGCGGGGGTCTACGGCGCCTGCCTGGATCATATACCAGTCATGCAGGATCTCCATGATATTGTGGTACCACCCGATGTGGCTTTCGATGATCTCGCCGCTACGCGGGTCATGGATATTCGGTCCGTAGGCGTTCTCGATGTCCGAGGCAAAATACCGGAGGACCGAATAACGGGCGTCTTCCAGGCTCATCGAGGTATCTGCTTCCGGCCATTCGCGGGCTTCTATGGCCTGGCGGAAGCCCGCTTTTTCAAAAGCCTGTTGCCAGTCGTTGACTCCCTGGATAAGATAGGGCACCCATTTTCGTGGGGTAGCCGGGTCGATATAGTAGACGATCGGTTTTGCCGGCCGGACCAATTCCCCGTGGAGCCACTTTTCGCGGTCTTCGGGCTTTGGCTCGAGGCGCCAGCGGACGATGAATTCCTGGTTCTCAATTTTTTGTTGTTCGTCGCTGTAGATGACATAGTCATCCGCAAAATACCCTACCCGTGGATCGAAGAGCCGCTTGGCCATCGGGATGGAAGGCAAAAGGAGCAACGAGGTATTGAGCTCGAGCGTAACGGCGCCGGCGGCATCGGTCGGAGAAGAAAAGGACAGTCCGAAGGGGGAGGTCATTCCACCGCCGGAGGAGAAGGTCTTGACGCTTTTTACTTCCGTGTTGATGGGATAGGTATTGATATGCTCGATATAACTTCTGTCCGACGCAAGGCCGCCCAGTTTCATCCGGCTCTTGATACCCTGGGGGATACTGACGATGAGGTTATCTCCTTTAAAATAGTCCGTCACGTCGATGACCACGCTGCCCGAGTCTTTTCCATAGGCTTTTATGTCGAAGGCGGCGGCGATGGGGTCGACGCTGGAGTTCTTTACCGCCTTGTATATTTTATTTGTCGAGTCCGCCATGCTTACGAGCGTGACGACGCGAAGGAAGAGGGTGTGTGCCGGGCCTTTTTCCCATTCCAGGGTCTGTTGGTTAGCCAGTTCTCCGCCGTAGATGCCGCCGCCGGCCGCGGTCTTGCTGAAGCGGGTGATGGCCATGAACTCGCGGTCCAGCAGGGAATCGGCGATCTCGAAGAAATATCGTTCGTCAACCTTATGTACGGTAAACAATCCCGAGTGGGTGACCGCCTTGTCGGTGATTACCTCTTTGTATGGTTTGGGGCCTTGTTTAGGGAGGGAGAAGCCGGGAAAGGCCGGGGGTTTGGGTTTGGCCGTGTCGGCGACAACGGGGGGAGTGGGGCGTCTGCGTTGGCCGAGTGCAGGGGAGATTGTCGCTGCGGCGATGGCCGCCAGCCAGATGGCATTCTTGATTACGTTCATATGAGGGGGGTAAAACTATGGGTTTTTTATCTTTTTCCCTGTTAAAAGGGTTAAAAAAATGGCTCCACTCATGTAAATTGGGGAATGAAGATCTTTATTGTCATTGCATTGATCCTGTGTGCCCTCGACGGGCGCACTCAAAGTAAGAAGGATTATTTCCCGCCGCGGGGAGAGTGGGTGCACCGGAGCCCGGGGGCGTTGGGACTTGATTCCCTGCGACTGGCGGAAGCTATCCGGTTTGCGCGGGAGAGTGAGGCGAAGGCGCCGCGGGACCAGGCGTTGGCGCAGGCGGAGAGTTTTGGGCGGGCTGAACCCTTCGATGAGTTGGTGGGTCCGATGAAGACGCGTGGGGAGCCTACCGGCATTATCCTTTACAAAGGATATATTGTTGCCGAGTGGGGTGAGCCGAAGCGGGTGGATATGACGCATAGTGTTACGAAGAGTTTTTTGTCAACGGTGATAGGGTTGGCGGTGGACCAGGGGTTGATCCGGAGCGTGCTGGATACCGTGGCGGACTATGTGCCACCGGTGCAGGTGTATGATCCCGGGCCGGCCGGGGCGGAGTTGTTGTATCCCTTTGCCGGCGAGCATAACCGGCTGCTTACCTGGGATGTGTTATTGCGTCAGACCAGTGACTGGGAAGGGGTGCTCTGGGGAAAGCCGGACTGGGCCGACAGGCCGCAGGGTAAGCCGGAGGAGTGGACGACGCGGCCGAGGAATGCGCCGGGTGCGGTGTGGAAATACAACGATGTTCGGGTGAATGTTCTGGCGCTTGCCGCCACGAGTGTCTGGCGGATGCCCTTGCCGCAGGTGTTGAAGACCTATATCATGGACCCCATCGGGGCGTCGAATACCTGGAGGTGGTATGGGTACCGGAATTCGTGGATCGTGCTGGACGGACAAGCGGTGCAGGCTGTCAGCGGCGGCGGCCATTGGGGTGGCGGGATGTTTATCAATGCCTATGATATGGCAAGGTTTGGGTTACTGACCCTGCATCGCGGGAATTGGAATGGGAAGCAACTGCTTTCCGAGCAGTGGGTGAAACAGGCCACGACACCAACGACGGCAAATACGGGTTATGGATATATGAATTGGTTCCTGAATACGGATAAGAAATTGTTGCCGAGCGCACCGGCTTCCGCCTTTGTGCATATCGGCAACGGAACGAACTTTATTTATGTGGACCCTGAGCATGACCTGGTGGCCGTGGTGAGGTGGATCGAGAATGCGTCGATGGATGGGATGGTAAAGAAAATACTGGCAGCATGGAACTAGCACAAACTTACCGGATAGAGACAGAGCGGCTGGTGATCCGGTGTTATCAACCGGGCGATGCGTATATGATGCATGCGGCTGTTACGGGGAGTCTTCCGCATCTCCGGCCGTGGATCCCCTGGGCGCGGCAGGAGCCGAAGGAACTGGACTGGATGATCAGTTTTATCCGGATGTTCCGGGGGCAATTCGATCTTGGGCAGGATGCCGTGTATGGCATCTTCGACAAGACCGAGACGGAGCAGATCGGCGGGACCGGTTTACATAACCGCATCGGGAAGGATGCGCGGGAGATCGGGTATTGGATCAATGTGAAGCATGTGAATAAGGGCTATGCCACCGAGGCGGTGCGTGCGCTGCTCAGGGTCGCCTTTGCGATAGAGCGGCTGGCGCGGGTGGAGATAAGGTGTGATCCGGAGAATGTCTTTAGCCGGCGGATCCCACAGCGACTGGGTTTCCGGCTTGAGACGACGCTGAGGAACAATAGTACGGATGGGGATGGGGAGCCGGCGGACACGATGGTATGGGCGTTGAGTAAGCGGGAGTATAATGTGGCGGGGGGTGAGGAGATTGCGTTGCGCGCGTTTGATCTTATGGGGAGATCGATCGAACTTTGAGGCAACCTTTGAGCGGGAGATTGCATTACAGCTTTACTTATGATACGTTCCCTCCTCAAGCACAAGAGCTCGTTCCTGCTGAACCTGTTCGGGCTGGTACTCGGCATCAGCTGTTTTCTTTTTACTTTATCGTTCGGCTTTTATGAGCGCAGCTATGATTCCTATCAAAGCAAGCGGGATCGCATCTGCCGGGTAGCGACAGATGTTCATTCGGGCGGGGTGGAGACCCATGTGGGGCTTTCCCTTGGGATCCTTTGCGATCAGTTGCCGGGTGTGTTTCCGGAGATCGAGCGGATGGTGCGTTTTCAAGCCTTTTCGGGGCGGACCGGGATCCGGCAAAAGCCGGGTGAACCGCTGGTGCCATTAAAGACGGCGTATTATACCGATGAGACTGTTTTTTCTGTGTTCAGTTACCGTCTGACGGAAGGGGATGCGCGCACAGCGCTGGCGGCGCCCAACAGCATCGTGCTGACGGCAGGGTTGAAGCAGCGGCTTTTTGGATCGGGGCCGGCCATGGGACAGACGCTCACCGAGAACGGCAAGCCGTTAAAAGTGACGGGGGTGCTCGCGGAGGTGCCGGGCAATTCCGATCTTTCTTTCGAGGCATTGTTCTCGCTGACGACGTTGAAGCCTGAAGACCGGGGCGACTGGGCCTATTGTTTCATTTTGTTCCGCAATCCGGGAGCGATGGGTGGTTTTCAATACAAGCTGGATACACTTGTGAAGAACCAACTGAACCGGGAAATCGACGTGGATGGCAATACCCGGCTTAGTTTAGTCCTGCAACCACTGTCGACGCTTCACTACAGCGCGCCGCGGGAGCGGGATACGCCTAAAGGCAACCCGTTGTATGTTACCATTTTTCTTGTCACGGGCGTGTTGATCCTGCTGATCGCATGTATCAACAGCGTCAATCTCGGCATCGTGCGATCCTTTTCGCGTGTGATGGATGTGACGATAAAAAAGATCTATGGGGCCAGCCGGGCGAGGCTGATCGGGCAGCATGTGCTGGAATCAATGTTTGCCGGCCTGGTGGCGATGGCGCTTGCCTTTTTGCTGGTGTGGCTGCTCCTACCCGTTTTTGCGGCCGTGGTGGATCGCAGGATGTCTGCGCAGGATGTGTTCAACCGGCAGATGCTGGGCGCGGCTGCCGGTGCTCTGGTGTTGCTGGGGTTGGGGGGCTCGGTATACACCGGTATTTATCTCCGTCGCGTAAAGCTTGCCGATACACTCAAAGGCGGCGCTGGGGGTGCAAAGAATGGCAGTGTCGGCGGACTACGGATCGTGCCAAGGGTGATACTGGGTTTCCAGTTCTTTATAACCATCGGGATGTTGGTGGCCGCGCTTTCGGTTTACCGGCAGGTGGCTTATTTCCGAAGCGCTCCGCTGGGCTATAATCCCGACAATGTATTGATCGTAAATCTGCCGCAGAATGAAGAGGCGGCGGCGGGGGTCACGTATATCCGGAATGGACTTAGCGGGGATGCGAATGTCCTTCAAACTGCAGCGTGCAGCGAATCGGGTTTGCCGGGTAAGGGGGTGGACATCGATGTATATCGTTACCGCGAGCGTGGGCGGCAGGTGCGTAAGACGATCTATCATATCGATGTGGACGCCCGCTATCTTGCGGCGTTGAAAATCCCCATTATCAAAGGCCGCAATTTTCCGGATGTCGCGGATACCGCGGCCGGGCGAAATGCGATCGTTACGGCCTCGTTTGCCCGAATGGCCGGGTGGTCGGATCCGCTGGGTGAGGTATTGTATCACGAGGACCAGAAGTGTCCGGTGATCGGGGTGATCCCCGATTTTCATTATGGGAGTCTGCACAGTGCGATCCAGCCGATGGTGCTTTTGCAGCAGGTGGGACAACCCGACTATCTGCTGGCCCGCGTGGCCGGGACAAAAACGGCGGCGGTGCTCAACCGGCTCGAAGCGCATTGGAAGAAGGCTTTTCCCGAAATTCCCTTTTCTTATTCTTTTCTCGATGAGCAGCTGATCCAGCAATATCGCGATGAGTACAACCTGCTGAGCCTGCTGCTGACGCTAACGGTGCTGATGGTCGCCATCAGTTGTATCGGGCTTGTCGCCTATATCTCGTTCCTGTTGCGGATGGCCCGGGCTGATATCGCTGTTCGGCGGGTCATCGGAGCCGGGTTCTATCATATCTACACGCTTTTTGTGCGGCAGTTCATCTGGCTGTTGGGGATCGCCTTTATCGTTGCGGCGCCGCTGGCGTGGTGGTTTACCCAGGTGTGGCTACGGCAGTTTGCGTATCACGTGAGTCCGCGGGCGACAGACCCGGCGATCGCGGTGATTGCGATGGGTGGATTGGTAGGATTGATCGTGTTACGATTCTGCCTTCAGAGTATGCGCGAGAACCCGGCGCGCGTGCTTCGCGAGAACTAGTTTTTTAGGGCTAGTTCCTTGTATCGCAACATGGCTTCCACAAAATAATAGTCCGCATAGGTGAGGGGCACGTCTATCTCCGTATGGGCGGGGAAGTGACCCACGCTATGGCGGAGGATGAAGCCGCCGTTGGCGCCGACGACGGGTTTGTAGCCATTGGAGGACAGGTTCACGATGATCTGTTCGGCGACGTCGAGATACCCGCGGGCGATGTCCGGCTGGACGTAGTGACTGAGTTCGATGAGGGCCGAGGCCATGATCGCGGCGGCGCTGGCATCGCGTAGCGGAGCGGGGAAGGCCGGGGCGTTGTAGTCCCATACCGGGATCTTGTCGGCGGGGAGATTCGGGTTGGTGAGGATGAAGTGGGCGATATGTTGTGCGTGGGCCAGGTATTTCGGGTCGTGGGTAGAACGATACATGACCGTATAGCCATATAGTCCCCAGGCTTGACCGCGGGCCCAGGCGGAGGAATCCGCATAGCCCTGGGCCGTCTTTTTTGCGAGGATGTCACCCGTGATGGAATCATAGTCCACGACGTGGAAGGAGCTGTAGTCCGGGCGGTAGTGATTGCGCATCGTGGTGTTGGCGTGAGTAACGGCAATCTTATAGAAGGAGCTGTCACCACTTTCGTGGGTGGCCCAGAAGAGGAGTTCGAGGTTCATCATATTGTCGATGATGACGGGATAGTGCCAGGGTTTGCTATCCCAGGATTTGATACAGCCGACGGCGGGATGGAAGCGGGTGCTCAGGGAGCGGGCGCTGGTAAGAAGAATATCTTTGTATTGGGGGGTGTTCAGGAGCCGGAGGCCATTTCCAAAGCTGCAATACATCATAAAGCCCAGATCGTGGGTACCTTTGTTGTATTGTTCCTTTTCGAGGAGGGTGAGGCGGCGCTGGGCTTCGTGGAGCAGGGCCGTATCGCGCGAGAATTCGTAGAGGTAGAAGAGGGTGCCGGGGTAGAAGCCGCTGGTCCACCACCCTGTTTCGCTGGTCTCGGGTTTATCCCCATTGACATAATAGGTTTTTGGCATCCGGTCCGTGGGAGTGCGGCTCATCAGCACTTTGTACTGGTTTACCGCCTGTCGGAGGTTGCCGTCGATGAGCCGGAGGATGGCGGGTTTTGGTTCCAGGCGATCTTTCTTTTGAGCGTTGGCGGGTGCTGCCGGCAGGACGAGTCCAAGATAAATGCTGATGATGAAGATGCGGTACATGGGACAAAAATAGGTGAAACAGCGTATTTTTGCGGCCATGGATGAGAAATTGAAGGCATTGGGCCTGGAATTGGAAGGTGAGTTGTATACCGACACGACCATGCGGACCTTGTATGCTACGGACGCTTCCGCCTACCGGGAGATGCCCCTGGCCGTAGCGGTGCCGAAGAGCGAGGAGGATATCCGGAAGCTGATCGCCTTTGCAAGGTTGGAGAAGACCTCCCTGATCCCGCGTACGGCGGGCACTTCCCTCGCCGGGCAGGTGGTCGGCAATGGGATCATCGTGGATGTATCCCGGTATTTTACCGGGATCCTGGAATTGAATGTGGAAGAGCGGTGGGTGCGGGTACAGCCGGGCGTTATCCGGGATGAGCTGAACTTATTTTTGAAGCCGCATGGACTGTTGTTCGGGCCGGAAACGTCTACTGCCAACAGGGCGATGATCGGGGGCATGGTGGGGAATAATTCCTGTGGCAGCAATTCGGTGGTTTACCGGAGCACGCGGGAGCACCTGCTGGAGGTGAAGGCGTTGCTGAGTGATGGGAGCTCCGCGGTATTTGGCCAGTTGGGGCCGGATGAATTCCATGCCAAATGCGACGCTACCGGTCTCGAGGGCGAGGTCTACCGGGAGACGCGCCGGATGCTCAGTAACTATGCCAACCAGGTGGGGATCAGGGAGAATTTCCCGAAGAAGAGTGTTGAAAGACGGAATACCGGTTATGCGTTGGACCTGCTGTTGGATACCGCGCCGTTTACGGCCGGTTGTCCCGACTTCAATTTCTGTACGCTGCTGGCAGGTTCTGAGGGGACGCTGGCCTTTCTGACTGAAATAAAACTCGATCTTTCGCCATTGCCGCCCAGGGAGACCGGGTTGCTTTGTGTCCATTTCAATACGATCGATGAATCCTTAAGAGCTAATCTTATTGCATTAAAATATGGGCCGACCGCGAGTGAGTTGATAGATCATTACATTTTAGAGTGTACCAAGGACAATATCGAACAAAGCAAGAACCGCTTTTTTGTACAGGGTGATCCCGGGGCGATATTAGTGATCGAGTGGAAGAAGGAGACCCGAGGGGACATCGAGGCAGTAGCGAAGGCCGTGGAGAGCGAGATGCGGGCGGCGGGGCTGGGTTATCATTTTCCTTTGTTGTTTGGGACGGATACGGGCAGGATCTGGTCGCTGCGAAAAGCCGGTCTTGGGTTGCTGAGCAATCTGCCGGGAGACGAGAAGGCGGTTCCCGTCATCGAAGATACCGCGGTGGATGTGCAGGACCTGCCCGCCTATATCCGCGACTTCAACGAGATCCTAAAAAAATATGGGTTGTATTCCGTTCACTACGCCCATGCCGGCAGCGGGGAGATCCATCTGCGGCCGATCATCAACCTGAAAACGGTGGAAGGCAACCGGCTGTTCCGGGCTATTGCCGGGGAGATCGCCACGCTGGTAAAAAAATACCAGGGTTCCCTCAGCGGGGAGCATGGCGACGGACGGCTCCGGGGTGAGTTCATCCCCCAGATGGTGGGCGAGAAGAACTATCGCCTCTTCAAAGACATCAAACGGCATTGGGACTCAGCAAATATCTTCAACCCGGGCAAGATCGTCGATACGCCGCCGATGAATACGCAATTGCGGTACGAGCCCGGGCAGCAGACGCCCCCCTTCCCTACCCACTTCCGATTTCACCAGCAGGATATCCTGCAACATGCCGAGCAGTGCAACGGGAGCGGTGATTGCCGGAAGACCCATTTGTCGGGCGGGACGATGTGTCCCTCCTTTATGGCCACGCGCAACGAGAAGGACACGACGAGGGCGCGGGCCAATATCCTGCGGGAGTTCCTTACGCGGAGCGAGAAGCCCAACCGGTATGACCATAAGGAGATCTATGCCGTGATGGACCTTTGCCTCAGTTGTAAGGGGTGTAAGTCCGAATGTCCGTCGAATGTGGATGTCGCCAAATTGAAGGCCGAGTTTCTGCAACATTATTATGATGTCAACGGGGTGCCGATGAGGAGCCGGATGATCGCGTCGTTTACGAAGAGTGCACGGTTGGGGATGATCGCGCCGGGCGTGTATAATTTCTTTATGCGGCAGGATTGGGTGAAGAAACTGGTGGGATTTGCGCCGGAGCGGTCGATGCCGTTGTTATACAAAACGACGTTGAAGAAGTGGTGGAAGTCGGACGCGCGCCCAAGGCAGAGGGGCGCGGCCGGTCCGACGGGGGGCCGGGCTCCGGGGAGGAAGGTCTATTTGTTCTGCGATGAATTTACCAACTACAATGACGTGGAGATAGGAATGAAGGCGGTGCTGTTGCTGGAGCGGCTGGGGTATTCCGTGGTGATACCGGAGCATGTCGAAAGCGGGCGGACCTGGTTGTCCAAGGGTCTTGTAAGGGAGGCCAAAAAGATCGTCGACCAGAACCTGCGGCTATTGGGTCCTTTAGTGTCGGCCGATACGCCGCTGGTGGGGATCGAGCCTTCGGCGATACTGACTTTCAGGGATGAGTATCCCGACCTGGCTTCGGATGAGCTCCTGGGTGTTGCGCGGCAACTGGCCGGCAATAGTTTCCTGATAGATGATTTCCTTGCGCGCGAGATCGAGCGGGGGGTGATCCATGCCGGGCAGTTCACGCGGGAGAAGCGGCAGGTATTGTTGCATGGACATTGCCAGCAGAAGGCCTTGTCCTCCGTGGCGGGGAGTGTGAAAGCCTTGTCATTGCCCGAAAATTATACGGTGAGTACGGTGCCTTCGGGGTGTTGCGGGATGGCGGGGTCGTTTGGCTATGAGGTGGAGCATTATGGCATTTCCCAGCAGATCGGGGAGCTCGTACTGTTGCCCGCGGTGCGGAAACAGGGGGAGGATGTCCTTATTGCGGCGCCCGGTACCAGCTGCCGGCACCAGATAAAGGACGGGACTGGACGGAAGGCTAAGCACCCGGTAGAGATCTTATTCGAGGCGCTGGCCGTTTGACCGGGAGGATGTAGATTTGCGCAACAGAAGCTTATGGAAAAAACCCAGGAAAAGCCTCATACGGCCTATAGCAGGAAAATAGACCCGCTGCTGAAGCCCAACAACGATACCGGCTTTGGCACCAATGCCGAGAATGTCGGCGGCAGGTTCATCAATCGTGATGGTACTTTCAATGTGCGAAAGGAGGGGATCTCCTTTCTCAACCGGTTTAGCATCTATCATAAGATGCTGACGATGCCGAGGTGGAAGTTTATCGCGCTGATCATGCTCTTCTATTTTGTCATCAATGTGGGTTATTCGGTGTTGTATCTGGCGGTGGGTCTCGATGAGCTTCAGGGTGTTATCGCTTCAACATACTGGGGAAAATTCAAGGAAGCCTTTTTCTTTAGCGCTGAGACCTTTACGACGGTGGGTTATGGTCGGGTGAACCCTGTCGGGGACGGGGCCAATGTGGTTGCCGCGATCGAGGCGCTCAGCGGGTGGCTGTCCTTTGCCCTGGCCACGGGTCTTATCTTCGGGCGTTTTGCCCGGCCCAAGGCCTATCTCCTCTTCAGCGACCTGGCGCTGGTGAGTCCTTTTAAGGGAAAGACCGGGCTGATGTTTCGTTTTGCGCCGTACAAGGACAACCACACCCTGACCGATGTGCAGATCCGGGTAAATATCGGGTTGAAGCTCATGCAGGATGGGAATGCGGAATACGTGTATTATGATCTGATCCTTGAACGGAGCAAGGTGGAGAGCCTGCCGATGAACTGGACGG
>Ga0206888_1038_pt1 | contig 40426 bp, 31 predicted proteins | sample Alteio_BWOrgHeat_90_FD_153258 | JGI IMG/M metagenome (GOLD analysis project Ga0206888, IMG submission 153258) | Enriched cells from forest soil in Barre Woods Harvard Forest LTER site, Petersham, Massachusetts, United States - Alteio_BWOrgHeat_Nextera4 ... | reverse complement strand
CGGTGGATACCGACGAAGGTCCCCGGGCGGATACCTCGCTGGAAGCCCTTGCCAAATTAAAGCCTGTTTTTGCGGCGGGCGGCTGCATCACGGCCGGTAATTCTTCGCAGACCAGCGACGGCGCCGCCTTTGTCGTGGTCATGGGTGAAAAGATGATTGGTGAGCTGGGTTTAAAACCTATCGCAAGGCTGGTGGCCGCCGCCAGCGCCGGTGTTCATCCCCGGATCATGGGCATCGGCCCGGTGGAAGCGGTTCCAAAAGCGTTGCGGCAGGCCGGGATGAACCTGGGCAATATCGACCTGGTGGAATTGAATGAAGCTTTTGCCTCGCAGGCGATAGCCGTTATCCGGGAATTGGGGATCGATCCATCCATTGTGAATATCAATGGCGGGGCTATTGCCCTTGGTCACCCTCTTGGCTGTACGGGTTGCAAACTAACCGTGCAACTTATTCATGATATGAAAAGATTAAATAAGAAATACGGGATCGTGACGGCTTGTGTGGGCGGCGGGCAGGGAATTGCAGGTATTATAGAAAATCTTAATTAATAGTCCGCGATCGGTTAAAATACGGTTATGCATCGGATAAAAACGGGTCCTGACGTCGGATCAAACCGGTTTTTTCAACCAGAAAGTCACTCATTTTTAGAAAAGCCTCCCTCAAGGAGGCTTTTTAATTTACTCATATCATAAATAGTTTTAACTTGCTTTGTAGTTGAAACACTTACGGAATCTACTAAAATACCATGGTTCGAGTTTTTATTACAGATGATCATGAAATCTACCTGGAAGGACTAGCCCTGTTATTGGGTAAGCAAGATGGCATAGAAGTTATTGGGACTGCGACATCGGGGAAAGAGCTGCTTGGGCAGGTGCAAAATTTGCAAGCCGATATCCTGTTGCTGGATGTTTATTTGCCGGATCTCGGCGAGGAGGAGATCCTTCAGCAGATAAGGGCTGCCCGCCCTGACCTTCGGATCATCTACCTGACCTTACTCCGGGGAACGCGGTACATTCACAAATTGTCGAAGTACGATATCCAGGGTTATGTGTTGAAGAATGCCTCGCTCGACGAATTGTTGCTGGCGCTGAAGACCGTCCAGGAGGGCGGCAGCTATTTCAGCAAGGATATTCACATCGGCGACAGGGATGAAGATTTCCGGAACACCATTACCATCGAAGACAAGCAGATAGATGAGATCCTGTCGCGGCGGGAACTGGAGGTCCTCCGGCTTATCTGCAAGGAATACAGTAATGCGGAGATAGCGGATAAATTATTCCTGAGTGTCAGTACCGTAGAAACACATCGCAAGAACCTCATCGCAAAATTGGGTGTCAATAATACCGTGGGCCTTGTAAAATTTGCCCTGCGGAACAACCTCATCGATTAAGTACCGCCTTCGGACCACTGGCGAAACCACAGAAAGATTATTATCTTGGTTGTAAATGAATGATTTCATTACGTGAAGCTTTTATCTTTCTTATTTCTCCTGCTGATCAGCTCTGCCCTATCCGCACAGGTGGACACCAACGGCCTTCAAAAGGCCTATTACCGGGCCGTACACCTCAGTGACGCGGATTCCGTAAAATATTATGCCGACTCCATAAGTCATCTTTTTCCCAGGGCGGACAACCCGGACGTCAATACGATGGTCCTGCGGCTCTATGGCTGGTATTATGAGAACAGGGGGGATTTTCCTAATGCGCTCATCTATTATTATCGCGGACTTGACTCCGCGCGCAAGTATGGCCGGATCAAACGGCAGACCGAACTGATGGCCGATCTGGCGGCGGTATATACTTCGGACATGAAACAGCCGCAGAAGGCGAAGGAGATCTACAAGGAATGTGTCCGGCTCAATACGCAACTGGGGGATGCGCATTCCCTGATCGTCTCCTATGCCAACCTGGGCGCTATTTACAATAACCTCCAGCTGTACGACAGCGCGCTGCTGCTGCTCAATGAAGGATTGCGGATCGGCAAACCCGTCGAGGAAAAGGGCCAGGAAAGCCTGTATGAGATCTATAATAACCTGGGCAACAGTTATTATTTCCTGAAGCAGTACGATAAAGCCATCGTCTGGTTTCGGATCAACTACGAGAAGGACCTGAACAGTCACGGCCCGGAGCACCTGTACAATCTCTGGCTGGATGCGCTTAACCTGGCCGACGTCTATACGCAAAAGGCCGCCTTCGACTCTGCGGCGAAATATGGAGAATTATCGCTGCAACTGGCCCGGCAACAGGATTCGAGAAGTAAACAGGCCGACAGTTACCAGATCCTTGCCGCACTGGCTCAACATCGCGGAGATTATAAAAAAGCCTGGGAGTACCAGCGCGACTGGTATAGCCTGGATACGGCCCTGGTCAACGCCGAAACGTATAAGTCGATAGCCGAACTGGAACAGAAATATGAGGCCCGCAAACGGGAGAACGAAAAACTCCTGTTGCAGGCTGCACTGGATCAGCAGAAATTTCATACCCGGATCACGATGTTCATGGCCCTTTTCCTATTGCTGATCGCCATCGCCGCTGCCATTTTATTTGTTGTCAAACGCAAAGCCAATCGCCAGCTCCAGGCCACCAACGAGCTGATCGTTCGTCAGAACGAACGGCTGTCTGAATTGAACTATGAGAAGAACTCGCTGATCAGCATCGTATCCCACGACCTGAGCACTCCTTTTGCGAGTATCAGTATGTGGCAGCAATTGTTGCAGAACGAACAGGATAACCTGAGCCCCAGTCAGAAAAAGGCCCTCGACCGGATCGGTACGGCTACCCGCTATGGCGAGAACCTGATCCGGCATATCCTCGACGTCGAAAAGGCACAGACCAACCAGCGCAAGATGGAATTGGAGAACCTGGACCTGCGGATCTTTGCCGAGACCGTCATCGACGAGTTCGGGCCTTCTGCCGCCAAAAAAGAGATCCAACTGCACCTGGACTGCCCTAACCGGGCCATTTATTTTCTCAGCGACCGCCAACTTCTCGGCCGGATGCTGGAAAACCTGCTCTCCAACGCCATCAAATATACTTCTACGGGCAAAAATGTCTGGATCAGCGTCAGCGAGGAAAGGGACGCCATCAGCATCAAGATCCGCGACGAGGGGATGGGTATCCCTTCCGACGAGCTGCCGCATCTTTTTTCCAAATACAGCAAGATCTCCTCCCGGCCCACGGCCGGGGAGCCTTCCACGGGTCTTGGGCTGGCCATCGTAAAGCGCATTGTCGAGGAGCTGAACGGCCAGATCTCCTGCGAAAGTGCGGTTGGGGCCGGGTCAGTGTTTACGGTCGTTTTGAAAAAATAACGACCATTTAGCAAGTTTTCCCCGCAATAGCTAGCGCAACTGGCGTAAATTTGAAACCTTGTAACAAAAAGGCTCCTATCCCACCAATAGCGTTATTATTTCAACCAGTTACGGATTATGAATCGACTATTACCCGGCATTGTTCTGCTCCTGATGATATTGGCCACTCAAACGGTTTTTGCGGACCCCGGCACCGGCTCGCTTGCGGGCCGGGTCACGGATAAGAATGGCGGTCCCCTTTCCGGCGCCTCCGTCTACATCCCCGATCTCAAATTGGGAGTCGTCGCCGATACCGGCGGGTACTACCGATTCAATTCCCTGCCTTCCGGGAAATACCTGATCGAGGTGCATTCCATCGGGTATAAGACCATGACCCGGCAGGTGACCGTCAGCGGCCCCGTCACGCAGGACTTTACGCTGGCCGACTCCTATGTCGAAGAAAGCGCCGTGGTCGTCACCGGGCTCTCCAAAGCCACGCAGATCAAACGCAACCCCGTCCCCATCGTCGCCATCTCGCACGACTATCTCGCGACCAATATCAGCACGAATGCCATCGACGCCATTGCCAAGATCCCGGGGGTCCGCGCGGTGACGACGGGTCCCAATGTCTCCAAGCCCTTTATCCGTGGTCTTGGCTACAACAGGATCCTTACCCTTTATGACGGCATCCGCCAGGAAGGCCAGCAATGGGGGGATGAGCACGGCATCGAAGTGGATCAGTATGCTGTCGACAGGGTAGAGGTCATCAAGGGGCCGGCCAGCCTTAGTTTTGGCTCGGATGCCCTTGCCGGCGTCGTCAACCTCATCCCGACGCAGCCCCCGCCTGAAGGGAAGATGATCGGCGATCTTACCCTCGACTACCAGACGAACAACAAGAATATCGGTGGTTCCGCCATGCTTGGCGGAACAAAGAATGGCCTGGAATGGATGGCGCGCATTTCTCATAAAGAGGCCGTCGATTACCAGAACAAGATAGACGGCCGCGTCTTTGGTACGGCCTACAACGAGACGGACGGCGATGCCTCGCTTGGTCTTCACCGGAAATGGGGTTATTCGCACCTCGACTTCGTTTTCTATAACGATCTGCAGGAGATACCCGACGGCAGCCGCGACGCGCTTACCCGCCAGTTTACCCGCCAGATCAGTGAGGCGGATACGGTCCGTCAGGTGGTATCCCAACACGACCTCGACAGCTACAAAATAGAAAAACTCCACCAGCATGTCCAGCATTACCGGGTCTATTCCGGCAACAGCTTTACGATGGGGGAATACGGCCGGCTGCAGGTCAACTTCGGTTTTCAGCGCAGTATCCGCCAGGAATTCAGTCATCCCGTGCTTTATACCATTCCCGGTCTCGATCTTCAGTTGAACAGCTATACCTATGACGTAAAATATTTTCTGCCGGAATTCGACAACTGGAACATAGCGGTAGGCGTCAATGGCATGTATCAGAATGACGTGAGCACCACCGGAACAGAATTTATCATCCCCTCCTATCACCAGTTTGATATCGGGCCTTTCCTACTGGCCAAAAAGACATTTGACAAACTGGATGTTGCCGGGGGTGTCCGTTTCGACAGCCGCGCGTTCAACAATTTTGCACTTTATACGAGGACCGATCCCACCACCGGTTTCGACATGGCCGTTACCGGTGCGGACACTGCCGGCGCCGAAAAACCATTTTCAGCCTATCGCAAGAACTTCAACGGCGTCTCCGGCAGTCTTGGGGGAACCTATAATTTCTCGGATAAGTTCTCCGTGAAGGCCAATATTGCCCGGGGCTTCCGTGCTCCCAATATCGCCGAGATCTCGGCCAACGGGGTCCATCCCGGCACGAATATCTATCAATTGGGCAACCCGAATTTCAAGCCGGAATTCAGCTTACAGGAAGATATAGGGTTGGTGTTCTCCAGTCATTATGTAGTAGCGACGCTGGATCTTTTTAACAATACTATTTCAAATTACATTTACAACCAGAAGATCTCGAAGGCAGATGGAGCGGATTCGATGGACAACAGCGGCAATACCTATTTCCGGTTTGTCGCATCAAAAGCGCACCTCTATGGCGGGGAATTCAGTATCGATATCCACCCGGTAAAGGCCCTGCATTTCGAGAATAGTTTTTCGGTGGTCTATGGAGAGAATAAGGGTGCGCAGCCCAAATCCATCGGCGACAGCGCCCGTTATCTGCCTTTTATTCCCCCGGCGCATGGCATCTCTGAGCTCCGCTATGAGTTCAGCGACCGGCAGGCCCGGATCACGCATGCCTTTGTCAAGGTTCAGCTGGAATATTCGGCCGCGCAGAACCGGGCCTTTATCGCCTATAATACGGAAAATGCCACGGCGGGCTATACGTTGTTCAATGCCGGGGTTGGCGGAGGAATAACCGATAAAAAAGGGAAGACCATCGTCAACGTTTACCTGATGGCCAATAACCTGTTCGATGTCGCGTACTATGATCACCTGAGCCGGCTGAAGTATTTTTATTTCTCGCCGACGGACACCAATCCAACCCATGGGATCTACAATATGGGCCGGAATATTAGTTTTAAGCTGGATTTTCCGCTGAATTTCAACCTGAAGACGGATAAGAAGGATGCAGACTTATAATAATATCGTAATTTATGCGTTAGTATACAAGTACTAACCCAATCAAATAGCGCGAAAGCCATCCGAATCAAGTAGGATGGCTTTCACTTTTCCGGTGGGGTCTCGTCTTCGTCCGGTTTCCGGTAATAGCTTCCCGTTTCATAGTCGAATTCCTTCACTTTTGTCTGCCGGTAATCGCCGTCGTAGGTAACAAAGATATAGAGATAGACCACCCGGCTGAGCCGCATGATCCAGGGTTGCATGACGATGAGGAAGACGGCATTTATTGCCATCCAGTAGAAGAAGCGATGGTCTTCGGTCGACAAGCCTACGAGGAGCCACCAGAGGAGAAAGGTGCCCAGCGACATGAAAAAGGAGAGTCCGTAGCTGACATAACCCGTCCCGTACCAGAAGCCGACTTCCAGCTCGAAGGGCTGACTGCATTCGGGACAGGTATGCGGCATCTTCAGCGTTTCTTTTAACTTCCAGGGATTGGGTTGGGAGAACATCGGGCCCCGGCGGCAGCGGGGGCATTTGAAGGTGAACAGGCTCCAGAGGAAGTTTGGTTTTTCTTGTGCGGGCATAGGCAAAGGTACGTTTTTCGCGGTGGACCTATACCGTCCAGGTCGTCAGGCCGTGACCCGTGAACTGGTAGGGCTGGCAATGGCCACCCAGCCGTGACAGGGTTTCCATCACCCGGTATTTTGTTATTCCGGGGCAATAGAAGGTCATAAATCCGCCGCCGCCCGCGCCGGAGATCTTGCCGCCCGTGGCGCCGGCCTTGCGCGCCTGCTCATAGATATCGTCGATAAAGGCGTTGGAGATGCCTTCGGCCATCAGTTGTTTTTGACGGAAGCCAAAATCGAGGATCTCTCCTATCTCGTGGATGCGGCCCATCAGCAAAGCCTCCTTCATCAGTACCGCCTGGTGTTTCAGCTGGTGCATGGCTTCGATGGAGCGCGCTTTCTTTTCCGTGACGTTGCGGCTTTGTACTTCGATGATGCGGGCCGATTCGCGGCTGGTGGCCGTATAATACAATAACAGGTTATTCTCCAATTCAAAAAGGTATTGCTGTTTTACGCGCAGCGGGTTGACGATGACCTTGTCGTCCTTATAGAACTCCATATAATTCACTCCCCCGAACGTAGCGGCGTACTGGTCCTGGCGGCCCCCGGCCATCTGCAGTTCCTGCCGCTCGATGTCATAGGCAAGATGCGCCATGTCGTACTCGCCAAGCGGGAGGCGTAACAGCTCAGTAAATGCGCCGATGATGGCGACGACGAGGGTGGAGGACGTGCCGAGACCCGAGCCTGCAGGTGCGTCGACAAAGGTCGATAACCGGAATCCCCCGCCCGGCCAGCCATACTGTTTGCGGATGCGGTTATAGACCCCTTTCAGCAGGTCCAGTTTCCCATCGATGGGCAAGGCCTCCAGGTCCGCGCCATTGTCGAAGCGCTGCTCTTCCTTCCGATCGATACCCTGCAGGATGATGGTCCTGTCCTCCAGCGGCTGGATGGTGGCGTGTGCGTAGAGCGAGAGGGTGGCATTCAGGATCGCGCCGCCGTACAGGTCGCAGTAGGGGCTTACATCCGTGCCGCCGCCGGCCAGTCCGATGCGCAAGGGAGCTTTGCTTCTGTATATCATAGTAATTCGTTGATCTCGTTTTGGATCCGCCGGTAATCCTCCGGGATGCCGATGTCGATAAAATAGGTGTCCTGTACGAGTCCGCAGACCCGCCGGGTGACCAGTACTTTTTCAAGGTAGTCTTTTTCGAAAGAGAATACCGGCGGCAGGTCTTCGTGCAGGAATCGTTCCCGGCAGAGGGCGTAGACCCCGCCGTTGATGAGTCCTTCCGCATAATATTGTTTCTCGCGGAAAAGCGTAACGCGTTGCCCGGCATCCTGTTCTACGACGCCGAAGCGGTCGAAATCGCGCATCGGTTTCAGACAGAGGCTACAGTCCGCGGCTTGTTGCCGGTGAAAGGCCGACAGGGAGTCCAGGGCGATGCGGAAAAAAGTGTCCCCATTGAGGATCAGGACCGTCTTTTCGCTGCCCAGGGTACAGGCCTGCCGGATAGCGCCACCGGTGCCAAGCGGCTCCTGTTCCAGGGAAATGGTATAGCCGCCATCGGGAAAGGTCTGGCGGAAAAAGTCGTCGAATGCGGAATGTTTATACCCCAGGGCAAAGATAAAATGCCGGATGCCTGCCTGCCGGAAATAGTCTGTGACATACCCGATGAAGGGCCGGCCGCCGACGGGCGCCAGACACTTTGGAAGATCCGGTACGGCAGAGCGTAACCGTGTGCCAAGGCCGCCGGCGAGGATGATCGCTTCTTTTATGATGGGATCGCTCATGTCGGTGTGTAGGGCTATGCGGTAAAATACTGGGCTTCCACCAACTGACAGATGATATGGCCCAGCAGCATGTGTCCTTCCTGGATGCGCGGGGTGTTTTTGGAGGGAATGTCGATGAGGTAGTCGCTGACCGCTGCCAGTTGCCCCCCGCCTTCCCCTGTCATCCCGATGGTCGTGATCCCTTTTTCGCGGGCCGTCTCGAAGGCTTTCAGGATATTGATCGAATTGCCGGAGGTAGACATCCCGACGAGGATATCCCGGGGCTTACCGATGCCTTTTATCAGCCGGGAATAGATGAGATCATAGCTGAAGTCGTTGGCTACCGCCGTCAGGTAAGAGGTATTGCAATGCAGGGCCTCCGAGGGCAGGGCGTCGCGGTTGATATAGAACCGGCCCGAAAATTCGGCGGCCAGGTGCTGCGCATCCGCCGCACTTCCGCCATTGCCGCAGAAGTAAAGATGTTTCCCTTCGCGGAACCGGTCGACTATGAGGGTCACGATAGCTGACACCTTAGCAACAAGGCGCTCGTCCTGCAGGATGCGGGTCTTGACGGAAAGGGATTCACCAATGATCTCCTTTATTTTATCGTTCATGGGGGCAAATATCCGATTAATTTGAAACATTCGATCTTCTTAGCCCAACGGGCCTGCAAACACCGCGCAGTCAATCTTTTGTTGCTTTCCGGGGCATCTCTTTCTCACTAACCTGCGTTTATTTCGTTGCGGATGACCGTTATCATCCTCATTTATCATTTTAAAACCTTTTTTATGAAAAAAGTCTTACTCTTTTCCTGGCTTCTTCTTGCCGTAGAGTTCCTGTCCGCTCAGCCTTTCACCTCCAGTCCCCCTCTTTACATCCCCGTCACTACGGCCCACAATTCGGGTCTGTTCATCCAGGGTCAGCCGGGTGTCAATGGAAGCATGACCTTCGAAGCAGATGGCCAGGATCAGGTGTTCTGGATCACGGGGGCGAATAACCTTTTCAAGATCGGCGGTGCCGGGGGCAGCGAGCCTTCCATAGGCGCCATCAATATCGACGGCAGTGGTCATGTGGGTATCGGCACGACCAACACCTCGGGATTCAATTTCAATGTGGCCGGAACGGCCGTGTTCGATGGGGTTACCGTCAAGAGTTTTTCCGGCACCAACCCCAAAGCCACTCCCTGGGCGGATTATGTGTTTGATAAGAATTATGTTCTGCCCTCGCTGGGAGATCTTGCCGCTTTTATAAAGGAGAACAAGCATCTTCCGGGAATACCTACCGCTGCCGAGGTGGAAAAGAATGGCATAGACCTGGGGGCTACCCAGGCCAAATTGCTCGAAAAGATCGAGCAGTTGACGTTATACACCATCGAATTGCAAAAGCAGATCGACGAATTGAAGAAATCCGGTAACAGCCGATAATCGCCAAAAACTATATTTATGAGAACGCTTGTTTCAAGCCTGGCGCTGCTGCTGTTGCTATCCGCCGAGCGCACCCTTGGGCAATTCCCGGCGATCTGTGCCGGCAACTGTTTGAGTAACGGCGCTTTTACCAATAGCTGTGCGATGCCCGTCACTACCAGCGATGGGTGTACCACGTGGAGCGGTGATTGTTCGGGCTGGTTCATCAGCCATGGCGCGCCGCAGGAGAGCCAGAACAGCTTCTGGGTAGTAGAAGGAAAATCGCCGTGTGTCAATGTAAATTCCATTTCCCTTGTACACGAGACCGGTCCCAACCCGGATTTCCCCGGCAACGGCGGCTCCGGCATTTATACCAATTACCCCTTTACTACGGGCCAGTCGTATGATGTGCGGATCATCTACACCTTTGCCATCGATTTTTTTATTCCCAACAGGGGCGTCAATGGGATGCTGAATGTGGTTGCGGCCAATAATCTCCGGCCGGCGCCGCTGGCGGGTTGCAGAGGGATGATCCCGACTTCCGCCGTCGACCCCGGTCTTACCCTTCAACAGATAAAAGCCATCCCCCTGTCTGTCGATGGCGGCAGTTTTGACCAGGTTTTTACCTTTACGGCCAATGGAAGTTACAGCCAGTTTTGGATCTATCCGCAGGGCGCAAATTTCGGCCCCAGTTCGAACCCGAATATCAGGATGACGGTGTTGAGTGTCTTTGTGTGTCCGCACTGCCCGACAAACACGAATTTCTATAACTCGGGGTCTATTCCTACCTCCGCATCGGCCGGATCGATCTTTATCGGCACCAGTGCGGTCGATGGGGGCAACGGGTCGGGCACCGTTACGGTCCAGTCCGCGCAGGCTACCCAACTGACGGCTACTAATCTTATCCAGATAGATAAGAATTTCACCGCCGCGATCACTGGTGCGGGCATCGTCAACTTTTCCATCGCACCCTGTACCAGTCCGGGCAATTCACCAAGGCCCGATCTGTTCGATTCCACCGACAACCTGGGAGCTTTTTTCACTATTCAAAGCCTGGCGGTAGATAGTACGGTCCTGACGGCAAAACCACGGGCCTTTACGGACCCGGCGCCGGCGGATCCGCTGACCATACCCTTACAGGTCTATCCCACTATATCCAGCGGCGCCTTTACCGTCACCGGCAGCGCGGCCGACCTGGCTAATGCCAACCTTCTTGTCGTAGACGAGTCGGGACGCACGGTCTACCGGGTCCACAATGACGCCGGCACAACGGTCAATCTCAATTTAGGGAAATTGGGGAATGGGCTGTATTTTTTGCAAATAAACAACGGGTCGAAGGTGACGACACAACGGATCATCATTAACAAATAAACTATAGCGCCCCTCCTGCGGAGGGGCGTTTTTTAATTTCTTACTTTTCGCAAGAGGGACTGCCAGTCGCCGCCGTTGATCACCCGGTGGATGCCCGCGTTGCGCAGGATATCGGCGGCCTCCCAGCAATGGCTACCCGTAGAACAGCACAGGATGACGGGCTTGTCCAGGTCGCGGATCCGCTCAATATTGGCCTTTACCCGATCGATAGGAATGTTTAAAGCCCGGGGAACATGTCCCTGGTCGAATTCATAAGCGGTCCGCAGATCGATAACCACTGCTCCTTCCCGCAACGCCTGTTTGATCCCGCCACCACCGCCAAAAATGTCCGATAGCCAGCTCATACGTGGATATATTGTGTTTAAGGGTCTTTCCGACTATTGTTAGTTTACCGCCGCATACTTGCGTTCGCCGATCTGCTGGCGCCACATCGCGTAGTACAGCCCTTTCTCAGCCAGCAGGGCCGCATGGGTGCCCATCTCCGCCACCACACCTTTTTCCAGCACATAGATGCGGTCGGCATGCATGATGGTGGATAGCCGGTGCGCGATCATGATCGTGATCTGGTCCCCTTCGGCGGAGATCTCGCGGATGGTCCGCGTAATATCTTCTTCCGTCAGCGAATCGAGTGCCGACGTGGCTTCGTCAAAGATCAACAGGGTCGGTCTTCTCAGCAGGGCCCGGGCGATGGAGAGCCGTTGTTTTTCCCCGCCGGACAATTTTAGCCCGCCCTCCCCGATCATCGTATCGATGCCTTTTTCCGCCCGCGCCAGCAGGGTAAGGCAGGATGCCTTGCGCAGGGCTTCGTGGAGATCGTCTTCCGAGGCCCCGGGATTGACGAATAAGAGGTTTTCCCGGATGGTGCCGGCAAACAACTGCGTATCCTGGGTGACGAACCCGATCTGCCGCCGGAGGTCCTCGAAGTTGATGGAATTCTCGTCGAGCCCGTTGTACAGGATAGACCCTTCCTTCGGGCGGTACAACCCTACGAGCAACTTCATGAGCGTGGTCTTGCCGCTGCCGGAGGGTCCTACAAAGGCGATCGTCTCACCTCTGTCCGCCTCGAAGCTGATATTGTCGATCGCGTTATGGTGGGCGGTCTGATGTTTGAAGACGACTTCCTGGAAGGCCAGGCTCTGTACAGGTCCGAGCGGCTGGGGATGTTCCGGCGGCAGCTCCTGCGTCTTTTTCATCAGGGTGTCAAAGTTGATGAGGGAGGCCTCTGCCTCGCGGTAGGAGAGGATGATATTGCCTAATTCCTGTAAGGGGCCGAAGATGAAGAAGGAGTAGAACAGCATGGTCGTTACTTCGCCCGTCGTAAGCCGGTTCCTGAACACCAGCCAGAGGAGCATGAGCATGATACACTGGCGGAGGAGGTTGACAAATGTGCCCTGGACAAAGCTCAGCGCCCGGAGGCTTTTTACCTTTCGCAGCTCCAGGTCGAGGATCTTGAAGGTGTTCTTGTTGAGCCGGTTCACCTCCTGGTCCTTTAGCCCGAGGCTCTTTACCAATTCGATATTGCGCAGGGATTCTGTCGTACTCCCCGCCAGGGCATTTGTCTCGGTGGTGATCGTTTTCTGGATGCGTTTGATCTTCTTACTCAGCAGGCTGGTGAGCAGGGAAAGCAGGATCATGCCCACGACATATATGGGCATAATGGACCAGTGCAGGGTAAAGGAATAGATCGACACGAAGACGACGCCTACGATGATGCCAAAAAGCACATTGATAAAGGAGATGATGAATTTCTCCGTGTCGGCGCGCACCTTGGTCAGGATGGAAAGGGTCTCGCCGCTGCGTTGATCCTCAAAATCGCTGAAGGGGAGTCCCATGGAATGTTTTAGCCCGTCGGTAAAGATGGTGGCGCCGAATTTCTGGACGATGATCTGGCCAAAATAGTCCTGGAAGGCCTTGGCGATGCGGGAGACCATGGCAACGCCAATGAGGATGCCGAGGAATTTCACGACGGCCCAGATATACTCGCTCTGGGAGCGATCCCCTGTCCTATGCCAGGTTTTATTTCGGGTGATGTAGCCGGTCTCATGGGGATGGTTGGCCAATTGGTCCAGGCCCAGGGTACCGAAGAAATAAGGGTCTAACATTGAAAAGGTCTGGTTTATCGCTGCCAGTACCAGTGCCAGCAGTACCAGTCCCTTGTAAGGTCTCAGGTATCTTAAGAGTATTCTCATCTGTTGTTGATTTCCGGGTACAATTTCGGAAAAAATAAATAAGTCGGGCTATCCGGCCTAAAATGAGGGGATTCCCCTACGGCTGTAAAAGGCGAGTAAGGGGAAGAAGCAGAAGAGGAAGATCCCCGTTTGCATGGTCAGGGGGGCTTCGGGGATGAAAAAGACCATGAGGGTGAGAACAATAAAGGCGGTTTGGGTTGTTTTCCACCGCCGGACGAGCTGGGTCAGCAGGAATATAAAGATGAATAATAACACCGCCAGGCCCGGGATACCGTCCCGGACGTAGGTTTCTACGTACTGGTTGTGGAAATTATAGCCGATGTACCCCCGGATCTTGCGGTGCGGGCCTTCTTTGGGATCGCCGATCCACATATTGGCATCGATATATTTCTGGTCCAGCAGGTCCTGGCTGTCACCCGGGCTGACGCCGAAGAGCCAGGCGTGGTGTTCTTTCAGGATCTCCCCCGCAAACCGGTATTGGAGCAGCCGGGACTGCAGGGCGTTGAAATAGACGTTTGGATTGAATTTCTCCTGTTCTATCAGCTTCAGGTTTCCCTGGGCCAGCTCCAGGTACCGCTGGCGGATGGGGTTATTGGTAGCGGCCAGAATGCCGATGAGCACAAAAGCGACCAGACCCAGTCCCAGGAAGATGCGCTTATTTTCCCGAAACCGGTACCGGCGGAGAAAGAATGCCGCAACGACGATCACTGCCAGGACGAGGATCAATTTGGAGGAGAGCAGGACGATGAGCCCGAGAAAGAACAGGCTGAGAGAAAGCAGGACACCCTTTCTTGCGGCAGGGGAAAGCCGGCTCAATGCGGCGTTGCCGTCGGCCGAAAGCAAAAAGATGAGGGCAAAGAGGACATAGACCGAATAGAAAACCGCATTCTGCGAGATCGGGCTTGTCAGGGCATGATAAAAGAATAACCCGGTATCGCCCGTCTTCAAGTACCGGTGGGCGGCAATCCCCAAACAGGCAAGCGACGCCGCCAGGACGCCCAGGCAATACCCCAGCATCAGCCGGGAGAAGGTCTTTTCGTCGGCAAACCGGCCGCCTAAAAGGGTAAAAGCGATGGCTACCAGGGTGGCGTCCTTCGAGATCACCTTGCCGCTGTCGCCCATATTATGCGTATGCAGGAAGCCTGCGGCCTCCACGATAAAAAGGGCAAAGTAGGCCAGGAACAATTTGTTGGAAAAGGCCGACCGGATGTTTTCAAGGATCCTGCCTTCCCATAGCCGGCAGGCCGCGAGCAGGATGATACACCAGCTGTTCCAATTGAACCACCCGAACAAGGTGGTGTAAAGGACCAGGAGGGTCAGGAGAAAATACCCTTTCCTGCTGAGGAAGACATTCGTGGAAGGCAGGGCGGGAACAGGCATGGGGAATGGTTTCGGTCTGTTATTTTTTATGGTAAAGAGACCTTGCCATACGCAACAAAGTGAAGAAATAGCCGATGATAAATCCTCCCAATAGTCCAACGATGCCGAACACCGGCAGGATCGGTCTGACCTTTTTGGGCCGGAGAAATTCCTGCAGGACCTGGATATCGCTTACAAAGGCCAGTTTTTCCTTATAGGTAAGCAGCTTGTCCATTATACTTATGCGCTGTTCGGGGATCTGGGAGACATCCAGCAGATATTCCGAGCCGCTTGTCTTGCCGCTGCCCTTGAAGTCCTGGATGAATTTGGCGGTGGAATCCAGCTTGTCCAATTCCTGTTGCGACTTGGCAACCGCCGTCTCCAGGTTCTCTTTGCGTACTTCGATGCGCCGGCGGGCATAGTCGTTATTCTTAAGGCCGTATAAGATGACCTCCTGCAGCTGTTTTATCTTTGCCGTATCCCCTGTTTCCAGGGTTAGGATGAAGGGCGAATTGGGATCCGGGACGGTGCCTACCGGCTCTGCCTTTAACGAACCTATGCTGGCGATCAGGTCGGGGGAGCAATTGAAGATCCTGGCCAGGATGGGATAGCCATTTTTATTTAGCAGATCGTCCCAGTTGCTGATGATCTCTACCTGTTCGCGCGCGCTGAGTACGGAAGATTCCATTACCATATTGACTGCATAGGTCCGGGGTAGCAGTTTATAGAGTAAGGCGGACACCGCCACGCATAGTCCACAGGTTAACAAAAAGATACGACCATTGATCCTGAAGTAATCGATGAGGCGTCTAAGCAGTTCGCTGAGATCCATCTCATCGGAAGGTGTGGGAGTACTACGGGAAATGTCCTCCATACTGGAATGTATTACTTTTTTATTTATTATGTAGAAGTGCTTTACAGCAGCATTTCACGAATCGGAAACAGCGCCTGCAAGATATACAAAATAAATATTCAAGTGTTTAATTCCTATCTTCGCGCCTTAACCAAAAAAGGTTCCCCCACTATTGCTTCCGATATAACATGAAACGAAAAACAGGCGGCTGTGTAATCTTATATCACCCGGAAGCAGAGGTTGTTTCCAATATACGGAGCTATTGTTCTTATGTAGAGATCTTATTTGTCATCGACAATTCGCAAATGGAAGACCCGGCGTTGATAGAACAGATCAGGATGATCTCCGGCAAGATCGTTTATCGCTGGATGGGCGGGAACAAGGGGCTTAGCGCGGGTCTCAACCTGGGGTGCCGGCTGGCCATGGAGCAGCAATGCGATTGGATCCTTACCATGGACCAGGATAGTCATTTCGAGGGGAGTGAGCTGGCCGATCTTATTGCCGGGATCGACAGCGTGGAACAAAAATTCGGGGCAACCGGCATTCTTAGCCCTTATCACCTGGTAAGCAAGGATTTCGATACGCGGGCGGCTGAGCGGTATACCGCAGAGCGTTTTGTCATGACATCGGGAAACCTCTTGAATCTTGGGGCTATGACCAGGGTTGGGCCTTTCGAAGAGAAATTGTTTATCGACTGTGTCGATATGGATTATTGTCTTCGACTGAGAAAGGCGGGGTTTTCCGTCATACAGGACAATTCGGTGCAACTTCGTCATTCGCTGGGAAACTTTCAGAAAGGAAAGATCGCGGCTTTGGCGATAGGATATTCCAACCACAGCCCGGTGAGAAGATATTATATCACGCGCAACAGAAGCTATGTGTTGAGGAAATATTTCCGGTTCGACCCCCGGTTTTCCCTGTTGGTGCTGAGGAGTATGATGGGGGATACGGTACGCGTCCTTTTCTTCGAAAAGGAGAAGTGGTTAAAATTCCGCGCCATGTTTACAGGTGTGTTGCATTCCTTCACCGGTCATTACGGCAAATATAATCCCGGGAAGGTGGAAGAAGGAGGGGTGAAGGCATGAAGCGTTGTTATATCCTGATCCTGAATTATAAGAAATGGCAGGAAGCGCTGGAATGTACCCGGTCGGTTCTTGCCTCTTCGTATCCTGACCTCCGGATCATCATCATCGACAACAACTCCGGTAACCGATCGTTGGAGCAGTTGAAACAGGAGTTGCAGGACCGGGCTGTTCAAAATGTCCCGGGGGAAGCCGACATTTTGCTGGTCGACCATCGGGCGTTTGCCACCCGGGCTCCCGCCCGGCTGCCCCTTATCACCCTGGTCCAGAATGATGTCAATGCCGGTTTTGCGGCCGGGAACAACGTGGCGCTTCGCGCCGTTATGCAGGAAGACGCTTACGTCTGGCTGCTTAATCCTGATATGACGGTGAAGGAGGATACCCTTGCGCAAATGGTCGGCTGTGCCCGGGCGACAACCAATGCCATCGTCGGCGCGGTGCACCGAAGCTTTTACGACGTTGAAAAGGTCATTCTTTACGGGGGTGCGCGGGTAAATTACTGGTCAGGCAACAATGCCCTGATCAAAAAGCCCGAAGACATCGGCCGGGCCGGATTTATCTCCGGCGGGTCCCTGCTCACGGATGCCGCCACCTACCGGGCTGTCGGCCTTTTGCCGGAAGATTATTTTCTTTATTGGGAAGAGACCGATTGGTGCTACCGGGCCCGCAAAAGCGGTTTTTCCATCGTCGTCTGCCCCGAGGCGACCTGCTATGACAAGCGAAGCACAACCATCGGCAGTGGATTTCTGGCCGATTATTTTTATACCCGAAATGGCCTGCTATTCCTGAAGAAGTTTAAAAGCGGCTTTCTTCCATCGGCTTTATCCATGGTCGTTGTGAGGATCGCAAAAAAACTGGTGATGGGACAGGGCAGGAGGGCGAAGGGGGTCCTGCTGGGTGCAATTGACTTTTTAACAGGGAGGCGATATGAAAAAAAAGGCATCTAAATTATTGTTACTTGCCGTTGTCGTTTTTTTCCTCAATTCAGCAGGGCTGCCCTATGGTCTGCTGTATACGACCCTGCTTACTCCTTTCTTCTATTTATGGATCGTCCGCCGCACCGGTAAGGAACCGCTACTGCCTTTCGTCCTGATCCTTTCGCCCTTCATTATCGCCCATTTTATCAATGGGATGGAAATTCCCGCCTACGGGGTCTCGCTGCTCAATATTACCTGTATCTATATCTTTTGCCGGGCATTTTATCTCTTTCTGCGGTCCGGGCCCGATCTCGGCGCGTTATTTACCCGGCTGCTTTTTATCAATTTCTTCCTTTGTCTTGTCGCCATTCCCTTCTATTTCACGAAGGTGTCCGAACTTTTCTGGATAGAGCAGTTCCTTACCGAAGGGATCACCAACTTCAAAAGACTAAGGATGTTCACCTATGAGGCGTCCTATTATTCCACCCTGATGGCGCCGCTGATCTTCTTCTTTGTTGCGCAGATCATTCTCCGCCGGAATAAGCTACCCGTATCCCAATTGCTGTTGATGCTCCTGCTGCCCATGCTCATGTCCTTCTCTCTCGGGGTTATCGCCGCTATCCTGTTTTCGCTGGGCGCGACCTATTTGCTTTATTTCCGACGGTTGACGAGGAAAAAAAGGGTATTCGAGTTCGTTGTCGCCGGGACCACGGCGCTGCTGCTCGGAGGTCTGCTGCTTTTTGTCTTTTTCCCTGACAATACCCTCTTCGTCCGGATACAGAAGATCCTGTCCGGGCATGACTCATCCGCCAAGGGGCGAACCTTTGAGGCCTTCCTGCTGGCCGCCAGGATCAATGAGCTGAAAAGCCCGTTGTTCGGCATTGGCTTTGGGCAGGTGAAGACCCTTGGCGCCGAGACGATCCGGAATTTTTATGGTTACGACATGGACTATGGCATCCAGATCCCCAATGCTTCCGCGGAGACCATCGCCATCCTGGGGTGGCTGGGATTCGGCCTCCGGCTTTGCGTGGAGGGCTTTCTTTTTTTCCGTACGAAGGTCTGGAACAATTATTTTCGGCTTTTTCTTTTCTTTTTCATTTTTTTATACCAGTTTACCGGCAGTTTTATCACGAGTCTGACCGAATATATGATCTGGATCATGGCTTTCACGAATGTCTTTACGCAATTCAATATCATTCCCCGGTCGCGGATCCAGGGCCCGGCCGGCCAACCCGAAAATCTCCCCGTGCAATGAATAAGCTAAAGTATTATTTCCGGAAGTTCTATCAGCGGATGCACTACGATACTTTCAAGGTCCTGCTTAACCAGGCGAAGCTTCTTGCGGAGCAGAACAGGAATAAGAAGGAGATCCGGAACCTGGGGGAGGTGGAATTCCAGGTGTTTTCGCAACGCGGGGAGGACGGGATCATTCAATATATCATCAGCAAGATCGAGATCCCCAACCGCATTTTCGTCGAATTCGGTGTGGAGGATTATACCGAGTCGAATACCCGGCTGCTGCTGATGGGCAACAACTGGTCCGGGCTTGTCATCGACGGAGACCCCGGGAACATCCGGTTTATACAGAACGATTTCATCTACTGGAAATATGATCTTACGGCGGTGCAGAGTTTTATAACAAAGGAGAATATCGACGGGCTGATCACCGGTTATACCGACTGCCGGGACATCGGTCTGCTGAGCGTGGATATCGACGGTAACGATTACTGGGTATGGGAGGCGATCACGACCATTTCCCCGCGGATCGTGGTCTGCGAATACAATTCGGCATTTGGCGCCACGGAAAAAGTGTCCATACCGTATGCCCCTGATTTTGTCCGGGGCCGGGCGCACCATTCCGAATTATATTTCGGCGCTTCGCTGGCGGCTTTTTGCTCGTTGGCTGAAAAGAAGGGGTACGATCTTATCGGGACCTCCGATGCCGGGCTGAATGCCTTTTTCGTCCGAAAGGACTGTTCGGCGCCGTTCAGGAAGTACACGGCGGAAGAAGGGTTCCGCGAGACGCAGAACCGCGACTCGAAGGATGAGAAAGGCCGGCTTACCTATTTGCGGCATGGAGAGCGGCTGACGGCTATGAAACAGTTGCCTGTCGTCGACGTCGTCACCGGGCAAAAGCAATCCATCGGCGACCTTTACCGGATCCAATAAACCAAACAAGCAATAATGCCAGGTGTAAAGCCCTTGTCCCCCCGAGAAAGGAGGTTTTTCATTTATTTTTTCGCCGGTTTTTTTGTTTTCCTTCTTTTTCCCGGAGCCTTCTATTTCTATCCTCCGAAAGGAGTGGATGGGTCCCGGATGATGGCTATTTACCTGGCAATAAAAAATAATTTACAATTCGGGAAGGACCTTGTTCATACATCCGGACCCCTGGCCGTACTCCGGCTCCGCTATCCCTTCGTCGTCAGCAAATACGTCTACCTGCTGGGCGACATCTATTTCGTCTATGTCCTCTTTACGGGTTTCCGTCTCCTGTTGCGGAAGCATTTTTATCCGGGGGCTATCCTGTTCCTCTTCTGTTGCATCCTCATCGACCAGCGGGCCGATATGGAAAAATGGTACCTGATCCTTATTCTTCTGTTCCTTTTCTCCTTTCTTGAAGAGCCCGGCCGCCTGGTGTATCTTATCCATGCCGGCCTGCTCACCGTCATCTGCTTTTATATAAATGGGATTTCCGGGCTTATCGATGCCATCCTGGTCCTGGGCGTGCTTGGCTATGCGCTGGTCACAAAGAAGATGCGGCTTACTGCCTGCCTGTTCTTTCTTTTCGGCTTTTTCGCGGCCCTTTTTCTCGGCGCCCGGCTCCTGCATACCGACTTTCCCGCCTACCTGGCGGGAAGCATCCGGGTCATGAAGGATTATGAAGGGGCAATGTATCTCCCCCTCAGCGGAAGATCAGGGGAAGCGGCTCCCTGGTGCGCAGGCGTCATCTTCCTCGTCCTGTTAATCGCATATATTTTTGCGCTGGTAAAGTGGATCGTCAACCGGCCTTTCCTTTCCCACCGGGACACTGTGGTCGCCTATGGCCTGGTGGCATTCTGGTTGGTCGTGTGGTATAAGAACTCCTTTGTCAGAGGCGACGACCACCTGTTCCGGTTTTTTGAAATGGTCTGTCCGCTGGTGCTGTTCCTTTACCTGTATACTCCCCGGAAGACGGGCGGAAAGGTCATCGGGGTCCTTTGCTGGCTTGTCCTCGGCATCGATACCCTGTGCCTGTATATCCTCCCGGGACATCCCTTTCCCGCAAAGCTGGAACAAGTGGTGAGGTTCAGGCTGATCCCGGACAAGATTGCCGAAGTGACGAACTATTTCAACGGGCTCGCGGGTTATGACCGGGCGATGGCCGGCACCGACAGCCTGCTGGCCCTGCCAAACAGCTACAAGTCCGCCGTGGGTGATCATGCGGTGGACATTATTCCTTCGGATGTGGCGACCATCTATTCCAGCGGGCTTCGCTATTCTCCCCGGCCCTCCATTCAGTCTTATGCCGCGTACAACTCCTGGCTCGATGGGATGAACTATGACAAATACCTGTCTGCCGGGGCGCCCGATTACCTATTCTTTACCCTGGACGGGATGGAAGAGCGTTTTCAGTGGGTGGACGAGGGCCGGGTGAAACTGGCGCTTCTTGCCCGCTACCAGGTGAAGGGAATGGTCGGCAACCAGTTGCTACTGCAAAAGAACGAGCTGCCCCGGGAGATGATAAAAGTAAAGGAGGACACCATAACGGTCCGGATGGGCGAGGAGATCCCGGTAAGGCGGGGACCCGGCTTCCAGTTCAGCCGGTTCTTTATCAGGGAGGACTTGTCGGGGAAGCTCCGGAGCCTTTTTTACCAGCCTCCGCCGCTGGTCATGGTCTATACGCTGGACGATGGCGAGATCATCCCCTTCCATGCGCTGGCCCCGGTGCTGAGTGATGGGTTCATCCTGAACAAATTTGTCAATTCGACCCAGGAATTCCGGTTGTTCCTGTTATCGGACGGGCGGTTGACGGCGGATGTTCGATCGATGCGCATCCAACCCCTTACTCCCGGAGGCTATCAACCGGAGATCAAAATGGTGACTACCTGGTATCGGTTTGCCGACAGGACCCCGCAACGATTTTCGGCGGACAGCCTTGCCCTCCTCCGACTCACCGCCGGCAATGCGACGCGCCAACCCCTGGCGCAACCCCCGGCCGATAGCGCAGGCGGATCCATCCGCTATGGAATAGCCAGTTTCCGCGTCCACGGCGGCATGATCCGAATTTCCGGCTGGGCTGTCAACACGACAAGGGATAACAGCGGGCAGAGCGTAAAAGTCCTTGCCAGGTCAGGCAATAGGGTATACGATCTGCCGACGGAAAGCCTATCCGGAGCTAAATTCCCGGATGACCCGGGTCGCCGAAAGGATTTGGATAGCCTGGGCTTCTCTTCCGTTGTCTCCCGGTGGCAGCTTCCGACCGGCAACTACCAGGTAGGGCTGGCCATATACGACGACAGGACAGGCAAGGGAGATGTTCGCTATATCGACCGGTATTTCGATAATGAAGGAGAATACCGGGTGCAAAAGACAGCCCGGATCATCCATCCTTCGGGCTCCGGCGACATAAAATACAATATCGACAGGCTGGACGACCGGGGGAATGAAGTGCAGATCAACGGTTGGGCCATTCTGACAACGGCGCCGGCCAGGACTGTTACCAACCTGATCCTGCAAAACGACACTGCCGCCTTCCGGGTAAATACAGGTTTGACGAGAAGAGAGGATATCATGGGGGTCTTTAAGGCGCCGGGCTACGAGTACAGCGGCTTTTCAGTTACGTTTCCGAAGAGCGCCCTCCCTTCGGGGTCTTTTCTCATCGGCATCGAAAAAGTGGCCCCGGATGGCAGGACCGTCAGCGAGGTGCTTACCGACAGGCGATTGAAGACGGACACCATAAGGCTTTTTACTCCCGTTCGTACCGACTCCCTTCCGCCCGCGGGGGAATTCATGGGCAATATCGACGGGATGGAAACCACCACCGAAATGGTCAGGGTCGGCGGATGGGCCCTATGGGACACCATCGGCACGCAGAAGGTTGTCGTCGGGATCGTGCTTCAAGGCGCGAACGCTACTTATATTTGCGGCACGGAGTCAGGCGACAGGCCCGACATTGCCGGCCGCTATAAGAACAAGGAGCTCCTGAACTGCGGCTTTTCGGCGCAGCTATCGGCGGAGGTTCTGCCAAAAGGCAAATACCGCCTGGGGATCTGTCTTCGCCCTACCGGCAGCACAGGTAGGGAAGGCGTTGTACGTTTTTTCGACCAGGTCCTGGAAATAAAATGACCATCATATTAAAACCAAATCACATGAATTTTGACCGGATTTATCAGTACAGGTTCCAGGGTATTGACGAAAGCAAGAAGCTGATCACCTGGGAGGAGATTGCTGCTTTCATGTACAAAAAATTGGGGTCGCCGGCTTCCCTGCTGGATCCTGCCGCGGGAAAATGCGAACTGATCAATGCCATCGGCAGTAAAGAAAAATGGGCTGTCGATCTCAATGATTATTTTATCAAAAAATACGCCGCGCCCGGTATCCGGATCGTGGTTGGCGATATATTCAAGGTTGAGCTGCCGGAAGATCATTTCGATGCCATATTCATCTCCAACTTCCTGGAGCATCTCAATTCCCAGGAGGAAGTAGCCGCGCTGCTTGAAAAAATGTACCGGTCGCTGCGGCCTGGCGGCAAGATCGCGGTGATGGGACCTAATTTCAGGTATACCTACCGATCTTATTTTGATTTCGCGGACCACACGGTGATCCTTACCGAACTTGGCCTGGCTGAGCATCTGTATGGCGCGGGCTTCGAGATCGATGAGATCCATGGCCGTTTTCTACCCTTATCCTTCAGAGGGGGGATCCCGGTAAGCCGGCTCCTGGTGAAGACCTATCTGTCTTTACCCCTGGCCTGGCGATTCCTGGGAAAGCAATTTCTCCTGGTTGCCACCAAAAGGTAGGATGGGGGACGGAGGGGTGGGAGCATGGGTTTGTTTCTTTTGATAGTCGCCGCGGGAAAAGAATTTTTCTATCAGGCAATAGAGCAAAACGAAAAAATACCGGCTGCCCATTTCCCGGATCTTAAGTTTGGATTCTCCCGACTTCCGGTTAGTCCAGGAATTGGGGATGACGGCGTAGGTGTAGCCCCGGACAATGGCCTTGAGGGGAAGTTCGAGTGTCAGGTTAAAATGATGGGCAAGAAAGGGCTTTAGCCCCTGGATCGTTTCTTTTCTGTATAACTTAAAGGCGTTGGTGGCATCGTTGTAGCGCAGGCCCAGCGAGATCTGCACGATAGTATTGGCCAACCGGTTGATCACCAGCTTCAGTTTCGGATAATCATAGGTCTTGCCGCCACGGATGAACCGGCTGCCGAAAACGCAATCATATCCTTCTTCCATCTTTCTGTAGTACCGGACAAGGTCTGCCGGGGAGTCCGACAGATCGCCCATCATGATGGCCACGCAATCCCCGGAAAAATTATCCAGGCCGGCCCGCACGGCATTCCCGAATCCATTCGGGCCCTCGTTGTTGATATAATCCACGCCCGGCAACTGGCGGGACAGCTGCATCAGGATGGCTTCCGTGGCGTCTTTTGAATGATCGTTGACCACGAGGATCTGGTGAACGATATCGGTTTTCATCAGCTCTTCATGTATGGCTCTGACGCTGGCTTCGATGGAGCCTTCTTCGTTGTAGGCCGGGATGACCACGCTTAACTTCATAGCAATTGGTTTAATGAACGACCCTCAAAGCGGTGGCTTCGAAGATCTGCGTAAGGATATCATTGAGGTCGTACTTCCAGTTCCAGCCGGGATAATGCGTCTTGAACCTGGTTACATCGCTGATCCACCAGATATGATCGCCGATGCGGTTATCTTCGGTATAAAGATAATTCATTTTATTCCCCGTGATCTGTTCGCAAATGGCGATGGCTTCCAGCATTGAACAGTTGGAATACCGCCCGCCCCCCGCATTGTAGACTTCGCCGGGATGCGGGTTCTCATAAAAATGCCAGAACATATTCACCAGGTCGTAGCTGTGGATATTGTCCCGCACCTGTTTTCCCTTGTAGCCGAAGATGGTGTACTGATCACCGGTGATGGCGCATTTCATCAGGTAAGACAGGAAACCATGCAACTTTGCGCCGGAGTGGTTTGGGCCGGTGAGGCACCCGCCGCGAAAGACCCCTGTCTTCATCCCGAAATACCTGCCGTATTCCTGTACCAGTACATCGGCCGCAACCTTGGACGCCCCGAAGAGGGAGTGTTTTGTCTGATCGATGCTCATCTGCTCGTCGATCCCCTTGTTGTAATAGGAATGAAGCTGGTCGATCTCCCAGCGGGTTTCCAGCTCTACCAGCGGCAGCCGGTTGGGAGTGTCCCCGTACACCTTATTCGTGGAGGTAAAGATAAAGACCGCTTCCGGGCAGAATTTCCTGGTCATCTCCAGCATGTTGAGGGTGCCATTGGCATTGACGGTAAAATCCGTGAAGGGCTCTTTCGCGGCCCAGTCATGGCTTGGCTGTGCGGCGGTGTGGAGCACCAGCTTTATATCCGAATTGTATTTGGCGAAAATGGTCTCCAACTCCCCGGTATCCCTGATATCCGCGTTATAGTGTCTGTAGTTGGCGAAGGTCTCCTGCAACCGGTTCTTGTTCCAGTCGCTGCTCCCCTCCTTTCCAAAGAAATACTGTCTGAGATTGTTGTCGATGCCGGCGACGACATCAAATCGGTCGGCAAAGAATTTGACTGCTTCGCTGCCTATGAGGCCGGCTGATCCGGTGACGATGGCTATGTTCATAGAATGTTCTGATTATCCAATGAGGATCGGTTTTAATACTATTTCGTTGTCTTTTATCCAATGATAGATATCCAACACTATCTTCTCCACGGTATTCGCCGGTTTCCAGCCTGTGGCCGCGGTCACGGCGGAATTGTCCGTAATATAGAGCCGGATATCCGACGCCCTGTCCTCCCTGATCTCTGCGATCGGCACCGTATTCCCCGTGACGCGCCGGCAAATGGCTGTCAGCTCCTGTAAGGATACGCTTATCTCCGTACCGCCGCCGGCGTTGAATAGCCTGCCGTTGAGTTCCTCCATGTGGTGCAGCTGATAGTCAATAAGCGTGCAAAGATCGTCGACGTGCAGGATATCCCGCACCTGTTTTCCCTTGCCGCCATAACCGAAATAGGAGAGTTCTTTTTTCCAGAAATGCCGGGCAACCCATAACACGATGACCCCCTGATCTGCCTTGCCCATTTGCCAGGGCCCTGTGATCACGCCGAACCGGGTGATCACCGTCCGGATATTATAAAAGGTATTGAACTCCCGGATCAAAAACTCGGAGCACAATTTTGTGGCTCCGTACAGGCTCCTGGACCCTTCCATCGAAAAGGCCTCAGTTATGCCTTTCTCTGTCAGGCCGGTGGTTGGCTGTCCGGGCGAAATTACGAACCGGGTGTCATTCTCAGAAAACAAAATCCGGTCGATAGCTCCTATGGGGTAAACCCTGCTGGTGGAAAGGAAGATAAAGTCCGCCTTTGTCTTCGTGGCCAGGTAAAGGCAATTGATCGTACCGAGGAGGTTGGTATTGACAAGGTAGTCTGGGGCATTATCGATCCCCGCCAATACAGAGGGCTCTGCCGAGGCTTCGATGATGGTCGTCAGACCGGTTTCGAAGGGATAGAGATCTTCCCTGTTGCGGATGTCGCCATGGACGAAGCGGATGCCTTCGGCCGTCAGTCGCGGCAGATTCAATTCCGATCCCCGCCGTTTTAGATTGTCAAGACAGGTAATAGTATATCCGGGATATTTTTTCTTAATATGAAGGGCGACGGAGGATCCTACAAAACCAGCTCCTCCGGTGATCAATATGTCTTTTTCAGCTTCCATCGGCTAGGTTTTTAAGGTGGCGGCAGCTTCGCCGGCGGCATCAAAAATTTGAAAAACCGCCATATTCGCGCCTAAACTAAGAAAAAATTTCAACGTGAGAATCCTTCAATAATTACTTTCGCAGGAAAACCCAGCCAATAATGCGCAAAGAATGGACCTTATCCCCCATCCGGAGACTATTCTTTATCTATTTTCTTGCGGCATTCTTTGTGTTCCTCCTGTTTCCCGACAATTTTTACCTGCTTCCCTGGTCCGGTGTCGATGGCTCCTGGGCTGTGGCCATCCATCTCGCGAAAAAATTTCACCTGGAATTCGGGCGGGATTTTGTTTATACGTATGGCCCGCTGGCCTTTCTTCGGATCCGGTTTCCCATAGCGATGAGCAAATGGGTCCTGCTGCTGTGGGACACCTACTATCTGTATATCCTCTTTACCGGATTCAGCCTGTTCATGCGGCAGCACTTTCGTCCCGGGCCCCTGCTTTTTTTGTGCTGCGTCGTCTTCATCGGACAGGGGTGGGAGGTCGAGAAATGGTACCTGATGCTGCTCTACTTTTTCCTGATCAGCTTTCTCAACCAGCCCGACAGGCTCGTCTACCTGTTTCATGCAGCCGTATTAGCGCTGCTCTGTTTTTATATAAAAGTAAATTCCGGCCTCATCGACATCGGTATCCTGGTGATGGTGATCACCTACGCGGTGGCAACAAAGAAGCTGAGCCGAAAGACATATGTTCTTTTTGTGGCGTCTTTTGCGGCAACACTGGTCCTGAGCGCCCGGCTCCTGCATACCGACCTGCTTCATTACCTGGTATCGAGTTGGTATTTGTTGCGCGATTATGAGGACGTGATGTATCTGCCCCTTTTAGGAAAACTCGGCGAGAGCGCTCCCTGGTTAGCGGCTATATTTTTCTTCGTACTTATCTCCTGTTATATCTTCGTTGTCATAAAGGCCTTTTCCGGCAGGTACCGGCCGGAAAAAGGAGATGCCGCCATCACGTATCTTCTCGTGGCGGCGGGCGTCTTTCTCTGGTACAAGAACGGGTTCGTAAGAGCCGATGGCGGTCATATATTTCAATTCTTCGATATGGCCGGCCCGCTGACCCTCTTCCTTTATGTCTATACCCCCGACATGCTGGGAAGAAAGGTAGTTGCGGTTTTCTGCTGGGCGCTGCTCTTCATCGCTGTCCTGTCGCTGACGATCCTGCCGGAGAGCCCATTCCCAGGGCGAATGGAAAAACTGGTGACCCTTCGTCTCTTCTCCGCCAAGGCCGGAAATATTGCCGGTTATTTCAGAGGCATCGGGGAGTTCGACAGGGAAAGAGCCAGGATCGACAGCTTTAGCTCGGGCCTTAATGCGTTCAAAAATGCGGTGGGCGATCATACAACAGATATCATCCCTACCGAGGTATCGCTAATTTATACCAACGGGCTTCGCTATGCTCCCCGGCCTGTTATTCAGTCCTATGTCGCCTATGACAAGTATCTCGACCTGATCAACTATAACGACTATTTGTCGCCCAGGGCACCCGACTATGTGTTCTTTACGCTTGAGGGCACCAATGACCGGTTTGCCTGGTTTGATGAATCCCGGATAAAGCTGGCGCTTCTTGCCCGTTACCAACCGGTTACGATGATCGGAGACCAGTTGCTGCTGAAGAAACAGGATCCCAGCCGTCAAATGATCCCGCTCAGGGAAGATACCGTCGACGCGGAGATGGACCGGGATATTCCCATTGGAAAAGGGCCGGGTTTACAATTCACGCGCATCCTCGTCGATCGCAACTGGTGGGGTAAGCTGCGAACCTTTATCTATCAGCCTCCCGAGCTGAACATGGACTTAACCCTGGAGGATGGAGAGATACGTCATCTCAGATTGCTAAAGCCTGAACTCGAAGATGGGATCATCCTGAACAAATACGTCAATTCTACGCAGGAATTCCGCCTGTTCCTGTTGTCGGACGGCCGCATCAACCCAAATGTGCGTTCTGTCCGGATCGTAGCGTCCGGGGTGGGCGGATACCGTCCAAAGGTGACCATGATCAACACCTGGTATGCATTTGAAGAGAAGTCTCCGGTGCGGCAGTTACAGGATAGCCTGGGTCTGTCGCAACTGACGAATAACGGTAGTCCGCTGAAAACCATCCATCAACTTCCTTCCACCGCCGCCGGCGATCCTATCCGCTATGGTTTGGAGTATTATCACGATCATGCGGGGCTGATCCGGATAGCGGGCTGGGCCATCCATGAGAAGCGTGACAACACCAATGATATCATCAAGGTGATGGCCAGGTCCGGCGACAGCGTTTATGAATTGCCGGTGGAGAAATATGGCACCCTGGCCTTTCCCTATGAGCTTACTTCCCGCAACGATCTGGGCAGCGCCGGATTTCTTTCCCTCTTCGCCCGGACACAATTGCCGCCGGGAAATTACCAGCTCGGCCTGGCTATCTATCATGGCCCCGGCGACACCGGGTCTATCCGGTATATCGACAAATACTTCGATGTACCCGCACCCTATCTGCTGCAGCGCACAGGGCGGCCCGGCGATCTCAGACCCGGTGACATCAGGTCCAACATCGATACCGTCTTTATTGCAGACGGCAAACTGACGATCAAAGGCTGGGCAATATTGCCGGCCGCTGCCGCAAAGACCGTAACCAATCTCATCTTTCAGAACGATACCGCCGTCTATCGTGTCAACACGATGCTGCAGCGCAGATTGGATATTGTGGGCGCCTTCAGGGATGCCGGCTTTGAATACAGCGGATTCACCACCTCTCTGTCCACGACAGGCGGTCCCAAAGGGGTCTTTCGTGTCGGCATCGAAAAGCTGTCGCCGGATGGCCGGACCCGGAGCATAGCGTTCACACTCACCGAAGTAAAATTAGGCTATCCGGACAGCTATATACCCGTTGTCCTCGATTCGCTGCCGCCGGCGGCAGATAATCCCGGCAATATCGACCGGTTGCAGGATACCTATGACGTCGCGACCATCGCCGGATGGGTGATGGGAGATACGTTGCATGCACGTCATGACCTTTTGCGGATCGTCCTGCAAAGCGGACATACCAGTTATGCAGCGGCCGTCGATCGCAGCGACAGACCGGATGTGGCCGCGAGATTCCGGAACAAGGACCTCCAGGATTGCGGTTTCTCCGTCCGGATCACGAAAGCCGGTCTGCCCAAAGGAAGGTATCGCATCGGCATTATCCTTCAACAACCCGGGAAGGGAGCCTCTGTCACATTTTTCAACCAATACATCGAAAAGCAGTAAAATGAAGCTCTCTGCATACAAGACAAAACGATCTCTACCTTATCTGCTTGCAGCGGCGGCCACCTTTTTTATAATCCCCGGGGCTTTCTACCAGCAACCGGAAACCGGGTTCGATCCGTCCTGGATGATCGCCATTCACCTGGCTATCAAGAATCGTTCGGGGTTTGGGTCTAACTTTATCTTTACCTTCGGCCCGCTGGCGATATTCCGGTTCCGCTACCCGATAGTGGCCGGCAAATATATCTTTTTACTGGGCGATCTCTATTTTCTTACGATTGGGTTTCTCATCTTTTCCCATTTCTGTAAAAGGCATTTGCGTCTCGCGCCCCTGCTGTTTGGGTTTTGCTGTTTCCTTCTGTGTATGGACATGGAACTGGAGAAATGGTATTTTGCCTTTCTTTTTTATTATCTTTTTGCGTTTCTTGCCGAGCCCAAAAGCTATGTATATCTTATCCATGCAGCGGTCCTATCGGTGATCTGCCTTTACATCAAAGTGAATTCGGGCGTGGTAGACATCTTTTTTTTCGCAGCGGTCGTCTTTTATGCCTTGCTGGTAAAAAAAATGACGTGGAAGGTCTTTGCCCTGACCCTGTTATCCTACCTGGTCCTCCTCTTCGTCAGCGCATGGCTGTTGGATGTTCAACTGGCGGGCTATATCAGCGGTTCGCTGCACATGATCAGGGACTACAACGAAGTGATGTATCTTCCGCTGAAAGGCCGGTTCGGCTACATTGCCGCCTGGGGTGCGGCAGTGACTATTTTTGTCCTTATCGTCTGCTATGGCGTCGTGTTTTGCAAATGGATCTTTCTGAAGAAAAAGAACGTCGGGGATCTCGATACGCTTTTTATGTATGGCCTGGTGGCCTCGGCCCTGTTTATCTGGTACAAGAACGGGTTCGTCAGGGCCGATGGCCATGTGTTCCATTTCTTTCAGATGGCAGGCCCGCTGGTACTGCTTCTTTTTCTCTATACCCCTTTGCGGCTGGGCAGGAAGTTTGCCATTGTCCTGTGCTGGGGTGCGTTGGCTTGCTCCTGTGTAATAAACATCATCCTGCCTGACCAGCAGGATAACTTCACGCAATTCGTCAAATTCAAGCTGGTGCCCGTCAAGCTGGCGCAGGTGAGAAATTATTTCAGCGGTCTTGCCGGCTACGATAAGGCGTTTGCTTTTTATGACAGCCTTACGTCCCGGCCTAACCAGCTAAAAACCCTTATCGGCGACCATCCGACGGATGTTGTGCCGATGGAGATCTCTACCCTTTATTTCAACGGCCTGGTGTATGATCCCCGGCCGGGCCTTCAATCCTATGCCGCGTTTGACTTTTTTCTCGACAGTCTTGGCTTTGCGAAATATATGTCGCCTAAGGCGCCCGATTACGTGTTGTATAGTCACGACGGCATCGACGAACGTTTTCCGTGGATGGATGAAGACAGGGTAAAACTTGCACTTATCAATCGCTACCGGGTGGTCGGACCCGTCGATTCCCTGCTGGTTCTTGCAAAAAGGGATAAACCCCGGGATGTCAGCATAGTTCGCGAGGAAGTGCAACAGGTGCGTTTGGGCGAGCGAATACCCATAAAGCCGGGTCGCGGCTTTCTGTTCACCCGGTTCTTCGTTCATTATACCCCGAGGGGAAGGCTCAGGGCCTTACTCTACCAGCCCGCACAGTTGAAGCTGGATCTTATGACCGAAGACAACCAGTTCTGGTCTTATCGCACATTCCTGCCCATATTGGCCGACGGGATCATCGTCAATAAATTCGTCAATTCCACCCGGGAGTTCCAACTGATGATGTTGTCCGACGGCCGCCTTATTCCCAATATCAAATGGATAATGATCCACGCTGTGGATACAACATCCTATGACCCCCATATCGAAATGGTCAATACATGGTATGCATTCGGCGGCAGGACGCCCGGGGAAATATCCGCCGACAGCATGGCTGTCGACCGGATTGCCGGTGACAGTATACCGTTGAAGACCAGCCCGAAGCTGTTGCCGGGCGAAGACGGGCAGCAAATGCGAACGATGCTAACCTGTTATGCGGACCATGGCAATTACATCAGGATAGAAGGATGGGCTATGCGGGAGGCCGGTGATAACCGGCATAACACCGTAAAGGTCATTCTCGCATCGGATAGCGTCAACTATCAACTACCTGCCCGCCGGATGTGGATCAGGGAATTTCCTCTCGAGCTTCGCCGGCGGAATGATCTTGACAGCGTGGGTTTTACGGCCATGATCTCCAGGGCACAATTGCCGCCGGGAAATTACCGGTTGATGGCGACTATTTATGACAGAGAGACGGGACAAAGCTGGACAAGGGAAATGGGAAAATTCGTCGATATCCGGCACCAGTTCAAGCCGGAAAGAGCGGCCCGGTTCAGCGCGGGATCCCGCGGGGCTTCCCATGTTCTCTATGGCATCGACTCCATCGGCTATGACAACGGTCATGTCTTTATCGTGGGCTGGTCTGTCCTTGAGACTGCCGGCACGAACACCCCTACCGCGATCATCCTGCAGAACGACTCTGCAACCTATACGATAGATGCCGATAAGTCCCGGCGGGAGGACATCCCGGGCGTGTTCAAAAAGCCGTACCTGTTATACAGCGGGTTCTCCGCCGTGATCCCTTCCGCGGGCTTGCATAGGTGGTATACGATCGGCATTTTAAAGAAAGACCCGGACAGCAGGAAGGCGGAATGGAAACTTACCGATCGCACCGTCATGATACCGGAAATAAGTTTGGTGACCCCGATGGACAGCTTGCCTCCGCCGGGACCTTTCTATGGCAACCTGGAATCGATAAAAGAGGACGAAAAGGTGATAAAGCTATCCGGGTGGGCGCTGCGCGACACTGCCGGAGCGGCGCCGTTGACCGATATCGTGCTTAAGAGCGAAACACATGCCTATGCCTGTAGCACGATCGGAGCGCCAAGACCGGATATTGCCGGCCGGTTCAAAAACGACCGGCTCCGGGATTGCGGGTTTTCGGCCGTCATCGCGAAAAATGCACTACCGAAGGGAAGGTACAGGGTTGGTCTTCGGATCTATAAAAAAGGCGTTACGGGTACGGCCGTCTTCTTCGATAAGTATATTGAAATAAAACCAAACACGGAAGAGTGAAAAAAGATAAGGAAATAAAGCTGTTCGTGGACGCCCATGTTTTTGACGACAAACCGCAGGGTACACGGACGTTCATCAAGGAGATCTACCTGATCCTGGCCAAACAGCCGGGGATCCGGCTTTATCTAGGCGCGTATGATACCGACAGTCTTGCCGCCCTCTTTCCGCCGGGCCCGTCCGTTGTATTGGTCAAGTATAAAAGCCGGAGCGGGCTTCGCCGGCTTCTGTTCGACATTCCCGGCATTGTCCGGCAATACGGCATCGACTATGCGCATTTTCAGTACATGACCCCGCCCTGGAAGAACTGCAGGCAGATAGTCACCATCCACGACGTGATCTTCAACGATTTCCCGGATGAATTCTCCTGGTCGTACCGGGTGCGGAAAAGATTGTTGTATGGATTGGCTGCCCGGAGGGCGGATATCCTGACCACCGTCTCGGAATTCTCCAAAGGATCGATCAGGAAATTCCTCCATACCGGGGCCCGGCCGATCCATGTCGTTCCCAACGGCGTCAGTGAAAAATTCTTCCAGCCATTCGACAGCCGGCGATCGGCGGGGTATATCAGGGACAAGTATGGGGTGCAGCGGTATATCCTGTACGTCAGCCGTATCGAGCCGCGCAAGAATCACCTGATGGTCCTCAGGGCCTGGCTCGAATTAAAACTCTATGAGCAGGGTTTCCACCTGGTATTCCTGGGGCATGAGACCCTCCCGGTGCCCGACCTCGACAGGCTGCTGGCTGAGCTGCCGGCGGAAGCAAAGCGATACCTGTTGATCAATAGCGAAGTAAAGGATGAGGACCTGCTGGAAATGTATCGGGCGGCCACGCTTTTTGTCTATCCTTCAAAAGCCGAGGGATTCGGGATCCCCCCCCTTGAAGCCGCTGCACTCAGGGTTCCCGTCCTTTGCTCGAACACCTCCGCGATGAAGGATTTCTCCTTTTTCGGGGAAAATCACATCGACCCTTATGACTATCCCGCGTTCAAACAACGCCTGCGGGAGGTGTTGCTGACCCCCCCCGACGAGGGGTACCTGGAGGAGGTGGCGGCCCTTATCCGGCGGGAGTATTCCTGGGATAGCTCGGCGCTAAAATTGTACCGGCTTTTGGTGCGGGAGGGGAAAAATACTACCTTAGCACATTCTTGAAAAATCTGATATGATCAATTTCCAATTTCTTGAAGAGAATAAAGAAAAACTGAGGATGGATTATCTGTTGGCGGACCCTTTTCCTTACCTCGTCATCGATAATTTCTGCGACGCCGAAAAACTGGAGATTCTCTATAAAGGCATCCCCGAGCTGAACAACAAGAGCCGGGATTATATGTTTGCCAATAACAAATTCGAGAAGTCGAATTACCGGGAACTGGGCTCCGAGTTCGACGAGCTTTATAAGGACCTGAGCAGCCAGCGGATGAACGAATTCCTGAGTTTTATCGCCCACGAAAATGTCTTTGTCGACCCCGTCAACCATGGCGGTGGACTACACCAGGGGAAAAAGAACAGCTTCCTGGACATGCATCTCGATTTCAATTATCATCCGCTGCAAAAGGGCTGGTATCGTAATATGAACCTGCTGCTTTATCTGAATAAGGACTGGAAGCCCGAATACAAGGGGCATCTGAAGCTGGTCGATCTTCGTACGGGTGCGGAGAAGGAGTTGGAAGTGCCCTTCAACCGGATGATCATCCAGCAGACCCGGGCTTATACCCTGCATGGGTATGAGATGACCCATTTCCCCACCGGGCGTTACCGGACCTCTGTTGCGACGTATGCTTATACCGTCCACAATCACCTCGTCGAAAAGCCGCGGACCACGGACTGGGTCGTCAATGACGCCAAGCCGCTGAAGAAGGCTATCGCCTCTGTTTACGGGCCTGCTGTAAAGATCAAGAATAAGCTGTTCGGCAGCGGGACGGCAAAGAATCAATAATTGCGTGGCGCCGGAGTTTTTCCTGCGGGGAAGAGGGTCTCTTCGTAGGTGTCGATGATCTTATTCCAATTATAGGTATCCCTTATCTTGTTAGTGTTCTTTTCTTTGAAGGTCCGGATCGTTTCCGGGGTTATCTCCTGTTGCAGGATGGCCGTTACGTCGGCCGGGGAAGAGAAATAGAACGCGTTGTCTTCGAGCACAGCCTTATTAAAGATATTGTCATGTGCCGCGATCAGGGCGCCACAGGCCATCGCCTCCAGCAGGGAAGGATTTGTTCCGCCCACGGAATGTCCGTGCAGATAGCGGGCGGAATGGTGCCGGAGGGAATGGATGACCGGTGCTTCATAGATGGCGCCGATGAAATGGAGCTTTTCGTGTTGGTAGGTGCTGACCATTTGCTGCCCGAAGGCATTGCCCGGGTTGCCTACGAGTACGAGGGGTTTGTCCTTTGGCGTATCCATCCATCCCCGGATGATCATTTCGATATTGTTCTCCGGTTCCATCCGGGCCATCAGCATAAAATAGCCATCGGGCTGCAACCCCCAGCGGTGCGGGATAGCGGGATCGAAGTCCCGGGGGATCTCGGCGCCATAGGGGATATAGACCGAAGACCGGTTGTATTCCTGCCGGAGATAGTCCCTGATGCCGATGGAATCGGCGATGAGCAGGTCGCCGTGGCGGGCGGCCCAGCCTTCGGCGCGTTTCAGGAATTTGCGGGTCAGGGGTCCGTATTTGCTTCGCTTCCATTCCAGCCCGTCCATGTTGACGACATTCCTCATTCCTTTTGGCCAGATGCGGTGCCATACCGAATTACTCGTATAGCCCAGTTGAAGCAGTACGTCGAAATCCCGTCTGCGGGCGTCTTTCAGGCAATTATAGTCGTAAACGAACTGGCCTGCCGTCCCGATGCGGCTTTCCCAGTCGGTGCAGTGAATGATCTGTATTCCTTTCCATTCTTTTTCCTTATAGGGGTGGTCGCTGGAATTATAGACCCATACCGAGTGGCCGCGTTGCACGAGTCCCTGTGAAAGGTACTCCGCAAATTGCTCGAAGCCGCCGTATGCATTGGGGATCCCCCGTGTGCCCAGAATACCGATCTTCATATTTACGTTCTTTTCGCTTTTCCCGTGGTCTTTTCAAAATTTTGCAAATGTAACCATCTTCTTTTAGCATAGGGCAACTATATGCGACGTTGTTTTCGTACCTGTTGATGGGGATGGCAAAAGAGGGGCGGCTCCCCACTTACCGGTAAGTGGTATTTTTTAGTCGGAGAATTTTTCGTTTCTTTGCGGCGAGGTACTTTATTTAGTTGAAATTCAGCTGAGTTATACTACACATGAGGGTAATGCCAAAAAGGGCTCCTGGAAGTCGTTTCAGGCTCCTGGCGGCCGCATCAACAGTACCGTATTTCCTTTTGACATACGATGGATTGCTGCTTAAGAAAATTTTAGTTTTTTCCTAAGCAATAAGTTGTACGAAAAAGTGTTTTAGATATTTTCTTGAGCGTTTTCTTATATATGAAAATGCGATATGTATGGCAGAAAATAAAGTTTCCATCGACGGTGGTGTGCGTTAAACGAACCTTCCGGAAATACGTCGAAGGAGTTGAACAAAAACAGGAATTGTGATGTAATTGGCTAGTTTAGTGGGTTTTAGGATAGGGATTAACAAATTAAAAGGACGTTAAAATTATTAAACCTTCGGTCTTATGGTGGAAACCACGTGCATCGGAAAAACCAAGTTAAAAGAAGAGAGTATCAGCGAAAGAAAGTCTGTTAATCTAAGGGCTTATATCAATCAGCGGCACAATTATCTTCTGGCAAAACGCATCTTCGACGTCACCGTATCCATCTTTGTCCTTGTTTTCGTCTTTAGCTGGCTATTTCCCATTCTGTATATGCTGATCAAACTGGACTCGAGAGGTCCGGTATTTTTCGTGCAGAAAAGGGTCGGTTTCCTTGGCCGCAGCTTTCCCTGTCTGAAATTCCGGACCATGCAGGTGAATGCGGAAGCCAATACAAAACAGGCTACCGACGACGACCCCCGGATCACCCGGATGGGCCGTTTCCTGCGGAATTCCAACCTGGATGAGATCCCCCAATTCCTCAATGTACTGGTTGGCCATATGAGTATTGTCGGCCCCAGGCCTCATATGTACAAGGATTGCGCGAACTTCTCGCGCGTGGTAGACTCTTATAAGTTCCGTAGCCTGATGAAGCCGGGGATCACCGGTCTTGCACAGGTGAAAGGTTATCGGGGGCCTGCCCAAAGTTTTGACAAGATCTTCAGGAGATACCAATGGGATACCTTCTATGTACGCAACGCCAATTTCTGGCTCGATATCCGGATCGTGCATTATACGGCTATGCAGACACTCTCCTACCTGCTTAGCAAGTTCATTGTTATCGATGATGTGCCTTCAACGGCTGCCATCACCAATGAATGGATCGAGCCCAAAAACGTACTTAACTAATCTTTAACTTCCCACTTTTTTTCCCGATACACGGACGTGTCAATTCAACGGTTTTTCGTGCGCTCTCCCGTCAGGGAGTGTGTAAAAATGCCACAAACAACGGTAGAAATCAATACCATAGGTCTTTTGGCGTTTTTTCTATTTAACAGATTCTAATGCAACGTTTTTAAAGTATGCCTTGTCAAAGGGCTCGTGGATAGGCTTTACCCCGACCTCCGGCAGGAAATCCAGCCCTAAAAAGCGGATCCGGATGTGGATTTCAATGGCACCGTTCTTGCTAAAGAGACTATGGAGCTTTGAAATTCATAATATGAATCAACAAGGATCTTGCTTTTTTTTAAAGAAAGCAAGTATAAAAAGGTTGTAGTGGAGCGTTATCATGTTGAGAAAAAACCAATCCTTCGTAACATGCAGAGCACAATCGTTGAATCGTCCGTTCGTTGTCCGGAAACCTGGGAAAAAGGAAACTGGAAGTTTATTCGTGAGTATTGGAGTGATAGGTATAACTATTTGATTTACAAACGCGGGATGGATATCCTGACGTCTCTTGTCGTCATCATTGCCATCTTCCCCTGGCTGTTTCCCATCCTGTATGTGCTGATCAAACTGGACTCGAAGGGGCCGGTATTCTTCAAGCAAAAAAGAGTTGGTTTCCTTGGCAAGACCTTCTGGTGCTATAAATTCAGGACCATGTATGTGAATGACTATGCCGATACGCGCAGGGCTTCCCGGAACGATCCCCGGGTCACCCGGATCGGCTGGTTCCTTCGCAATACCTGCCTGGATGAGATCCCGCAATTCTTTAACGTTCTTTTGGGACATATGAGCATTGTCGGTCCCCGGCCGCATATGCTAAAGGATTCGAATGAATTTGCCGACCTGGTCTCCAATTACCAGTTTCGCAATATGGCCCGGCCTGGTATTACAGGGCTCTCACAGGTGAGGGGATACCGTGGTCCTGCCACCAGCTTTGAAAGTATCTTTCGTCGCTATCAATGGGATTCGTATTATGTACGCAATGTTAGCTTTACCCTGGATCTCAAGATCATGGTAGGAACAGCCCTTTTGATGATGCGGTCTGTTTTTTACCGTGATCAGCCCGTACCCCTCGACAACAATCGGCCCGTTTATAATTCGGAATCCCTGGTTTCAGCTAAAAAGATTGCGTAGGTGTTACACGAAGGTCCGTGTCCCAATTGGGACTCTAGTTGGTCTCGGTCCAATTTTGTTGTATATTAGGGCCTGAGGATATGGCGGACCCTGTCCGTTGTAACGCAATACTACCCGGATGAGTATTAACCGACGCTCAGCAATCAAGCAACTCGCACTTCTTTCGGTAGGCGCCGCCCTACTGCCTTCCTGTCTTCAGGATCATGCCGGCGCCGGTCTTTCCATGAAAAATTTTAGTGTCGATGCCGACCAGCGGCAACTGCTGGAGGAACTGACGGCGACCCTTATTCCCACCACCGACACTCCCGGTGCAAAAGAGGTATCGGCTCACCTGTTTGTTTGGAAGATGATCGACGACTGTTCTACCACCGCTGACCGGGCAAAATTCATAAAGGGAATGAGCGCTTTCGATGCCGCGGCAAAAGCCGCTTCGGGCAAGTCCTTTGCCCGGTGTGAACCTGCCCAGCGGGAGTCCTTCCTGGCGGCCATCGAAGCCGGGAAAGAGACCGACCCCGATGTCAACTTTTTCTACTCCACTGCGAAGAAACTGACCATCCTGGCCTATTCGTCCTCGCAATATTTCCTGACGAAAGTACAGGTATATGAACTGGTGCCCAGCCGCTGGCATGGCTGCGTACCCGTAAAACCACAACTCAGAGCCGCCTCTTAATCTTAACTGTTTGTTATGGGAGATACTATAAAAAATACCCATTTCGATGTCATCGTCATCGGGTCCGGAATGAGTGGTGGGTGGGCTGCCAAGGAGTTTACGGAAAAAGGCTACAAGACGCTCGTGCTCGAGCGGGGGCGCGAAGTACGTCATCTGAAGGATTATCCCACTACGAATATGATGCCCTGGGAGTTTGAGCACCGGGGTGAGGTACCGGATGTGATAAAGGAGGCCAACCCGGTGGTAAGCAGATGTTATGCCTTCCGCGAGGATGCCATGCATTTCTTTGTAAAAGATACCGATCATCCGTATGTACAGGAGAAGCCTTTCGACTGGATCCGCGGGTACCAGGTGGGAGGAAAATCGATCATGTGGGCCCGGCAGACGCAGCGCTGGAGCGACTTCGATTTTGAGGGCCCGGCGCGGGACGGTTTTGCCACCGACTGGCCGATCCGCTATAAGGACCTGGCTCCCTGGTACAGTTATGTTGAAAAATTTGTGGGGATCTCGGGGAACAAGGATGGCCTGCCCAATCTGCCCGATGGAGAATTTCTGCCACCGCTTGAACTTACCTGTGTAGAGAGCTATTTTAAGGAGGTTGTCCAAAAAACCTATAAAGACCGGCATGTCATCTATGGCCGCTGCGCCCATCTGACGGAACCTACCCAGCTCCACTTGCAGCAGGGCAGGGGCCAATGTCAGAAAAGAAACCTCTGTCAGCGCGGCTGTCCTTTTGGGGGTTATTACAATACCAATTCCACCACCCTACCCTGGGCCGAACGCACCGGCAATCTGACCCTCCGCCCGTTTTCCGTGGTCCATTCCATCGTGTATGACGACAAGAAAGGAAAGGCTACCGGTGTCCGGGTCATCGACGCCAATACGAAGGAGACCTTTGAGTATAGCGCACCTGTCATCTTTGTCAATGCAGGCGCGCTGAATACCAACCTGATCCTGCTGAACAGCATTTCGGCCCGCTTTCCCCATGGCCTGGGGAATGACAATGGGCTGCTGGGGAAATATGTCGCCTTCCACAACTACCGGGGGCATATTTCCGCCGAGTACAACGCATTCAAGGATACGACCACGGACGGCCGCCGGCCTACCGGCGCCTATATCCCGCGGTTTCGCAACGTTGTCGGCCAGGACCAGGATGCCGATTTCCTGCGCGGGTATGCTGCCGGGTTCTCTGCTTTCCGGCCCTTCGATCATCCAACCGAGGGGTTCGGGGTGACGCTAAAGAACAACCTCAACGGCGGTGCCCCCGGACCCTGGCGTGTCGGCTCCCATATGATGGGCGAGACCATACCAAAGGAATCGAACACCGTGAGCCTGGATGACAGCCGGAAAGATGCCTGGGGCATCCCGCAATTGAAGATCAATATCGGTTATGATGACAATGACGAGAAGATGCTGAAGGACTTCTTCAAACAAATGATGGACATGTA